>Ga0209737_10001094_pt1 | contig 20071 bp, 15 predicted proteins | sample TergutCu122P3_FD_187284 | JGI IMG/M metagenome (GOLD analysis project Ga0209737, IMG submission 187284) | Cubitermes ugandensis P3 segment gut microbial communities from Kakamega Forest, Kenya - Cu122 P3 (SPAdes) (version 2) | ecosystem: Host-associated > Arthropoda: Insects > Digestive system...
CATCATTGACAACAATGTAATCATAGCCTGACTGTTTGATCTCGTTTACGACCCTGGCTATGCTTTTCTCCTCGTTGTATGCTGGGATAATCAACAGAACTTTCATGGTCACCTTTCAAAAAAGCCTTTAGGTCTGTGACATAGCGAAAACCAAACACTACGAATTATAGAAGCCCTAAATATGAGTAGCTGTTATAATTGAGAAAATTCTTATAAGATATGCGATATTTAGCGCAAACAATCCAAATACAATCCAAATATGCAAATTCCTTTTTGATACAACAGTATTACTTCTTATCGCCAGCGCAATCATTGGTAAAAATGGCAATAAGTATCTGCCCTGAACGCCTTGTATTTCTGTTTCATGGGTAAAAGTCCAACCAATAAACATTCCAAGCATAATTGCAAATAAGCCAAGACAAAAGATTGAAAAATATAAAATTCTGTGTTTTTTATTGATTTCGGCGCTGTCATCTGGAGTCTTAAGAAAAGAAAGGGCAAGAAGAAATATAAAAGCTAGAACAACAAACCAAGGTGCGGCAATTCCATCTTGAAACCAGCCAAGCCAACCGCCAATCAGTGTTGTAATGTAAAAATCTCCGAACACATCCAGGGATCTGGCAAAAAATGCAATCGTACCGAGTGGGTCTATAAAGAATTCGGAAATCGTATGATAGTAACCTTCTTCACCTCCACGATTAACTAGCCCAGAACTCTCGACACCGGCAACATAGAGCAACATTGAAAGCCTGAGCAATAAAACCGAGCATATTGATAGGAAGATGACCCCCGATTTATAAAGCCTTGCTCTTTTTTTCGATGAAAAAACTGTCGCTGGTACTACCAGTACCATAACAATTAAAAGAGAGTAAACTAACTTACAAGGCGCTAATAGAATCGCAATTATTGCGATTGCAATGAGATTTTTTCGAGTCACCTGCTTCGACGTATAAGCTGCTTTCAAACAAAGCGCAATAAAGAGAAATGAGAGTCCTATTATTCCTGCATCGTTTGCATATGAGCCAGCGATGTTGATCGTCATAGGAAGAAGAGAGATGGCCATAAATGCATTTTTCCCGACTGGTGTAGTTTTCACAGCCAGATAGCTTAAACATGCAAAAAAGAGAAAACTGAACAAACGACCAAGATAGAACAATGGATAAAAACCAAGGCCGAACAATCGAGCAATAGTTATCCCAATTGCTGATGGCAATTTAGTCTGAGGAAGATTTGATAGTAAATCAAACTCTATTTGGGGTTCAATAAAAATCTCTTTATCACTGGAGTCAAATAGTTTAAAGCCATCTATTATTTCTAGATATCGTGGATATGTCAGTCGATCTGTAAAGGTATTGTTCATTTCCTCTACATCATCAGAGCGCATAAGCAATGAGTCGTAGCCTGGGTCTTTCTTAAACATAATGAAGTTGGAGTATTTATACGAATTTTGAAAATGATAATACTCATCGGGAATCGTTATTGGCTGAAAAACAAGGGAGTGTAGTGTACCCAATGCCAAAAGAACGATAAAAAAGCTTTTGTAGATGAAGCCATCTTTTTTTCTTTGACAAAAGCCCACAACACAGATGAGACACCAAAAAAATACACAGAGAGCGGTAAACGCAAGCTTGGCTCCTTGCGCACCAGTGTTTCTGTAAAAGAAAACCCCTATAATAATGAAAAAACAGGCTACTGCAATTAAATAGCAAATCCATTTATTGCTTTTTACCCATAGTTTCAGCCTGTCGAAAAACATCAAAGTCCTTTAGTTCTTAGTAGTTATAGATAATTGACAACAAGAATAGTAGCAGCAAGCAATTATATGATAAGAACAACCTTATTTTTCACTGAAAATGATTTGTTCAAGTCTGTCAATAACCGTAGCCCTTGCATAATGCTTCTCATAGAACTCTTTGGCGCTTCTTCCCATCTGCTCTCTTGTTGTCTGGCTTGACTCCATAAACTCCAAAAAACAACTGCAAAGCTTTTCCTCATCACCAGCAGGCGCCACAAAACCACATTCTGCTTCATGAATCGCCTTTGCTCCTTCTCCGTCCATGCTTGCGATAATAGGTTTCCCTGCCGCCATGCAACTCGCTACTTTTGCCGGCACGGCAAGCTGATAGTCGTCATGTGCAGAAAGTGGGATTATCGTCGCAGCTGCAAAAGCAGTAAACTTCGGAATATCTCTTGCATCTACTCTGCCATATAGAGTTACCAGCTCTTCAGCGTCTTCCTCCAGAATGGTTCTCTTTATAGAAACCTGACTCATACCACTTCCTAGCATCAGCAAGTGAATGTTCTTGAAACCTTTTCTGTAAGCATTTACTATTGCCCGCACAACACCCTCCAGATTTTGAGCCGGACTGAAATTCCCTGCAAAAAGAAAAACGGTCTTTCCGGTAAATTCACCCTGTAACGCCAGATCTTCTATGGAAGCAGCATAAAAATCCTCTGCGTGTTGCGGAACCACATGGGTCGAAATGTCCTTGCCTTTGACTCTTTGATCAAGTCTTTCTTTGAGAGTAATGCTTGGCGCAATAAGCTTATCGGCTCGGCCGTAATGCCAGTTACTCACATTGTATGCAATGCTCCTGAGAATCTTTGATTTAACATTGAGCACACCGTAGAGATTCTCTGGCCAAATGTCTAAAACATATATTATTAATGTCGCTTTGAACTTCCTTGATGCTTTTATCGCTGGAAAACACATGATGATGGGGCTCGTGTTGTAGCAGAACACAGCATCATAGTTCCCCTTCATTCTCAGTGCACGGAAAAATGCCGTGATGGGCCAGCTCACATAGTTCAGGAATATTCGTACTGAAGTATTGCCCTTTCTTCTTATCTCTCCTGATCTGAAAATCCGAACACCATTCAGCTCTTCGTATTTTGGACCACTAGACGAATATCCAAAAAACCATTCTCCCTCTGGGTAGTTGGGCAACCCACAAAGCACATCAACATCGTAGCCATCTTCAATAAATCCAGCGACAATGTCATTGATTTTAAAGTTCTCTGGATAATAGTGCTGAGAAACAACGAGCAACCGTTTTTTATCCAAAGTTAAACCTTCCGCCAAACCATTCTGTTGACTATGCCAGTGTAGCTCTGAATGATCTTAACAATCTTTGTAGATACGTTTTCATCCGTGTAGTCAAACACATCAGCTGCCAGGTCGCCATTTGCGTGCATGGTAATCGCCAGTTCCACTGCCTGTAGAACCTGTTCCTTCGATATAGACCCTAATACAAAGACACCGGCATCCAATGCCTCCGGTCTTTCAGTGCTGGTACGAATACACACCGCCGGAAATGGAATACCAATGCTGTTGAAATACGCGCTCTCCTCCGGCAGTGTCCCACTATCGGAAACAACACAGAATGCGTTTAACTGCAGGTTGTTGTAGTCGAGAAACCCAAACGGCTCCAGGCATCTGACGTTTTGGTGGAATTTAAATCCTCTGGCATTGATGTATTTCCTGGATCTTGGATGGGTGCTGTAAATAATCGGCATCTGATAGTACTCTGCCATTGAGTTGACTGATTCCATGAGCGCTAAGAAATTGCTCTCGATATCAATGTTCTCTTCTCTATGGGCAGAGAGAAGAATGTATCCCTGTTTTGAAAGACTAAGTGACTCAAGAACCGTGCTTTGCTGTATCCTTTCAAAGTTAGCTGAGATAACCTCCGGCATGGGCGATCCCGTTACAAAGGTTCGCTCTTTAGCTTTTCCTTCTGCGTTCAGGTACCTGCGCGCATGCTCTGAATAACACAGGTTCACATCTGCGATATGATCGACTATCCTTCGATTTGTCTCCTCGGGCAGGTTCTCATCAAAGCATCGATTTCCTGCTTCCATATGGAAGATCGGTATGTGTAGCCTCTTGGCAGAAATTGCAGACAACGCTGAATTGGTATCACCGAGTACTAAAAGCGCTTCTGGTTTGACTTGCTCCATTAAAGTGTAGCTTTTTGCAATGATACTTCCTATGGCCTCCCCAAGGTTTCCGCCTGCAACATCAAGGTAATAATCAGGTTTACGAAGCCCGAAATCATCAAAAAAGACCTGATTGAGCGTGTAATCATAGTTCTGTCCGGTATGCACAAGAATATGATCAAAATACTGATCGCATTTTTTTATAACCTCAGAAAGCCTGATTATCTCGGGACGCGTGCCGACTATTGTCATGAGCTTAATCTTGCTCATAGTCATACCTCCTCATAAAATGTGTCGGGATTCTCTGGGTCAAAGAGCTCATTGCACCAGATCAGAAAGACCATATCTGTTTCACCGGTGTTTTCAATACTGTGTGTATAACCAACTGGAATATCGATGATTTCAATTTGACTACTGTCTACAGCATATTCAATGCGCTGGTCAGACCCTATCTTTCTGAACCTTATTGCCCCCTCGCCAGAAACGATAATAAATTTTTCTGTTTTAGTATTGTGCCAATGTTGTCCCTTAATTATACCTGGTTTAACAATGTTTACAGATATCTGTCCCCTATCTGGTGTTCTTATTAGCTCGGTAAAGCTACCTCTGAAATCCTTGTTCATTGTGGGTATATACGAAAATTCATTTTCTGGTAAATAACTCAGATAAGTGCTGTAAAGCTTCTTTTTCAGCACATCAGTCATATCAGTTACTAAAAGGGTTTTCCTTGATTCTTTAAAGGATTCAATAGTATCCGCAAGCTCTCCTAGAGTTGTTTCGTGAGTTATTGGTACTTTGCAAAACCTATCATTGTTTAGGTTTTTGTTGCCTTCCATTGCAACAAGAAAGTCATTTATTACATCATCGATGTAAACAAGTTTTATTTCGATTTCACGCCCATTGACTGTGAGCTGCTCACCATTTGCAACATTATGACAAAACGTCGCAACAACGCTGTTATAGTTTGGCCTGCACCATTTGCCAAATACTCCGGGCAAACGGTAAACATAAACTGAGACATTATGTTCTTTCGCATAGGCAAATACCAGGTCTTCTGCTTGCTTCTTGCTTTTTCCATAGTCGTTGTCCAGAAGAGCCTGAGTTGATGACGACAAAAGCACCGGACAAGAATTACCATTCTCCACCAGATAACTTAAAACTTTTTGAGTCAGGTCGCTGTTGCCACTGTAGAACTCTTCTATCTTCTCCGGACGATTAACACCTGCAAGATGAAAGACAAAGTCTACGCTGCCACAGAATTCCAACAGCTCCTCATCAGAAGTACCCAGATCAAAGCAGAAGATGTTTTCTACTTCTGGCTTTCGGGCAAGAAGGTTTGACTTCAGGTTTTTCCCAATAAAACCATTTGAACCAGTTATGAGGACATTCACTGTGTTACCTCTGATTTTGAAGTTCTTGTTTTATATAGGGTAATTCCAACAGTTTTTCTCGTAACTCCACTTTTGTGAGTTGATAGGCATTGTTAGAATCAAACGCCGTGCCAAACAAATCCTTTTTACCTTCACTGAAGTAGTTGTCATAATTCAACGAGCGACTATCTGTTGGAACCCGATAAAACTTCCCTTCATCAATAGCATGTAGGTGTTCTTCTGCGGTAAGCAGGGTCTCGTGCATCTTCTCGCCGTGACGAATTCCTATGACTCTCATCTCCTTTTCAGATTGAAAAAGCTCCAGCAGTACCTCAGCAAGAAGTCCGATTGTGCAGGCAGGCGCCTTCTGCACCATCAGGTCCCCAGTATTAGCATTTTCAAAAGCGTAGAGAACCAGCTCTACTGCTTCCTCTAAAGACATCATAAACCGAGTCATTTTTGGTTCGGTTACTGTCAGTGCCTGCCCGCTTTTCATCTGTTCAATAAACAGCGGAATGACTGACCCTCTCGAACACATGACATTACCATAGCGTGTCCCACAGATCACGGTCTTTGCAGGATCAACTATTCGAGACTGAGCTATAAAAGTCTTTTCCATCAGGGCTTTTGACATACCCATGGCATTTATCGGATAGGCTGCCTTATCTGTTGACAGACAAACCACTCTTTTGATGCCATGGTTAACAGCAGAAGTGATCACATTATTTGCACCGAGAACATTTGTCTTCACAGCCTCAATAGGGAAAAACTCGCAGGAGGGCACCTGCTTTAAGGCAGCTGCATGAAAAACGTAATCGGTACCAGCCATTGCGTTGTCAATGGAACGAATATCTCTCACATCACCAAGGTAGAATCTCAGTTTTTTACTTTCGTCTGGAAAACTGATCTGGTAGCGGTGCCGCATGTCATCCTGTTTTTTTTCGTCTCTCGAAAATATTCGGATCTTACTGATATCAGTAGAAATAAACCTGTCGAGCACGGCATGTCCAAAAGACCCAGTTCCACCTACTATCAATAAGGTTTTATCCCTGAACATAAGCTGTTCCTCTCTGTGGAGAATAAGCATGCTGGACAACAAGTTCTAAACAAATACGTTGCCCATTATACTATGTTAGTTTTAAGGTTTGAGCAGTCTCGAGTAAAACTAAAACCGATATCCATAATACCTAATAGCAGCACGCTTTAGTCTGCCGCTGCCTCAGGCGAGCGCACTTGTGTTATTCTTTGAGATGTCAGTCGACCTCAAAGGAGCAAGAATGCAGTTCTGCGATTTGAATGCACAGTATCAACGGATCGAATCTGAGATTACTTCGAGGATGAGAACAGTATTACAGAAGCAGCATTTTATTATGGGGTCAGAAGTCCTTGAGCTTGAAAAGCGGCTTGCGGCTTTTGTGGGTGTAAAACATGTTATCCCCTGCGCAAGTGGTACCGATGCCCTGACTATCCCTCTGATGGCCTACAATCTTAATAAGACCGATGCGGTTTTTGTGCCCTCTTTTACTTTTTTTGCCAGTGCCGAGAGCATTACCCTTGCCGGTGGAACTCCCGTCTTTGTCGACTCTGACGAAAGCTCATTCAACTTATCTATTGCGTCTCTGAGAAAAGCGATTGAAAAAACCTTCGAAGAGAGGGTTTTGACCCCAAGGGGGGTAATGACTGTCGATCTTTTCGGCCAACCGGCTGATTATGTTGAGGTTAAGGAGATTGCAGACCAATATGGGCTTTTTATACTCGAAGATGCAGCCCAGAGTTTTGGTGCAGTTTATCAAGGCAGAAGAACTGGAAGCCTTGGCAATGTAGGAGCAACGTCCTTTTTCCCCTCAAAACCTTTGGGTTGCTATGGAGACGGTGGGGCGATTTTTACGGATGATGACCGGCTCGCAGAAATCATGAGGTCAATCAGTGTTCACGGTAAGGGGATAGATAAATACGACAACATCAGAATCGGCCTTAACAGCCGCCTTGATACGTTACAGGCAGCAATTCTGCTGGCAAAACTGGATATCTTTGAGAATGAGATCGAGCTTCGCAACAAAGTTGCAGAATGCTATTCGCAACTTCTGCGTGGTCTTTTCGAGCTCCCGATTGTTGGCTCGGATAGGACATCGGTTTGGGCGCAATATACTATCAAAACTTCTGGCCAAACAGCGAGAAGCAACCTGATAGAGCAACTCAAACAGCAAGGTATTCCCACAGCAGTTTACTACCCAACCCCAATTCACCTTTCTACGGCGTATCGAAACCTTGGATACAGGCTCGGAGATCTTCCTGTTTGCGAGATGCTGTCAAATCAAGTGCTTAGTCTTCCTATGCATCCCTATCTGAGCGAGGAGAACATACAGTGGATTGCTTCCGTTCTTAAAGAATGTTAGCGCTCGGTTTTTTCAGGAGAGAAGCTTTATGTACTCTAAGGCCATTCGCTCTTTAGAAAAGCGTCTGGCAAAGTCCATGCACTTTTCTGCTGTCTCGTCTGTTTTTCTGTACTGCAAGATAGTTTCGTAGAGTTCCTCAACAGTATTGGACTCTATAACTCTTCCGGTTTCTTCAGATACACCCTCTGGACTTCCACCTGTTTTATATGTTATTACCGGGGTTCCACACGCTTGTGATTCAATGTTCACGGTTGGAAAATTGTCATACTTCGTGGGGTTTATCAGTAGAAATGCCCCGGAATACTCCTTTGCCAGTTCTTCGACATTGTTTGTTCTGGTCATATATTGAATAGTATCTGGAAGCTTGAGCCCTCTTGGCAATAATCCAACTATTCTGATGACATATTCATCTGACACCATGCCAGCAAGTGCAACGAGGTCATCGATTCCTTTTCGGGTTTCCCATATGCTGGCAACAGCTAATAACACTTTTATGCTTTGCTGCTCAACATCATGCCTTAGAAAGCTTGCGAGATTTATCCCATTATAGATAGTTTGAATCGGATAGCACTGTAAAAACGACTTCTTCACAAGTTTTTCCAACCAGACAGAGGGGGTGATGATCACTACATTCGAAAGCCCTGTAAAACACTTCTCTTTGAGCCTGTAGTTTCGCTTGTATCTATCAACAAAAGTATAGGGGTACTCCCATACGTGTTTTTTTGAATCAGGGATTTCTTCCATTCCAACCAGGTCATCAGAATGTAAATAGGCAGAATGCCCCGAAAACGACCATGCATCATGCAGGGTCCAGATTATCTTTCCTGTAAACACAGTCTTCAAATATTCGAACAGTATCGGATAGCTCAAATAATAACCGTGGATATTATGGAGATTGATTACATCTGGTTTGTAGGATTTTATAAATTCCACAAACTTTTTAGTGTTTCTCTTAGAAGCCAGTCCATGGTTATCGAGTGTAAAGGTAGACAGAGCATGCAAAGACATGTCAAAAGGATTTCCGATTTTGTAGGAACTGACAGTGTGAGGCATTGACCCGCGACCATGTGCAATGCAACAATCATGTCCAAGGTTAACAAGCTCTCTGTAGAGATCCGTACATATCTTTCCTGTGGACCCCGTGTTTCCCACAACATTTACTAATAGAATCTTCACGTTATTTCCTTTATGTCTTACCACTTCTTTCGTATACTTAAAGCTATATTGTAGTAAAGATATATCAAACTAACCGAGCAAAGTGTGAAAAGTGAAACAAGCATTGATTATAAGCCCTTACTATGCCCCCAGTAATCTGGTAGCTGCCATACGAGCAACAAAGTTCACAAAATACCTCGCAAGAGATGAGGGGTATTCTGTTGACGTGATTTCGTTTCCCGGAAACTATCCTGAAGATCCAACTCTTATGCTCGATTTGGTATATGTAAGCGTACACATCAAGTTAAAATCAAGGTTTTTTTCTTTTGTACAGAGAGTGCTACCGAACAGACAAAAAGCCCCCTCGATCCAGCCTTTATCTAAATCGCAAGAAAACTTGAGTGATGTTAAGTCTAAACAGTATCACTTTAGGAAATGGTTCATGGAGGTCGCTCTTTTCTCATACGAGCAGATGCTGGCTTATCTGCTTTATCGATCATCAAAACAGTTCATTAGGAAAAACTCCCGAAAATATGATCTTGTTTTTTCAACCTATGGGCCTTATTCAAGCCATATGATGGGCATGTATGCTAAAAAATGCAATCCGGAGTGTTTTTGGATAGCGGATTTTCGCGATCCTTTAGCATCAGGTAATGAGTCCTCTGAGCTGATTACTAAGATGAAACAAAAACATGTAAAGAAGTATTGCTCACAAGCAGATGCAATTACCGCTGTATCAAACGGAGTTCTTGAAAAGCTGGATTACCCGGCTCAGTATATTTCTCATGTAGTTACAAACGGATTTGACCCTGATGATTTGAAGAACATACAAAAAAGTACAGGTGACAAACAAGAGTTCGCATTTGCTTACTGCGGAACAATATATGGTGGAAAAAGCAACCTGGAAGTTCTTTTTAAAGCACTGAGAGAGTTAATCCAAGCAGGTCGAGTCAAGAAAGAGTCGTTCAGAATCCGTTACACAGGCTCAGAAGGAGCGCAGGTGTTGCGTTGGGCTTTAGAATATGGTCTGGAAGACAATTTACATGACTATGGAAAGGTAAGCAGAGAAAGGTCGCTCGAAATTCAAAGTGTGTCATCAGTGTTGCTGCTTGCATCCTGGAACAATGTGGGAAACACAGGAGTGATTACAGGCAAATTCTTTGAATATTTAATGATGGGAAAAAACATTCTTTGTTTTATGTCTGGCAATCTTGCAAATAGTGATCTAAAGACCATGATAGAAACTGCAGAAGCGGGATTTTGTTACGAGCAAGCAAATGATGGTCAAGACTATTGCCGTCTTCTGGAGTTTCTCGAAAACACGTTTAATGACTATAAAGAGAATGGCATAGTCAGATATTCGCCTAACATGGATTACATAAACCGGTTTTGTTACTCAGTGCTAACAAAGGAATTACTGAGAATTGCAGACAAATGCAATAAACGATGAAACTACTGAGTTGTGTAAGCACTCCGCTCGTTATGTCATAGAGGCAGTATCAATGAAGTATAATTAATCCTCAATAGGCAATAGAAAGACAGTCATATACTGGGCAGTGATATGTATCAAGAAAGCATGCTGAATACAATGACCAAAGGATAGATGCCGTGAAACTAGAGAATAAAAGAATGCTTGTTACAGGCGCTGATGGCTTTATTGGCTCTCATTTATCTGAGCACTTAGTAAAACTGGGGGCAAGTGTAAGGGCATTAACAATATATAACTCGATGGGATCCTGGGGTTGGCTTGATAACAGTCCTCTTAGTAGCGAAATGGAAATTGTACTTGGCGATGTGCGTGATCCTCATTGCTGCCAGAAAATTACTGCTGATATAGACGTGGTTTTTAACCTTGCAGCCCTGATTGCAATACCTTATTCATATCTCGCCCCCGATAGCTACATTGAGACTAATGTGAAGGGAGCTCTGAACATTTGCCAGGGTGCGTTTGCAAACAAAGTAGAGCGGGTTGTGCAAGTATCGACAAGCGAAGTATATGGAACAGCAAGATACGTGCCCATTGATGAAGCACATCCCTTACAGCCCCAGTCACCCTACAGTGCGAGCAAAATTGGCTCGGATGCAATTGCGATGAGTTTTTTTCATTCATTTGAACTACCCGTAATCATTGCAAGGCCTTTTAATACTTACGGTCCAAGACAATCAGCAAGAGCTGTGATACCCACGATTATTTCTCAGATTGCGTCTGAATCTAATGAGATAAAGCTGGGCTCTTTGTCTCCCACAAGAGATTTTACTTATGTTACTGATACTTGCGCTGGGTTATGCTTACTTTCCGAATGTGATGAAGCTATTGGAAGAACTGTAAATATTGGGTCAAACTACGAAATCAGTATCGGTGAAATTGCTGAGCATATAAAAGCAATAATGAAGAGCGAAATTGAAATCAAATGTGACGAGCAACGTATAAGGCCTAAAGACAGTGAGGTTCATCGGCTCTGGTGTGATAATAGGCTTTTATATGACCTTACAGGCTTTACAACAGAGGTCAGCATTATGTCTGGGTTAGAGAAAACAATTCAGTGGTTTACAAGCTCTGATAATCTGAAGAAATATAAAGGGGATATATACAATGTCTAAAAAAGCAGTGATTTTATCTGGGGGACTTGGTCAAAGACTCCATCCGTTCACGAATGCAATACCTAAGCCACTCTTGCCTGTTGGCGAAAAGGCAGTTCTTGAAATTCAGATTGAAAGACTTGCCAAGTGCGGTTTCAGTGACATAGTGCTCGCAACTAACTACAAGTCAGATTACATAGATAATTTCTTCGGTGATGGTTCACGATATGGGGTCAAGCTTTTCATCAGCAAAGAAGAACAGCCTCTTGGAACAGCAGGACCAATCAAACTGCTTGAAGGCAAACTGGATGAGCCTTTTCTCGTTATGAACGGAGACATTCTTTGCCTGCTTGATTATGGAAAACTGTATGAGTTTGCCTGCAATCAAGACTCTTTATTCACAGTTGGAATAAAGAAAATCGTTCTTCCCTTTGCTTTCGGTAATATTCTATTTAATGGTGACAAGGTAACCGCAATTGAGGAAAAGCCTGATATTGTCAGGTATGCTCTCGCTGGAATCTATATTATGAAGCCCAAAATACTGGATTTGATACCGAACAACGAATACTTTGGAATTGACCAGCTCATGCGAAAAATGCTTTCGCAGAACATGGATATCATCAAGTATGAAATCGAGGACTACTGGCTGGACATTGGAAGTGTGGATGACTATGAAAAAGCACAAAAGGAATTTGTATCTTTTGTTTGAGTACATGTTGTTTGTACCCCATATGTGTTTGATGCTGTTTTGGTTTGTTATTAAATACCAGTGAGCTAAGACTATAGGTAGGTTAACTACAGTAAAGAGTAAGCATTTGTGAAGAAGAATTCGAAAATATACATCGCAGGACATAGCGGGATGTTGGGCACAGCAATGACTCGCCGTCTTAAGGCAGACGGTTATACAAACATTGTGACGCGCAAACATAGCGAGCTTGATTTAACTCGGCAAGCAGATGTTGATTCCTTTTTTTCAGTAGAAAAGCCCGAGTTTGTCTTTCTGTTTGCTGCAAGGGTTGGCGGTATTGCCGACAGCCTGCAACACCAGGCTGACGCATTTACTATTAACACACAGATAGCGGTCAATGTTATTAGCGCGGCTTCAAACAGTGGCGTTGAAAAGCTTCTCTTTACTGCAAGTTCAGCTGTTTACCCAGATGGTATCCCACAGCCAATAACAGAAGATATGCTTCTTTCTGGAACAGGTTCCAGAAACCTGGGAGGGTACGCCTTCTCAAAGATTGTAGGGCTTAAGCTCTGTGAGTATTACTGTAAACAGTATAGCGATGACTTTAAAGCAGTAATTGTGCCAAACCTCTATGGGCCGAATGATAGAGGATCGACAGTAATGCCAATGCTATTCAGGAAATTCTCGCATGCCAAAATGGCTGGAGAAGACTCTGTTTCTGTTTGGGGTACTGGGGGCGCCCGAAGAGAATTCTTACATGTTGATGATTTGGTAGACGCCCTACTGTATCTTGTCAATAATAATATGGATGAAACATATATCAACATTGGCTCAGGTGTAGATATTTCGATAAAAGAGCTTTCCTTGCTAATAAAGAAAGCCTTTGGATACTCAGGTGAGATAATATTTGATACCTCAAAGCCTGAAGGAGTAATGCAAAAACTGCTTGATAGCACAAAAATAAAAGCAATGGGGTGGATGCCAAAAATCTCACTCCAAGAAGGAATTTCTATACTGGTTAAAGAGTATTCCGGAGAACCAAAGCGTGCTAATTAACAATCCCCAGCATAAAGTGTTTAACTGAAGGATGTGCAATGAAAATCCTTATTATTGGTGAGGGAAACGACATTTGGATGAAGCGCTATATTCAAAATGTGTTGCTTGAGGGTAATCATGAGATTTATTTGACAATTTCAGGTAGCGATTCTATTTACTCCGACTTTTTTAGAGACAACAACATTCACTTAATCAATCTCATTCGTTACATTCCGCTCATTAGTCGCATTCCGTTGGTAGGAGGCATCATTAATTATGCCCTCGTATATCAAAATCTAAGGCGCGATAAATTTGATGTGATCCATATTCACTTCATGGCTCTTTCCTATATTGTTCTCGCGTGTTTGCTCAAAAGAAAGACGACTGTTTTACTTGGCTCTTTCTGGGGAAGTGATTTATTCAGAGTTTCAAAGACCATTGTTAATCTGTCTCAAAGACTAATGGGTTTTTTTGACTGTTTTACCGTCTTTACAGAAGCAATGCGTAAAAAGTTCTTTGATTTGTACTCTGAAAAATACTCCGAGAAACTGAAAATGATGAAGTTTGGTTTTTCTGGCTATGATGATATTAATGAAGTAATAAAGAAATACTCAAAGAAGAACTGCAAGGAGTATTTTGGCGTTCCTGCAGAAAAGACTACGATTTCCATTGGATATAATGCTCGAAAAGAACAACAGCACATTGAGGTACTCACTGAACTAAGGGCTGCTCCGAGAGAGATATGGAAAAAAACTATCTTTGTTTTTCCTTTGACTTATGCTACTGCTGCAGATAATAAAAGTGTTTTAGTTAATAGTCTGGTCGAGTTACTTGATGCAATGCAGGTTGACTACATTATTCTCGATTCATTTTTAACTGATGAAGAAATAGCAATGCTGAGAGTCTCAACTGATATTTTTATTCATGCTCAAACAACAGACGCTTTCTCTGCTTCTGTGCAAGAATATATCTTTGCCGGTGCAACAGTAATAAACCCCACCTGGATACAATATGACGAAACGATAAAACAATGTGCAGCAAGCTTTCTTGAATACTCGTCTCTTAATGAGCTTCCTGTTCTGATGAATAATGTGCTTGGCGCAGAAAGAAATGCTGTTCTGACTGACTCAAACATGCTTTACAAACTCTTCTCATGGGATAGCGTGAAAGAGAGCTGGCAAGAGCTGTATAGAACTCTTGCCAGAGAATAATAAGAGTAAGTCGTTGTGCGAATTACAAAATCAATAATAACTGTAGTGGTTTTTTGGAGGTTACAGAATTTCTACGCATGAAAGGAGGAGAATTTCTACTGTATCAAATACAATTTAAAACAAGTATACTGTTTCACCTACGCAACCGCTTATTATGAAAAGCGTTTGACCCAAATGATTCTGACAAGATTGCATATCATGTAATGTAAGAGGTTAAAAAGCATAGTGGAAAGGATGCTGGAACTATCAGCAGACAGGAAAACCAATGCCGGGCTTTATTGCAAAAACTGGTTCCCCTTTTTCTCTTGGAGTGTTTCGGGAGATTGGTGTTCCTATTAACGGCAGGATTAACGACGGTCTTTACGAGTATGGTTTTTCTGTGGAGCGACTAACTGTTAACAAGTTCATGAAAGACAAGCCGTTGTTTTCTCACGACGAATTATTAGTGCTTATCGAAGGCGTGATTCTAAACTCAGCCACACTGATGAAAAAGTACAAACAGAACACGTTTGAAAAGTGTGTCGAGGATATGTACAGAAGAAACGGAGAGACATTCTTTTCTGAATTCCGTGGAAGTTTCTGTGGAATTGTCTATGATAAAAAGGCTGATGTTAAGCTGATATTTACGGATCATATTGGAAGTAAACAAGTTTTCTATTCAGTTATTAGCGATGAATACATTTTCTCGAGCGACTTGCTGTTTATGGCAGAGTATATAAAAGCCTTTAAAGTACCGAGAAAGCTTGATACGAAAGCTGCATACTACTTACTGACGTTAGGTTATATGTTTGAAGATGCAACACTTTTTGAGGAAGTAAAGAGATTGCTGCCGGGGCATTATCTAAAACTGCAAAACAACATCTGCGAGATAAACCGATATTATAAATTACCGTTTAACTACTCTTGCAAGCTTACAGAAAGTGAAATTATTGATGAATTAGAAAATCGTTTTACGGCAGCTGTCAAGCATTCATTCGAAAAAGATCTTGAGTATGGCTATAAGCACTTAGTTAATCTCAGCGGTGGACTTGATTCAAGAATGACAACGTTTGTTGCTAATAAAATCGGATACGGGCAATCAATTGTTAATAATACTATTTCTCAAACTGATCAATGGGATGAAAAAGTACCAAAAAAGATTGCCTCTGACCTGAATCATCAATGGCTTTTTTCGGCACTTGATAACGGTTCCTATCTGATGAGACTTGATGATGCTATGAAATTGACTTGCGGCATGTCGCTTCTCAGTGGGTGTTCGCATATCGCAGATTTCTACGACAAGCTCAACATGAATGAATTCGGTCTGGTTCATACTGGACAACTGGGAGATGCTATCGTCGGCTCTATACTGAAATCAGTTCCAAAGACAACACAAAAGTACTTATTGCAACCAATCGCAGAATCATTGTTTTATCCTATAAATGAAAAAGTAGATATTCGTCCAAGGCTGGACTATGACAATGAAGAGGATTTCAGGTTCTTTACTCGCGCTTTTCTTGGTGCGAATCAGGGTTTATTGGCTGCTCAAAGATACACAGAAACTATTTCGCCATTCTATGATATCGAGTTTATGGAATTCTGTTTTAGTATACCCTTAGAATTCCGGCTTGGCCACAAGCTCTATATCAAGTGGATAAACACTAAGCATAAAGACGCAATGGGTTATAAATGGGCAAAGCATGGTGCTAAGCCAAATGCAAAAATGATATCAGCTTTTGGTTATACAGCCCCGCTTGTTAAGGTTCCTCACCTACTTTTCGAGAAGGCTTTTATGCATAAAGTAATCAGCGCAAAAGGCATGAATCCATTTGACTATTGGTATATTAATAATGAGAGTCTAAGAGCAGCATTCGATCGTTATTTTTCGGAAAATTATAGCTGTATTCTACCTTACCCTGAACTTGCAGATGACTGCAAAAAAATGTATGAGCTGGGCAATACAGCTGAAAAAACCCAGGTATTGACACTACTGGGAATGTACAGAACATATTTTTTTGAGATAGTTTGAGAGAGCCCCTTATGAAAAACCGTAGCCTATTAATTGAATCAGTAACTGGTTGGTACAATCTGAAGGGTATATATCATGCTAATCCTTACAATATGGGGTACCGGTAAACTATGGATCCTTCCAATATCAGAAAAGGACTAACATCACTGCTCTCACAGCTGCGCACAACGGGCTTTTTTCATGTTTTTGGCTCGAGTATTATTAACAGAATCATTGGCTTTGTGGTAGTTTTTTTTATTGTGCGGATATTGTCTCCTGAGGACTATGGGGTCTATACGTATGCTTTTTCTATTCTTTCGGTTTTGCTGCTGATCAATGGACTTGGCGTTGCAACCGGAATACTCCAATTATGCAGCGAAAAAGAACCCGGCTCTTTCCAGTCTATTAGTTTATTCAAATACTCATATAGAATTGGGATACAGGCAGATTGTGTTTTTGCAATAGTTCTCTTGATCTCGACATTTGTTATAAGCTTTCCCTTGCAGGGTGCAAATGCTTTGGTTAGGCTCATTTCCTTTTTACCTCTCGTAATGCTTGCTTTTGAGTTGATTCAGATATGGTATCGCTCGCAGGGCGCAAATAGAGAGTATGCAAGGAATATTACCCTCAATTCAGTCTTCCTGTGTCTTTTTGTACTCGGTGGTGCCTTGCTTTTTAGCTCAGTGGGTGCATTTATTGGCTATTATCTTGCTTACCTTTTCTCAGCCTTGATAGCATTCGTTGGAATGAGAAAAACAATTCGTCTTAAGACACAGCCACCTTCTCCCGTGGAAAAAAGAACCTTGCTGAAAATATCACTCGCTTCTGCAGTGACTGATGGGACTTCAGCTTTGCTCTATCAAATTGATGTAATAATCATTGGGGCTTTGGTGACAAGTTCTCTCGCAGTTGCAGGGTATCGGGTTGCTACACTCATACCAGTTGCCCTACTTTTTGTTCCAAGTACTATCATGGTTTACCTTTTTCCATATTTTGCACGAAACCGATTAGACAAAAAGTGGTGTCTGAGAAGATATTTACAGGTTACCGCTATTGTTGCCAGTTTCTCAGTTCTGATAACAATAATCCTGATTCTAGTTTCAAAACCCTTGATTTCTTTGGTTTTCGGAGAGGCTTATGAATCGGTTTCAGGTGTTTTCAGTGTCTTAATGATTAGCTATGCATTTAATGGTGGTTTTCGAATTGTTACAGGTAACATTATCTGTTCTCAGCGAAAATACCTCGCCAACTTATGTTTTGCAGTTGTCACTGTTCTACTCTTTACCTGCCTCTGTTTCATTCTTATCCCCCTCTATGGGATAGAAGGAGCAGCTTGGAGCAGCTTGGCAACAATGATAATCACTGCAATAATGAGCAATGTATATCTCGTGAAACTTCTTACAGCCTAACCCTACTAAGGAGACATCGATTAATTCGCCCCATTTCTGACAAATTGTGTCTAACGTAGCGTTCTGCCGGAGTGCCGAGCTACACAAATGCTTTCTTGAAGGAGGCTATAATAGCTTTAAGATGTTCATCTCTCAAGCCTGGATGCACACCAACCCAAAGCGAGTTATTGAGAATTAAATCTGTATTCTCAAGATTTCCAACAATTCGATAATCCACGCCTTCTTTCAAGCTTTCAAAACATGGATGCCGTGTAATGTTGCCTGCAAAAAGTGCACGTGTCTGAACTCCGAATGACTCCAAGCGAAGAGCAAGTTCTTTTCTGTCAATTGGAGCATCATCATTTACAGTGACAATAAACCCAAAAGGACTCGGGTTTGAGTTTTCCGTCTTTTCGGGAAAAATGAGGTAGCGCTCAAGTTCAGCTGCGATCAAACCATCTTTTATGGTATGCCAGTTATCTGACCTCTTCTTCGTAAACTCAGGTAGTTTTTTCAGCTGCGCGCATCCAATAGCTGCCTGCATATCAGTGATCTTGAGATTGAAGCCTAGATGTGAGTAAACATATTTGTGGTCGTATCCCTTTGGCAACGTTCCGTATTGAGCGTCAAAACGATGACCGCAGGTATCGTCATGACCTGCTGGACAGATACAGTCTCTACCCCAGTCACGCATCGACAAAAGAATACGTGCCAGAAGTCGGTCTTTGGTATATACTGCCCCGCCTTCGCCCATAGTAATATGGTGTGCAGGATAAAAGCTCGAAGTACCAATATCGCCAATTGTCCCAGTCTTCTCAAAGCCAAAACCGCGATCATACTCGGATCCCAGAGCGTCGCAATTGTCTTCGATCAGAAAAAGCCCGTGAGAGTCACAGAATGCTTTTACTCTTTTCAGATCAAAAGGATTCCCTAAAGCATGTGCAACAAAAACAGCCTTTGTTTTATTGCTACACGCCTCTTCGAGTTGGCTCACATCAATGTTATAGGTTGGCAATGTAACATCTACGAAAACAGGAACGCATCCATTCTGAACTATTGGTGCAACAGTTGTGGGAAAACCAGCAGCAACTGTAATTACTTCATCACCACGCTGAATTGCTCGATCTCCTAAGAGACGTGATGATAAAGCTGAAAAAGCAAGGAGATTTGCTGCAGAACCTGAGCAAACTGCGTAGGCGAATGGTACACCCAGATATTCAGCAAGGCTCTTCTCAAATTGTGCTGCATATTCTCCTGCTGTAAGCCAAAAAGTCAAAGCACTGTCAACGAGGTTTCGTCGCTCTGCATTATCGTAATTGCGACCAGCATATGGGATAAGGCCCCCGGGTCTGAAAAGCTTAGATTGCTTATCATTTAACTCAAGCAGAGTATATTCATCGATCAATTCAAATATTCGTCTCTTGAGTTCTTCTAGTTCATGCATTATTTCCTAAACCTCTCCTTTATGCTTTCTTGTGAAGGCTTTCCTTTGCCGTACTCCTTTTTACTTTTACAATAAAAGCTATGCCGAGCAAGAAAGCAAGTATACCCATTGTCACAAAGAATAGCCAAGTTGCTCCTTCTATCCCATAATTTGAGACAACATGGTGTGAAGAAATGAGCGCAACAACAGCTATCGCGCCATAGACCCAGATGAACAGATGCTGCCTTCTGATAACTGTGATGCCCATGGTAAACAAGGCAGCATAAGCAAGAAAACCTCCGCCGGCAACAAGTATACAGAGTTCAAAAAGATATGGAGAGACATCGTTGTTGTAGAGTACGTTCAAAACTGGCACACCAAAAAAGAAAGCCAGAGCTACACAGACTGCAGTGATTCCAAACACCCATAAACCTAGCCTTAGAAACTCACTAACGAACCGTTTAATCTGTTTTTCAGCCCACCAACTTGCAAGAGAGGCTATCACAGGATTATATATAAAACCAGCGAGAAGGCTGACTATGAAGACCGGCATCGAAATAAACCCATAAATCGCCTGCGCTGCGTCATTTATTGTCGAATCAATCGCAAATCGAGGAGCATTAATAATGAGGAATTGCAGGAATGCAGCAAAAAAAACTGGAGCACAACTTTTCAACAACAGCTTCGTCTCAGAAAACTGAATTACAGTTGTTCCAATCGGAAGACCATAGATCTTGTGAGCAAAGACAAGTGCTCCAACCATGAAAATCAGCGAAACTGCAATCATGATAGAAACGGTGACAAGCAAGTTGGCAGTAATCAGTATTACAACAACAAAGAGTAGTGTGGACAACGAAAGACGTATCGTTAACAGCTTACCTGCTACGTCAAGTCGCCCA
>Ga0209737_10001095_pt1 | contig 20050 bp, 15 predicted proteins | sample TergutCu122P3_FD_187284 | JGI IMG/M metagenome (GOLD analysis project Ga0209737, IMG submission 187284) | Cubitermes ugandensis P3 segment gut microbial communities from Kakamega Forest, Kenya - Cu122 P3 (SPAdes) (version 2) | ecosystem: Host-associated > Arthropoda: Insects > Digestive system...
TTAATTAGAAAAAAATAAGGGAATCAGGGTGGGGGTATGTGAGGCTTGCTTTGGCTACTAAGGGAACTTTGAAAAATAAGGGTTTTGATTTTCCGAGAAATACTTTTTTTTATTTCGGACAATAATGTTTTAGAAACTCTTCTTCAAAAATATCTTCCGGAATAAGTTGTTTTTGTTTAATAAACCAAACAAACATCAAACGGGTAATAAGCCTAATCAGATGCTCCTGAATGCTATTGTCATCATTATTTGTTGTGATATCATTAGGATAGGTTACACGCATTTCATCCGTTAATGCCCATTGATACCATTCAAATAACTCTTTATAAAATTCTTTTGTAAGTACTTCAACAGAAAAGCGATAGCACAAATCATCCCAAGCCGTATAATCTTTTGCATTTCGTTTTCTTGCCTTTATTTTACCTTCGTCAATCAAAAATTGCCATGGGGTTTTTACTTTTCCTCCTTTACCCAAAAGAAATGAATACCGGCGCGGATTAGAAGGAATTTTTAAAATCCGGGCACTATCGTCTTTTTGGTCTAATTCAAAATGTAGCAATGAAAAACGCCACTGGGCACTCCCATCGCTTGGCACAAAAGCAAATAACGCTCTATTGCAATAACTGTGATTTTGAATTATTTTAAATGCTTCTCGCGACAGTCCCACCCTCGCATCGTGCGTTGAAGTGTGCGAAACTTCAAACACTTCAAGTTCAAGACTTTTACATTCACCCAATTTAACGGCTGATTGTATGAAGTTATTGGAATTTTGCGCCAATTCTGAAATGACATCCTCAGCAGGCTGAAAATCGTCGGGCAATAAATTTTGTACAAAATCCTTAAAATTGCATCTATCATACGAGTTACTAAAGTTTATCATATTCTGTTTTTAATCTTGTTAATCAAATAAATCAGGTAAATCATGGTTCTGACAATCATCACTTTCAATTTCTTCTGATAGAATTAGTGTTTTTGTATCTTGGTTAATACTATCATAAGTATTTAACATTTTTCGGATATAATCGTTGCAAATTTTATCAGGTAAAGTGTTATATTCACTTGGTTTCAGCCGATTAATAAGTCTTAGTGCAAATCCTGAAAGTGCGTCAAATTCTATCGCTGTTTTCAAATCTTCAAGATAATCTGCCGGGCAAGATTTATTTTGAATTAGAAGTTTCACTTTATCAAGTGCATCACGTTTACTATTATCACTATTTGAATCAACCTCTCCTTCATATAGGAGTTTCTTAACAGACTTATAGGTAACTTCAAATCTATCTGTAACTTCCAAAGGTTTCTCTTCTTTATTTGTTTTTAAAAAATGAAGCCCTTTTTCAGCACCAACTTCTTGAGGTTCTTTACCATAATCAGACATAAGAAAAATCAAATCATTTTTCTTTTTTGCTACTACAAGCACTCCTTCTTCGGACAATGAGGTACGTCTTCTAATTTTAGAGCGATGATGGATATTCAACGCTTCTTTCATATCATCGGTATTAACCAGCGAATTATAATCTTTCCGAAACTCTGTATCCCAAGAAATTTGCTCATTGTTATCCATCAATTTTTTATATTGGTCTGCAAAAAAACTTTTTAGTTCTTCATCTTTTGTTAAAATTTTTGTATCCTCTCCCATAATGGCATGAATCATTGCCATTTTTAGCGTAGAAATTTCTTTAATTCGTGTTTCCGCTTCTCCTATTTCAGTTGGAAAATAATTGTAAATGAATAATTTATCAAACATTTTTTTATTGATACGATTTATACGACCAATACGCTGTATTACCCTTGTAGGATTGTAAGGAATATCGTAATTAAAAATTGCGCCGGCACGGTGTAAGTTATACCCTTCTGAAATAGCATCAGTAGCAATAAGTATCTGATACTCGTTTTTTTGTTTTTTAAGGTTAATCCCGGCATCAAAATTTTCACGAATAATATTTTTGTTGGTTTCATTTGCTTTTTTTGAAGTATAAGCAAATATGGGAAGTTTTGCCTCTGAAAGTTTTTGTCCCAAATAATCTACTGTATCCGCAAATTGACTAAAAACAACAATTTTACGATGTGAATCGTCATTGATTTTTTGTTTTAGAATTTCTATAAATTCGTCTGCTTTGGGATCTTTTATTACATTATCCCACTCATTTTTAAGAGTTTGCAAAATTTCAATATCATCATCTAAATCTTTAAAGAAATCATCGTTCAGATACTCTGTTTTCAGTTCAAACATCCCTTTATTTTGAAATCTTTCCATTTTGCTATCTAACTCTTCATCAGGAAATAAAGAATCATTACATTCCAGGTAAAGTTCTTGAATATCGGGAAGAAATCCCTTTTTGTAGATGGGAATCGTTTGGCGAATTTCTGCCCAATTTTTAATGTTCTTACAATGGGAGAGCATGTTTTTGAGAGAAATTCTGAAAGCATATTGCGAGCTTTCAAAACGACGAACTAACAAAACGCGCATGAATGCAGCCAAGTTGCGCTGTGTTCCTCTAAATAAATCGTAATCAAAACCGGCATCTTCAATATCTTTTTTGACCTTATCTTTATAATCATCTTTAACATAAATAACAGGTTGATATCGCGTAGCTTTAAAAAATGTTCTTGACGTTTGTTCAATTGTTTCTTCTTTTTCAGCATCCGAATCTATTGAATTATCCACTTCTTTAGGCGAGATACGTTGAAGTGTTGAAATATATAAATCACTGAGATCACCTAATACATAATCTAACAAATCGGGTGGCTCTACAACTGGGAATTCAATTTTTTGCGCTTTCAAATCTTTTTTGTAATCCGGAATTGCATCCAAATCAAGACGTGAGCGCCTAATAACTAAAGGTTGAATAATAGTACGAATACGTTTAGCAATAAAATCAATCTCTTTTTGCAACTCCGCTCCGGATATTTTTTTATCTTTTTGTAGTTTTTTTAAAGTTTTGTATTTGCCAATTAATTCACGAAAAGCCACGCCAAGATTGTTAACGGTATTCAATGTGGACTTTGTTGGTATTTGAAACAGTTTTAACATTGAATAAATATCTGACGGCTGATTGTTAAACGGGGTTGCCGTGAGTAACATTACTTTATTCCCCTGACAAAGTTCGTGCAACATACCATAATCTTGAATGTATTCATTTCGGTAATTATGCGCCTCATCAATAATTATTAACCATTTAATATGCTGGTCTGATTTTTCACGATAGTAGTCCAATGCTTTATCAATCACACCGCGACTAAACACTTTAGCTTTCAAACTGAACTCATCGCTGTAATCTTCCCATTGTGGAACAAGATGAGGTGGAGCAATTACAATCGTTTTCAAACCTAAATTGTGTGCAACTGCTGAGCCAATAATACTCTTCCCCAAACCAACAACATCCGCTATAATAACTCCATTATGAGCGTCAATAGTTGTAATTACCTGACGAATAGCATCTTCCTGATATTTTAGATTAAAAAATTTGCCATTAGTAATGTCGGATGGTGTATGAATGTGTTTCGATGGGTCTATGTAAAAATATTCGTGCAAACACCTCAAATACATCAAATAAGGAGATGGCAATTTTTCGTACCATATTTTTTTAATCACACCTTCTTCAAATTCTTTAATATGTTCTTTATCTGCAATAATTGTCGCAGTATTCCATAAAGTTTCAAAAATTTGACAGGCATCTTTATATTCAGCATTGTTTTTAAAACGAACGTTTACCTCGTTTTGACCACGCAAACCATTGTACGTTAAATTACTTGAGCCGGTAATTACATTACCCAAATTTTCACCATTTTCAGAATGGAGTTCACTATAAGAAAAAATATACATTTTAGCATGACACGGTTCTTTGGTTTTTCTAATTTCAAGCGTACCATCTTTTATTTTATTGAAATATATTTTAAATAATTCTTGCTGCTCTTTATCTTCAAAAAAATCTGAATTATTGAAAAGATTAGAAAATTCAAGTAAATAATCCTCACGAATTTTCTGAATTGAAGATTGCCTTTTTCTATAATGAAAATCTAAATCAACTGTTGCATTTTGTAATTCTTTTTCCATTTCCATTCCCACAAGAATGCGGATTTTTTTATCTGCAATATGATCTCTTATTTCCTGAATGCCTGAAAAATAGAAATAACCTACTAAAAAATGTAAGTCATCGGTTTTGGGCAAAATCCCCTTAAGTATTGTTGATAATGATTTTTCAACAGTGTTTGTGATAAAATGTTCGCTGAGCATGAGTTACTTTTGTAAAAAAAGCTGCAAAAGTATATATATAATTTTGTAACACAAAAAGAATTGCATTTTATCTATATTCTAATCCTTTCTCCAGCAAAAATTGAGTAATTTTTACTCTATTTTCACACGCCTTTTTTTTCCACAAACTTTTCTATTTTCGCCCCCTTAATAAATTCATTTTTATGAACAGAATTTTAGCCATTAACCCGGGGTCAACCTCCACAAAAATCGCCGTTTTCGACGGCAGAAACCAGCTTTTTGTTAAAAACATTAAACACTCTACCGAAGAACTGTCGGACTTTAAAAAAATTACCGACCAAAGCGATTTTAGAAAAAATGTTATTCTTAAAGAACTGGAAGAGAATAATATACCACTAACTTCCATTAAAATTGTGATGGGTAGAGGGGGGCTAATTAAACCAATTCCTTCCGGAATTTATAAAGTGAACGAATTGCTGAAAGAACATCTTTACAACGGCTACAGCGGAGAACACGCCTCGAACCTCGGCGGTTTAATTGCTGATAATATTGCAAAAACTATTGGACTTTCTGCCTCCTATATTGCTGACCCCGTTGTGGTGGATGAACTTCAACCCGTTGCCCGAATTACAGGACACCCGCTCTTTGAACGTGTTTCCATATTTCACGCGCTGAATCAGAAAGCAGTGGCTCGTGGCTACGCGCAAGAAATAGGGAAATGTTACGAGACTTTGAATCTCATTGTAGCCCACATGGGCGGAGGCATCAGCGTAGGAGCCCACGAAAAAGGACGTGTTATTGACGTGAATCAGGCACTTGACGGCGAAGGTCCGTTCTCGCCCGAACGCTCAGGAACTTTGCCCACCGGACAGTTAGTAAACCTCTGTTTTAGCGGAAATTATACTAAGGATGAGGTTAAGAAAATGTTGGTCGGAAAAGGCGGTTATGTGGGGTATTTTGGCTCTAACGATGCCTATCAGGTTGAAAAAGACGCCCAAGCAGGAGATGAAAAATCGATTCTCATACAAAATGCGATGGCTTATCAAGTAGCCAAAGCCATCGGCGAAGCCGCAGTGGTGCTGAAAGGAAAAATTGACGCCATTTTGTTAACCGGCGGCATTGCCTACGGAAAGCCTGTGGTTGAGGAAATTACCCGTTATATTGATTGGATTGCGCCCGTAAAAGTGTTCCCCGGCGAAGACGAAATGAGAGCGCTGGCATTTAACGCATTTTTGATATTGAATGGGGAAACAGAAGCTAAAATTTACGAATAACTAATGAAAATAGCCGTTTTTTATAGAAAACACAGCGAAAACGACAAAGAATTTATCGTTGCAGCACTCCAATTCCTTAAAGATAAAGAGGTTGAATTGGTTGTGCACGAAAAATTGACCAACAAACCCTATTTGGAGGAGATTGTTAAAAATTGCACGGTTTTTTCTACCCACGAAGATTTAAAACAGATTCCCGATGTTGATTTTCTTTTCTCTTTTGGTGGCGATGGCTCATTTATTGCCGCCTCAAAATTGGTGGGCGATTTGAATATCAATATGGTAGGAATTAACACAGGGCGTATCGGTTTTTTAACAACCATTACCAAAAAGAATTTTGAACATCAATTTCAAATGTTGTGTAAGAAAAAATTTACCATTGAGAAAAGAAAACTCTTACATTTGGATACCGACCAGGATTTGCCGTTGGAAAATGATTGTGCGTTGAACGACATTACCGTTCGTGCCACCGAAGCCGATTCTGTGTGCGGCATTGAAATCTGGCTGAACGAAATTCACGTAAATACCTATTGGGCAGATGGTTTGATTGTAGCCACTCCCACCGGCTCCACCGCGTATTCGTTAAGTTGCGGAGGCTCTATCATTCACCCTGCCTCGTGCGTAAATATCATCACTCCTATTGCCTCACATTCGCTAAATATCAGACCGATTGTTGTGAACGAGAGTGATGAAATAAAGATAAAAGTGCACAGCCGAGGAACCGATAAATTTTCGTTAGCATTAGATAATGAACGTATTATAGCCCCCACTTCGGCAACATTAACCATAAGAAAAGAAGATTTTGAAATCTCGATGGTACGTTTTCACAATACCGACTTTTTTTCCGTCATTCGCGAAAAACTACTTTGGGGAATTGATTTAAGAAATACGATTAACCAACGATTGTTCAGATGAGATTTTTTTACACACTTTTGTGTTGTTGCTTTATGTTAAACATAATTGCACAAACACACGATACCATTCCGCATAAAAAAGGCAAAAAAGTAAAATCATTTCTTTCGTTGAAAGAGACAGACACCATTCGTGTAAGAAATACCATTACAACTGCAAGTGATTATTTTTCTGAAAAACAAAAGAAATGGGATTTAATTTGGAGCGGTTTGGTGGGTTTTGATGTTTTTTGGGACACCCGAAAACCTGTAGAATTAAGGGAAGGTGGTATTTATCTATATCCGGTTGATGTATTGCCCGATAAAAATGGTAATGACATCAATGCAAGAGCTTCTTTTAATTTTGTGGCGATGAACACAAGGCTTACTTTGAAAATACAAGCCCCCGAGGCATTAGGGGCTAAAATATCCGGAATGGTGGAGGGGTGGTTTATGGGAGTATCAAATAATGATATGAATGGTTTTGCGTTGCGCCATACTTTCATTAAAATGGATTGGAAATCTACACAGTTGCTGATTGGGCAATCCTGGCATCCCTTATTCACAGAGCGAATACTTGCCACCACTGTATCAGGGGGAGCCGGCGCACCTTTCAACCCGTTTGTACGTGTACCTCAAATCAGAGTAACACAAAAATTTGTCAAAAACAATTTCTTACTCCTCTATCTTAACGCGCAGCGCGACCTGCCGGGCATTGGTCCAAACGGTGCCTCGGCTGAGTATCTGCGTCAAAGTGCCACCCCCGAAATGGGTGCACAATATGTTTTCGATTTTCAAAAAAAAGAGAGTGAAAAAACTTCGCAACATCTCGTTTATGCCGGATTAGGCTGCAATTTCAAGCGAATTGTACCCAGACTAATTACCGCAGATACGATTGCCACCCAAAAAGGGTTGAACAGTTATTCGGGAATTGCATTTTTTCACTATGAAAATCATCTCAATAAGAAAACAAAAACCGGTTTTAAACTCAAAGCCGCTTTTATTCAAAATAGTTATGAATATTTGATGATTGGTGGTTATGCCATTAAAGAATATAGTGAAAATGAGCCTCTTAGTAAGAAAGTGGATTATGATTATACCAATTTGAACACCCTTTCCTTTTGGGGCGACCTCTATCTGAATTACCGTTCCTGGGAAGTTGGTATTTTTGGAGGATATTGTAAAAATCTGGGCAGTTTTGGTAATATTCAGGATTTTAAGAACAAGGATTCCTACTATTCGCGGGTAACCAACGCCGATTTTATGTACAGAATCAGCACCCGATTGAAATACACAGCCCATAAATTGCAGTTTTGCTTAGAACCGGAATATACCTCTGCTGTTTATGGAACTTCTTTAACATCAACAGGGAAAGTTGCCACAACCGCCCCTACCTATTGGGTACACAATGTGAGGATATTGTTCTCAACAGTGTTGTTTTTTTAGTATGCTAAGAGTTCTTTTGAAGAACGTAAGACCGTAAGAGCGTGAGACCGTAAGAATTATTGAACTTTTAAACTATTGAACCTTAAATATTTAAATTTTAAATTTTAAATCCAAAAACGCCCCAAAAACGATAACCTTTCCCCCATCGGTTATTTCAATAGTAAAAGTTTCACCCATTGCTTCGTTTAATGAGCCGTCCCACAATGTTTTGAATTTCTGTTTGAAAACAGGATATTTTAATCCGTGGTAAGTGATTTCTGTTTCGGAAGAGAAACTGAAAACAGAGATTTGCTGTCCGGAAAAACTTTCAAAAGTAGTGGTTTTTTTTATGGGAGTAAAAATTCCATAATTGGTAACCATTTTCAAAGAAAGTTTGTCGGCATAGTCCATTAATATTCCGATATTGGCTAAAAAGTGGTCTTCGCGCAGACCGGATGCCCCCAAAATAGCAACTTCCTGATATCCTTTCACAATACAGTATTTGAGTGCTTTCTGCAAATCACTGTAATCCTGATTATCATCTTTTTGAATGATGGATTTGTATTTCTCTTTTTGGGATGAAGAGATGGAATCGCAATCCCCGATGATGATGTGTGGAAAAATGTTTTGTTCCTCTAAAAAAGAGATTGCACCGTCGCAGCAAATAATTCTTTCCACATTTTTCAACATTGATAAAGGAAGTGGATGTGTTGGTTTTTCGCCGTTGGCAAGGATTGCGGTTTTAGAGTGCATTGGTTTATTTTATGGTTGGCAAAAGTATAATAAGTACACATATATGAGACTGATAAAAGTAAGTTTTCGGTAGGACGAAGACAGTTAGCAGGAAAAGCAAATATTTTCTTCGAGTAAATCAAAAGAAAGTTTTATTTTTGCATATTGAAAAGAAAAGGAAAAAAATATGAAAGTAAAATATTTTTCGGACTATAAATCAGATGCTTCCAATTGGATTACGTTGGCTGGCGGAGAGTATTATCCTGACATTTTGAAAGATGCTTGTGCTTTGTATAAACCTGTTTTGGTGTTATTTGGTCAACTTGTAAAATCTTCCGAGTCATCTTCTCGTTTATTCTTTGGTATTACCGAAGTGTCAGAGGCTTGGTTGAGAGTGCAATTATTACGAGTTTTCAAAAGATATGTTTGCCCTGTTTTGCCTGTAGAAATGACCAAACGGAAAACCAAAGCCACAGAATTTGTGAAAGAATTTAGCGGCAAATTTAGACCCATTAACGAAGTGCAAAAAGCGTTTAATAGTCGTCCTTTGCGAGATGAAGTAATGTGTGCTCTACTTTGGGAATACAAAGACAGAGGCAAAAAAGGTTATGATTTAACAGAGCGTTTTTTCGAATTGTTTCGCAGTTGTTTCAGTAAATTGCAAATTATCGGACCCGAAAGGGCAGGTAAAGACATTTTGATGAAAGAAATTTTTGCCGATTATCCAAATCCTAATCGCCCAATTGATTTTGTAATAAAAGAAAAAAACAAAATTCTTGCCATCGGATTGGCACGCTACGATTCAGACAGAGGCGGAGCACAAGAGGATGACCGAACAGGAGGTTACTCCAATTGTGCAAATGAATTTTTAGAATATACGAAAAAGAAAGGGCTAAAAACCAAACTCGTATTTATCAATGACGGACCCGGACTTTTGTTAGGTTCGATGTGGAACGACTATGCTACTTTAGAAAAAAGTTGGAAGGGCAAAATTATTGTGCTTACTTTGAGAATGGTAACAGAACGAATTACTAAAGAATGGTTAAACGCTAAAATCTAACCTTATGGCAACTGGTGTTTCTAAAACCAAGTGGAATGGTAATTTGCAAGTAAGTTCCTGTGAAAACGAACAAATTATTTATTGCCCAATATGGCAAAACGGAAACGCTAATAATCGCTTATATTATGGCGATAACCTTACGGTTATGAATGATTTATTGAGAGATAAAACCATAAAGGGAAAAATCCGTTTGATATACATTGATCCCCCATATGCCACAAATAGTGTCTTTCAAACACGAAATCTACAAGATGCTTATACAGATTTGATTACAGGAAAAGAATATGTCAATTTTATGCGAGAAAGACTTTTATTAATGAAAAAACTTTTGGCTGATGACGGATCTATTTACATTCATTTAGACAATAAAATGGTTTTTCATATAAAAATTCTAATGGACGAAATTTTTGGAGCTGACAATTTTCGTAGTATGATTACACGAAAGAAATGTAAAACGAAAAATTTCACAAAAAATTCTTTTGGCAATGTATCTGATTATATATTATTTTATACAAAATCAAATAATTATGTTTGGAATAAGCAATATGAGAAGTGGACAACTGATAAAATTCTAAAAGAATACCCTTTTGTTGAGGAAGGTTCAGGCAGGCGCTACAAACGCGTTCCTATTCACGCACCTGGAACTCGCAATGGCGAAACAGGAAAGATGTGGCGAGAAATGTTGCCACCCGAAGGAAAACACTGGCAGTTTACACCCTCCAAATTAGATGAATTAGACAGCAACGGCGAAATTTACTGGAGTAGCAATGGCAACCCACGCCGAAAAGTTTTTTTAGACAAAAGCGAAGGTATTGCGTTACAAGATATTTGGCTTGACTATTTAGATATTAATAACCAAAATTCGCATATCACAGGTTATCCGACAGAAAAAAACATTGATATGTTAAAACGAATTATCCTTGCTTCTTCAAATGAAAATGATTTAGTTATGGACTGCTTTGCGGGTTCTGGAACAACACTTGTTGCTGCCAATGAACTAAATAGAAATTGGATTGGAGTTGATGTTGGCAGTGAAGCAATCAAGGTTATTCTTAACCGTTTTCAAAATGGCACACAAACGCTTGACGCACACATCAGTAATAATAAAGAAACAAAACAGGAATTGCCTAATTTATTTTCAGAACAAACAATAACAAATGACAATCAGACGGTAATTAACAATGTTTCGCCACATCTAATTGACAATTATGCAATTTTTACCAACGGGAATTATTCTGGCGTGGAATTTTGTCTGCCACAAGCATATAACTAACAACAAGAAACAAGATGTTACCTCTTTACATTCGTATCGACAAATGGTTGTGGAACGTGCTATTATTTAAGACACGCGCTAGCAAGAAAAAGTTATGACAACAAGAACTCACATCCGCAATCTCGCCGGCTCCTCTTTGGCAGTTTACGCCGCTAAAGAGACAGAAAACACAGAACTGCCCCAACTTTTTGTGCTTCCCGGAAAAGAAGAGGCACTATTCTTTTTCAACGACCTTGAAATCTTATTGAAAGATAAGGAGAAACCACTCAGTGAAAAGCGGGTATATTACTTTCCCGCATCGTTTAATAAAGTGGTAAATTGGCAGGATATTGACTCTACATACCTGAAAATGCGGGCGGAAGTAATTGATAAACTGATTCATAACCAAAAGGGATTACTCATTGTTACCTACCCCGATGCACTGTGCGAAAAAATTGTATCGAAACGGTATGTGCAGGAAAACTCTTTTACCATCTCGAAGAATGAACTGCTTCCGGTGGATATTTTTTTGGAATTTCTATATGAATATCAGTATAAACAGGAAGATTTTGTGTTTGAGCCCGGGCAGTTTGCCTGGCGCGGCAGTATATTCGATGTGTTTTCGTTTTCGGAAGAAAACCCCTACCGTATTGAACTTAACAACGAAACCGTAGAATCTATTCGCAGTTTCGACCCGGGCACGCAACTCTCTCTTCACGAATTGGAAAGTTTGTACATAATGCCGGCGCTACTCAGGGAGGATGTTACAGAGATGGTTTCTTTTTTCGAGTTTTTGCCCAGTAATACTTGCATTTGGTTGAAAAATATTCCTGAAATTCAGGGAAGAATTAACTCTACCTGCGAAAAAATGGAATTGGAAAATCCGGTGCGATTAACTGATTACGTAAATGAATTTGAAGTTATTGAAATTGACTCGAATTTTCTGGAAAGTGAAAATATTAATGACTTCAACATCAAACCTCAGCATCATTTTAACAAAAATTTTGAATTACTGATAGAAGAATGGATAGACAATTTAGAGCACGGCTATCAAACGGTTTTTCTCTCTGAAAATCCAAACCAGCACGAAAGAATACGGATGATTATGGCGGAGCTGATAGAGAAATACAATCATCTTGAAAACACAAACTACACCGCAACACAACTCTTTGAATCCCGAAATTACGTACTGCACGAGGGTTACAGAGATGAAAAAAACAAAATTTGCGTCTATACCGACCACCAGTTTTTTGAAAAATACCACCGATTTATTATCCGCGACAAATATAAACGTAGTGAAGCCTTTACCCTCAAAGAGTTATACGACTTGCAGGCAGGCGATTATGTAGTGCACGTGGACCACGGTATCGGCATCTATCAGGGATTAGCCAAAATGGATATGCAAGGTCGTGAACAGGAGGTAATTAAATTGCTTTACAAAGATAATGATGCCCTATATATCAGCATCCATTCGTTGCACAAAATCAGCAAATATGTAGGAAAAGAGGGCGCGCCCCCCACTATTCATCGGCTGGGCTCAGGGGTGTGGGAAAGAACAAAGGAACGCACAAAATCGCGGGTTAAAGACTTGGTTATTAATTTGGTAAAACTCTATGCTTCGCGAAAAACCAACAAAGGATTCTGCTTTTCCCCCGACTGCTACCTGCAAACCGAACTGGAAGCCTCTTTCATTTACGAAGATACCCCCGACCAGTTGAAAACCACCAACGAAATTAAAAAAGATATGGAATCGGAAAAACCGATGGACAGGTTGATTTGTGGCGATGTGGGGTTTGGAAAGACGGAAATTGCCATTCGGGCAGCCTTTAAAGCGGTGTGCGACAGCAAACAGGTTGCCGTTTTAGTGCCTACCACCGTGTTAGCATTGCAACATTTTAACACTTTTTCAGAAAGATTAAAGAATATGCCCTGCACTGTGGAGTACCTGAATCGTTTTAAAACGGCGGCTGAAATCAAACAAATTAAAGAGAAATTAGAAAAAGGAACAATAGATATTCTTATCGGCACCCATAGAATATTGAGTAAAGATATTGTTTTTAAGAATTTAGGGTTGATGATTGTAGATGAAGAACAGAAATTTGGGGTTGCGGCGAAAGAGAAACTGCGCGAGATGCGTACCAATGTGGACACAATTGCGATGAGCGCCACGCCTATTCCCCGCACTTTGCAGTTTTCGTTGATGGGGGTAAGAGATATTTCTGTCATTGCTACTCCCCCACCCAACCGCCACCCTATACAGACTGAAATTCACACTTTTAACGAAGATTTGATACGAGATGCCATTACCTACGAAATGAAGCGCGGGGGGCAAGTCTTTTTCGTGCACAACAAAGTGCAAAACATCAAGGATATAGCGGGTATGGTGCAACGGTTGGTGCCGGATGCCAGAATCGGAATCGGGCACGGGCAAATGGAAGGAACTGAATTAGAGCGTGTAATGCTTAATTTTATCAACGACAAGTACGATGTATTGGTGGCTACCACCATTATTGAGTCGGGGTTGGATATTCCCAACGCCAATACGATGCTGATTAACGATGCGCAGAATTTTGCCCTGAATGTGCTGCACCAGTTGCGCGGGCGCGTAGGACGCAACAACCAAAAAGCATTCTGTTATATGTTGGTGCCTTCCAAAGAGATTTTGAACGACAACGCCCGCAAACGCCTCAAAGCCATTGAGGATTATTCCGACATCGGCAGCGGGTTTCAAATTGCTATGCGCGACCTCGATATCCGCGGGGCAGGCGATATTCTTGGTGCCGAACAAAGCGGATTTATCAACGAAATAGGATTTGAGATGTACCAAAAAATTCTCAACGAAGCGATGCTCGAATTGAAAGAGACCGAAATTGGCGCGCAAATGGCAGATAATGAATCGCTAATCCATCGTGATTGTGTAATAGAAACCGACCTTGGCTTGCAACTTCCCTCCGATTACGTTGCCAATGTGAGCGAGCGGATGAGTTTATACAAAGAGTTGGACAGCATTAAAACCGACGAGGAGTTGGCGAAGTTTGAGAAAAAACTGTTGGATGTATTTGGATCTTTGCCTGAAGAAACGGTTGAACTTTTGAAAATCATCCCCTTACGCCGCGAAGCCATCCGTTTTCATTTTGAGAAAATTGTACTCAAAAACGGAAACTTCACCGGTTATTTTACCGGAAATATGGATTCTCCATTTTTTCAATCGGAACTTTTTTCGAAATTGTTAGATTTGTTACAAAAACATCATCCGCGGGTAGAGATGAAAGCCGTTAACGGCAAACCGCAGTTTATAATAAAAAATGTAAATAGTGTGGGCGAGGCGATGGAGTGGATGGGGAGAATTCAATAGTTTCCATCAAAAATTTTTCAAATCAATGGCAACAAAACTCTTATTTTGTTTGTCGTATAAAACATCATCAATTATAAAAGCATTAGGGGAAACATCTAACTCTGCAATTTTAACACCTTTATGGTCAATAATATAGGTTTTGTTTTTCTTGGAAAGAAGTTTAATTTTGTCATTACTGTAAAAACACCTAAATAAATCTTTGTAGAATATCGTTTGGGTGTGTTTTAATTGATTATCGATTGCAAAAATTTTCCACTGATTAGTATTCACAAGCATATTCAAAGGATGAACAGAATGCAAGCAAATGAATTCGCCGTTTCTACTCTCAATCCACATATTTTCATCAACAAAACCATTCAATTCATTTAATGATTCTTTGGGATAAACTTTATTAACAATACGGGTTCCTGTGGCTAAGTCATACTTAATAATTTGATTACTACAAAGAAACAAGACTGCATCGTCCGAAATCTTATAATCAATCAATTTATCAGTTTTAAGGAACGACAGATACTTATTTTTGCCTGAATACTTATCAAACGCAGCAAAAAAAGCTTTACCATAGTTAATTTGCTCTTTATTTCTATAAGCAACGCCGTGATTAATCATATAAACCACACTATCATTCGAGAATAGCGTAGATTTACTAACAAGATTCTTCTTAAATGTTGTGTTCCAAACTTTTTCACCGGTCTCTAAATCCAACATAGCTATTTGGTCGTAGGAGGCAAAATACACAAAAGAGTTGTCAATAAGTGGATTGGAAACTAAATCTCTGATGACATCAATGCTGGTAGTAACAGCATCATAGTTTGCCACTGCTGAATAAATTAATGCGCCAACAAGTCCAAACATCACACCCACCATAAACGCGTCATTGGAAGTGGAGGAGGATATCTTTTTTCCTGTCGTTGTATTATAATCCCATCCTTCTCCTGAGTTTAGATTTATTGTGTGCAAACCGGCTGCAACGACCAACAATATTGAATCATTGATATAAAAGTGGTCATTCCAACCGTACTCTCTTTTAATCTCTCTGCTCCAATCATAAGTATTTGTCAACAAATCAACTCCAATTAATTCGTTCGTATAACCTTTCTTGGGAATATACCTGTATGCTATTCCAACATTGTTTTCCGGATTTGCAAAATAGATATAACTTGCTACTTTCCAAAGTTCTTTGCCGGTATAAGCATCAATTCCCATACTTCGGCTGTAGTCATTAAAAACTAATAGATTACCGAACTTCAGAAGCTCAAATGTTTCAAAATCAACGGACTTACTCCACACAACCTCTTTATTTTTCAAACTGTACTGAATAACATTTCCTGTATTATTTAATGCACCACCCCCTTTTTTACTACCTCTTAACTGAACAGTTAAGAGTTGGGATACCGAATCAATAATAAAACTTTCAATTCTGTCCGGAAAAACATATTCAAATCCTTCAATATTCTGATTACTAATAATATTTTTCCCAACGATTTTGTTTGAAATTTGAACTTGAAGTGCATTATTTTGAGAAAAAACCGTTGTAATAAGCAACGATAAAAAGGTAATTAATGTAATGATTTTATAAGATTTCATATTACGGAAGTATATTAATGGGTTAGTTAAAATATGCCAAAATCTTATTTTTTAGATTTTTCAATTCTTGAACCTCTTCCGATTTTCTTTGAAAATAGTAACGCCACGTATGCCATATTTTAACAGAAATTACTCGATATCTGTAATATACAAACAAAGAGAGAAATGCTAAGATGGTGTATGCAATACCAATAATAAAACTGTCTGAGATTAATGAAGCCGCCACGCAAATGCCTATAAACCACAGCGGATATAATAGAAACCCCAACAAGAAACGCACAGAACCTACAAACACTCTATCCTTAAAATTTCGTGTGAAACGATTCACCAGCATACAGGGCAATCCATTATTAATCAAGCCGAAAAGAAAAGCAGGAAAAACCAACATCATCAGCACAGATTTGGCAATTACATTAAAGGTGTTTATTTTCTTATTGACTAACCAGTCCTTGAAATTAATTTTTTTTAATAACTCCGAATAGTTTTTGGTTTCATTCATTAATTCCAAAAACTTTTCTTCGTTCTTTGACTTCAACTCGCCTAATTCCGAAACTACTTTTTTCTCCTCCTTAAATTCATCATAATAATTGTATTTTCTGTAATTCATTTTAAGGCGGCGCTCCTTAACCATTTCACACAAGAGCATCTGCTCGTCATAATGTTCGCGGTCTTCAATATCCAACACCATAGACTTGATGATGGCTCTTGTCTTCTCATTAAATTGCCGGTAGGCTTCATTAGGATTTTCTTTATGAATTTCAAAAAACTCGCTGATACCAAAAGGCTTGCCGATTTCTATAAGCACTTTTTCTCTAAATAACTGAACATTTGAGTAGTGTAAATTCACAGGAAGAATCTGTAAATTGAGGTTATAATCGGCAGAGGCTTCCGCATGGAAACAAACTCTGGGTACTCCTTTTTTAAATGTATCCAAAAAGTGTCCTTGCTGGTGTAATGCTTCCGGAAACATAATAATTACGCCTCCCTCTTTCAAAATGTTAGCGGCAATTGAAAAAGTCTCTAAATTTTTCAACAAATCTGCTTTTCCCTCACTGTCTTTTAGCCGGAACGTAGGCATCACTTTCCAAAAACGTAAAATTTTTGCTACCGTATCATTCCGAAAAACATCTCCTCGCGCCAAGGAAACCGGTTGTCTGTAATCTTTAAACATACTCACAATGACCAACCCGTCGTTCAGACTGTTTTGGTGGTTAGCCACAATAAAAACAGGAGTTTTTGGAGGGGGAATATTCTCCTGTCCAATTACTATATGTTCTTTAAAGAAAACATCTTTCAGTGCGATACGGTAATAGGGCATAATGATATTCCATGCGCAAGAGTGTTTTCCGATGTTGCTAAAATCTATCATAATAAACAGTGTTAAAGTTTCAAATTTTGCTCCCACTTCCACGCTGATTCTACCATATCATTCAGTGTTCTTTTGCATTTCCAGCCAAGGATATTGTGTGCGCGGGTAGTGTCGCTGTAAACGGCAGGCACATCGCCCGCTCTTCTTTCGCCCAAAACATAATTAAGTTTTACGCCGGTTACCTCCTCAAAAGCACGAATCATTTCCAGCACCGAAACGCCGTTTCCGGAGCCGAGGTTAAAGATATCAACATTGGAAAGATTTCTTTTTTCAATAAGAAACTCCATTGCCTTGATGTGGGCATCGGCAATATCGGAAACGTGAATATAATCGCGGATACAGGAGCCGTCTCGGGTGTCATAATCTGTTCCGAAAACCGTTAGTTTTTCCATTTTTCCGATGCCTACCTGTGTAATAATGGGCATCAAATTATTGGGTTTATCTGGAGTTAATTCTCCGTTTAAGCCGCTACTATGTGCGCCAACAGGGTTGAAGTATCTCAGAATTACGGCTTTACATTTAGGATGAATGTGGGTAAAAAAACGTATCATCTCTTCGCCGATTTGTTTGGTGTGAGCATAAGGGCAAAACGGAATCCCCATCGGAGTTTCTTCATTCACAGGCAATTTATCAACAGCACCATAAACGGCACAGGAGGAGGAAAAAATTAGGTTAGGAATGTTGAATTTTGCACAGGCTTCCAACACATTTTCCAATGATTGCAAATTATTTCTGTAGTATTCCAGCGGTTTTTCCACTGATTCGGGCACCGATTTATAGGCAGCAAAATGGATAATCCCTACTATATCCTTGTGTTCTTCAAAAATGTTAAAAAACAATTCTTTATCACATATATTCAGTTTAAAAAAAGGCACACGATAACCGGTAATATTCTCAATTCTGTCAATAGTTTCAGAGGTAGAGCGCTCACAACTGTCCACGCAAACAGGAGTAAACTTTCCCGTTTCTATCATTTCGATGATGGTGTGTGAGCCGATGTAACCGGTACCGCCGGTAATGAGGAGTTTCATAAGTGTTTGTTTTGTAAAAATTTATTGGAGGAAGGTTTTAGTCGTCAACTTCTGCACTTAAAATATCTTTGATTTCCTTGTCTGAAATGGTATCTTTTTCTCCTTTGTCGTAAATGGAAAGGAGAAACACAATTCCCCGTTCGGTTTTCAGATAAGTGATTACTCTCGCACCACCGCTTTTTCCTTTCCCCTTTGAGGCTATGGAAAGACGAATCTTATACAGGCTGTTGCCAATGGGAGTGCCGATTTCGGGGTCAGTTTCCAGTTCCTTGCCAAGTTCTTTTAATTCGTTTTTTAAGGAAGCAAATTTCTTCAACAGAGGCTTTGCTTCACGCTCGAATTGGCGCGTGGTTTCTACTTTATATCTCATCTAAAAAATCGTTAAGTGGTCTAGTTTCTAATTTCCCTTCTTTGAGCAGTTTTAATTCTTTGGCAGCTTCTTTAAGATTGGCTATAATCTCTTCACGAGTGTCGCCGTCATTTTCTTCTAATTGTACAAAATTGAAGTTTTTAAGCAATTCCATAAAGAAGTTGTATTTGCGGGCAGCAACATTCAACACCACTCTATGCTGTTGCAATTTGCTCTTTGATCTTTCTAATGTTAGCGTACTCATTCTTTTGTTTATTGAAATTTGATAATGTAAGGGTGTTAATAAAAAACAACTGTGTTTTTCATCGGCAAAAATAATTAAAAAATACAAATCAGGCAGTTGAGAGCAGTAAATTAATAACCTCGCCTTTTGCTCTTAATCTCTCATCATATACGCTGTCGCGTACATCTTCATTTGCTTCAGCATAGAGTTTAGCCCGTTAGAACGTGCTGGAGAAAGGTGCGCCCGAAGTCCAATCGCATCAATAAAATCTAATTTCGCCTCCAAAATCTCTTGCGGGGTGCGGTTAGATAACACTTTAATGAGCAGATTCACAATTCCTTTGGTAATAATGGCATCGCTATCGGCAGTAAAAATAATCTTTCCGTTTGCAAATTCAGCGTGCAGCCACACCTGCGATTGACACCCCGAAATAAGGTACTGCGGGGTTTTGTATTGCGGGTCAATCTTGGGAAGTTCTTTACCCAATTCAATGATATAGGCGTATTTATCCATCCATTCATCGAAATAGGAAAATTCATCAATGAGGTGTTGTTCGGCGTCTTTTATTGTCATATTTGAAATTTAAAATTTAAAATTTAAAATTTAAGGTTTAATAGTTTAATAGTTCAATAGTTCAAAAAATCTTACGGTCTTACGGTCTTACGGTCTTACGGTCTTACGGTCTTACGGTCTTCAAAAGGCTCCCTTAGTAGCAATTATTTTCATTTAATTCAATGTTTACGATTTGGTTGGTAAGTTTTTCATCAAAGGGGGCGGAAACGCGGATGTAGTTATCGGTAAAACCGAAAATTTGTCCGTTTTTTACATCATCTTCAAATAAAACTGTTCTTCGGGTATTGTAATATTCCCTGTAAAAAGTTGTTTTTTTAGTTTCAGAAAGTAGTAACAGTTTTTTAGTTCGCTCCTTTTTCACACTGTCTTTTACTTGGGGTTTCATTTCAGCAGCGGGAGTATCGGGTCGTTTGGAATAGGTAAAAACATGCAAATAACTGATGGGTAATTCTTCTAAAAAACTAAAACTCCCTTTAAAATTTTCTTCCGTTTCTGTTGGAAAACCTGAAATCACATCCACCGCGATGCAAGCGTGAGGTATCATAGATTTAATTTGATGAACTTTTTCCGCGAAAAACGCTGTTTTGTAACGGCGTTTCATAGCAGCAAGAACTTCGTCCGAGCCCGATTGCAACGGAATATGAAAATGGGGCATTAAAATATCAGAGTTTGCAAAAAGATGAATTATTTCATCGGAAA
>Ga0209737_10001096_pt1 | contig 20042 bp, 13 predicted proteins | sample TergutCu122P3_FD_187284 | JGI IMG/M metagenome (GOLD analysis project Ga0209737, IMG submission 187284) | Cubitermes ugandensis P3 segment gut microbial communities from Kakamega Forest, Kenya - Cu122 P3 (SPAdes) (version 2) | ecosystem: Host-associated > Arthropoda: Insects > Digestive system...
AGAGGAATATACGCAAAGCATGCGGGCCGGGATGGTGCTGGGCATATGCCCGCATCTTCTACGCCGCAATCCCTCCGTCACCCAGGAGGAACTCGTCGGCCTGCTGGACGCGAAGATGCAAGAGCGACTTTTGGCGGTTCTGGAGCTTGCGCCATGAATACACGTTTTATCCCCTCAATTTGCTCATATTGCGGCTGCGGTTGCGGCGTGCTTTTCCACGTGGCTGGAGAGCGCATCCTCAGCACCCAGCCGAATCCCGCCTCCCCGGTCAGCCGGGGAAAACTGTGCATCAAAGGCTGGAGCCTGCACGAACATGTGCATGCCCCCGGCCGCCTCACCCGGCCGTTGATGCGTCAGGACAGAGGCGCGGACCTTGCCCCTGCAAGCTGGGAAAACGCCTTGACGCGCCTGGCCCAAGGCCTCAAGGACGCCGTGGCGACCCATGGACCGAATTCCGTGGCCATGCTGGCCTCGGCCCGCATCAGCAATGAAGAAAATTATCTGGCCCAGAAATTCATGCGCGTGGTCATTGGCACAAATAATGTCGATCACTGCGCGCGGCTCTGACACAGCGCCTCGGTGGCCGGTCTGGTCGCCACCCTGGGCAGCGGCGCCATGACAAATTCCCTGGATGATCTGGAACATTCGCGCTGTATTCTGCTTATCGGCTCCAACACAACGGAATGCCATCCGCTGGTGGCGCGGCGCATGATGCGGGCCAAGCAACGGGGCGCGAAACTCCTGGTCATCGATCCGCGCCCCACGCAGATGGCGGGCATGGCAGACTGCGCCGTGCAGCCGCATCCGGGCTCGGATATTGCCCTGCTCAACGCCATGGCGCGCATCATCATTTCCGAACAACTGCACCCTGCGGATATCGGCGAAAGAACGGAGGGCTTTGAGGCCTTTAAAAAGCATGTTCTCGAGCAGTCCGTAGAAGAGGCCGCCGCCTCGTGCGGCGTCGCGCCCGAAGGAATTGCGCGCCTTGCGCGCCTGTATGCGCAAAACAGCCCGGCCGCCCTGTGCTATGCCATGGGCATCACCCAGTTCGCGAACGGCGTGGAGCGAGTCAAAGCCTGCTCCAACCTGGCGTTGCTGACCGGCAATATAGGCATCCCCGGCGGGGGCATCAATCCCCTGCGCGGGCAGAATAATGTCCAGGGCGCCTGCGACATGGGCTGCCTGCCCGATGTGCTGCCCGGCTACCAGAAAGTGACGGACGCCAAGGCGCGGCACAAGGCGGAAAGCCTGTGGGGCTGCGCACTGCCTGATACGCCGGGACTTGCCGTGACCGATCTGCCGCAGGCCATCCTCGACGGCAAACTCAAGGCCCTGTATGTGATAGGGGAAAATCCGCTGCTCAGCGATCCGGACACCGCCCACCTGAAGGAAGCCCTCGCCAGCCTGCCCCTGCTGGCAGTGCAGGATATCTTCCTCACCCAGACGGCGCAGATGGCCCATATCGTCCTGCCTGCCGCGTCCGCTGCGGAAAAGGACGGCACCTTCACCAATACCGAACGCCGCTGCTCACGCATCCGGGCAGCCGTTCCCGCGCCGGGCGAAGCGCTTGGCGATGGGGAGATCCTCTGCCGTCTGGCCGCCTGCCTGGGGCACCCCTGGCAATGGCAGGGCGCGGAGGCGGTCTTTGATGAAATGCGCGCCGTTACGCCGCAGTACGCAGGCATACGCTACGATCGCCTGGGCATGCGGGGTCTGCAATGGCCCTGCCCCGGCGAAGACCATCCCGGCACCCCCATCCTGCACGCCGCAGGGTGTGTGCGCGGCAAGGGGCTGTTCTGTGTGGTCCATGCCGCACAGCCAGTTGAAACCGTTGATGACGAATATCCCCTGCGCCTTTCCACAGGGCGCAATTTCGCGCATTACCATACCGCCACCATGAGCGGGGTTTCTCCGACGCTGGCGCGGGAAGGCGACGAAGCCTATGCGGAAATGCACCCCGAGGATGCCGCTGCGCTGCAACTCGCGGAAGGGAACGTGGTGCGCCTTGTCACCCGCCGGGGGAACGTAAGCGTACGCCTGCGGCTGCGCCCGGGCATGAGCAGAGGCATGGTCTTTCTGCCCTTTCATTATGCGCAAAGCCCAGCGAACGCGTTGACGATCGCAATACGCGACCCGCAATGCGGCATCCCGGAATTCAAAAACTGCGCTGTGCGGGTGGAGCATGTCTGAACAGCCTCTGTGCGTCCCGCACTCCTGGGAGCTGGCCGACAGCCCCGCCTTGCGCGAGGAAGTCTACAGCTTTCGCTACCAGCATTATTTCAGCCAGCTCCCGGAGGCACAATGGCTGGATCGCAACCGGAAGCGGGTCTATGCGCCCCATGACGACCACTCTGCCCATCTGGTGGCGCGCAATGCCGAAGGCAAGATGATCGCCATAGGTACCGGCACCCGCGCCGATTCCAGCGATCTGCCCACAGAATGGATGAACATGTTGCGCCTTGATCGCTTAAAACACCTGGATCTTGCAAAAATCCTCATATATTCACGACTGGTGGAACTGCCGGAATGCCGGGGAACCCCTCTCTTTTTACATTTTTTTAAGTATGCCGCTCGTTTGTTTACTACTCAGGGCTTTGGCTACACCATCCATTATTCGCCGCCTGCGGTTGTCGCCATGTATGAACGCCTCGGCTACCGTACATATTCCGGCGGTTTCACCATGAACTCGGGCCTATACCGCATCCCCATGATTCTTGTCGCAGCGGACGCAGAACATCTTGCCCGGGTGCATCCCGCGTTTTCCCAGGCCATACGCGGGCTTGCCCCGGCCGGCGATGCGGACTTGGCGTACACGCTGTTGCCGGAACTGAGGGCGCTGCCCCTGGCCGCGCGCAGCGCGCCGGAAGCGCTTGCCCATGTGCGCAGCCTGTGCCCCGCCGGCGGCGTGGAGCAAACAATCCCCGAGCAAGCCGCGCGCGCCGTAAGCCGCGCGGCCCTGCTCCGCCTGCGCAAAGGGGATGCGCCCATCCACGCCAGCGACAAAGCTTTGCTCTGGTTTGTCCTTTCCGGAACATGCCGGGTACAACACAAAGACGGCGACAGACTGATCGCAAGGCCCGGAGACGGCATCAACGCCTATTCCGGGTGCACCTTTGTCGCTCTTGAAGATGCAACTCTATGCATTGTCGACAGCCATGAGCCATTAGACGGCGCGCAATGCCTGGCGCCGGGTTCATTTTTCTGGAGGAAGCTTATCAGGTAACGGCGCAGCTTGCCCTCATGGGGAGGCGCGGGCGTGCTTTCAGCATGCAAACCTGTTTGCATGCATTTTGATATGGAGCGTTGATGCCGGGAGTCTTTGTATGCCAAACTGGAATGCGCTGATCGACAGACAGCTTGGCTTTAGCGGTTTCAGCCGGGAACTGCATCAGGCCATCCGTGATACGCGTGTGGCGGTAATCGGCGCGGGCGGCAACGGTTCCGTTCTTGACCTGCTGGTCCGCGCCGGATTTGTGCGTTTCGTGATCATCGACGGCGATCAGGTGGAAGCGACAAACCTCAACCGGCTCCCCTTTGGGCAAAGCGCCGTGGGCCTGCCCAAAACCGAAGCCTGGACAAGGCATTTGCTTGCCATCAACCCCGAATGCGAAATCAATACCCATACGCGCTATATCAACGGCAACGGCGCCCCCTGGCTTCGGGAGGCGCTGCACGGCGTACGGCTCGCCGTGCTGGGAACCACGGATGTGGAGGCGAATATTGTCGCCGGACGGCTGTGCGCGCAGGCAGGCATCCGGATGCTTGTCGGGCCGGCCTCTTCCGGCAGCCTCGTTGTAAGCACCTTCAGGCATGACGACGGCCTGGACGTTGAAAAAATGGGACGCTTCGGAACTGAAGGCATGCCGCTCGAAGATATTGACTATGCCGCCCTGCGTGAAGGCTACGCCAAGGCGCTCGCCTTTCCCGGACGAAAAAAAAATCTCGAACCGGAGACATGGGATGCGGTGCTGCAAGGCCGCATGCCGGCCCGTTCCTGCGGTTTTTTCGTGCGTCTGACCAATGCGGCCATGGCCTTTGAAGCGGTAAAAAACGTGGCGGAAATGCACGCTCTGCCCTTCAGGAACACCAGGGTTACGGCCATGCCCCTGGTACAAATTTTCGATCCCTGGACGGGAGGAGCCTATATATTTGACGCAGCCTCCGGCCGGATAGGCATCCCCGACCCCATGAGCGGGGAGATATGCTGGAGAGAACATAACGCCTCATAGTGCCGCACAAGGAGCGATGATTCGTGATTACCGTGACGCTTAACAAACGCAAGGTTCAGATTCCGGAGGGAACTACCATACTGCGCGCAGCCAAACAGTTGGGAATCGACATTCCCACTTTCTGCAACGACGACAGACTGCGCTTTGCCAGCAAGGATTTTCCCCTTACAGCCGGCTGTCCCGGCAAACAGGCGGGCGGCGGCTATGAGGCCCCGCTGGTGCAGCGTTGCCTCGAATCCGGCGACTGCAAGCTTTGTTCGGTTGAGTTGGACGGAGTGGACGGCCTGCCTACCGCCTGCAACAGCGCATGTGAAGAAGGCATGGTGATTTGGACCGAGTCCCCGGCGGTTGAGAAAGCCAGGAAAGAGATATTGCTGCGCACATTGTCCCAACACCCGATGGACTGCCTCAACTGCGGCAAGCTGGGTGAATGCAAGCTGCAGCGATACTGCGAGAAGTACGGCATCGATAAACCCCTGTACACTGTTCCCTACGACCATCAGCCGATTGACGACTCAAACGGATTGTTTTGCGCTGATATGGACAAATGCATTTCCTGCGGAAAGTGCGTGCGCGTTTGCAAATATCTGATGGGCGTCGGGGCGATTACTATGGCGCAATATGGCCACTCCACCAGAGTAATGCCGGCCAGCGGCGCGAATCTGAAGGAATCCGCATGCGTGCACTGCGGCAACTGCGTATCCGTTTGTCCCGTTGGCGCCCTTATGCCAAAATCCGAGCACAAATTCCGCGTGTGGGAAACCCATAAGGTGCGAACCACCTGCGCTTACTGTGGCGTCGGTTGCCAGATGGATGTATTGGTGAAAAACGACCGGGTGGTAGGCGTCCAGCCAGCCGACGGCAAAGCCAACGAAGGATTGTTGTGCGTCAAGGGCAAATTCGCCTTTGACTTTATCAACCATCCCGCGCGGCTGACCGAACCATTGGCGCGGGACGAGGATGGCCTCCTGCGCCCGGTTGCCTGGGATGTGGCCCTTGACATGATCGTCGACAAAATCAAGGCGACTAGGGAGGAATTCGGTCCCGACGCCATCGCGGGCTTTGCCAGCGCCAGGGCTACCAACGAGGAAAACTACCTCTTTATGAAATTTATGAGGGCGGCAGTGGGGACAAACAATGTCGACCACTGCGCCCGTCTCTGACACAGTTCCACAGTTGCAGGTCTTGCAACTACGCTGGGCAGCGGCGCGATGACCAACCCCATCACCGACCTCAGGAACGCCAATGTCATTTTTATCACAGGCTCCAACACTACCGAAGCCCACCCTGTTATAGGCGCGTATGTTCGTCAGGCAAAGAACGCGGGCACGAAGCTGATTGTCGTCGACCCCATAAGAATACCCCTCGCCGAAATCGCAGACATGTACCTTCAGATCAGGCCCGGAACAAGCCTTGCGCTCAGCAACGGAATACTGCACGTCATCTTCGCGGAAGGTCTTGAGAACAAGGAATACATCGGACAAAACACCACGGGCGTAGAAAATCTCAAGGCGCTGGTCAAGAGGTACAGCCCCGAATACACCGCCGAAATATGCGGAGTGCCTGCGGAAGATATCGCCTCGGCGGCGCGGATGTATGCCGGCGCGGGCAACGCTTGTATTATGTATACGATGGGAATTACACAACATATAAACGGAACCAATAATGTGATGAGTCTGTCCAACTTGGCGCTGGTCACCGGCAATCTCGGGCGCCCCGGCTGCGGCGTCAATCCCTTGCGCGGCCAAAACAACGTGCAGGGCGCTTGCGATATGGGGGCGTTGCCCACCTTCTACACCGCGTATCAGCAGCTTGTTATTCCCGATGTACAAAAAAAATTCGAAAAGGCGTGGGGCGCCAGGCTTTCCGACAAACCGGGCATGACTACGACGCAAGCGCTTCCCGCCGTTCTGGAAGGCAAAGTGAAAATGCTGTATATCATGGGCGAAAATCCCGTCGTATCCGATCCGGATTCACGCCACACGATACAAGCGCTTGAAAAGGCTTTCCTGGTTGTTCAAGACATTTTTTTAACAGAAACCGCCCAGTTGGCCGATGTGGTGCTTCCCGCAGCCTGTTTCGCCGAAAAGGAAGGCACTTTCACCAACAGCGAACGTCGCGTGCAGCTTGTCCGCAAGGCTGTTCCCGCCAGGGGCGGCGCGCTGTCCGACTGGGAAATCATTATGAAGCTGGCGAACAGGATGGGGTATCCCTGCCATTATACCAAGGCCCGGGATATTTTTGACGAAATGACCACCCTTACGCCCTCCTACGCCGGAATAAGCTATGAACGCATTGCGAAACACGGAGGCCTTTGCTGGCCCTGCCCGACCTTAAGCCATCCAGGAACGCCGATCCTGCACACCGATGGACCGGCCAAAGGCAAGGGGGAGCTTATGGCTATGGAATGGGCGCCTTCGCCTGAAACCCAAATGGCTGATTATCCGATTACGCTGATAACAAACCGCATCCTGTATCACTACCACACAAGAACAATGACCGCGAAATCAAAGGCGGTAGACCTGCAAGCGCCGGGCAACTTCATACAGATAAACCCGCAAGACGCGAAAACGCTGGGCATCGCGGACGGCGACATTGTCAAAGTAACCTCGCCCCGCGGGTCGGTTGTGGCGCCTGCCGCTATCACCAATGCTGTGGGAAAGGGTGTGGCGGCAATGCCGTTCCACTGGGGCGAAGGCGCCAATGTGTTGACCGATGCCCACGCGCTTGACCCTGTCAGCAAGATTCCCGGCTTCAAGCAAACAGGCGTCAGAATTGAAAAAATTCATTGATGAGGGATATTCATGGCCACAATCAGTGTACTTGTCAATGATGTGCGCATTATTGCCGAGGCAGGCAAAACCATATTGGAAATTTGCCGGGATGCCGGCGTCAGTGTTCCTGCTCTCTGCTCCCATCCAAGGCTGAAGCCGCCCGAAATCTGCGGCCTGTGCGTTGTAGAGGCACAAGGACAAGGCGCACTGATCAAGTCCTGTGCGAAGCTTGCGGAAGAGGGGATGGCAATTTATACGGAAAGCCCGAAAGTTGTCGCCTCCCGGATAGAAACGCTGAACAACATACTTACAACACATCCCAACGACTGCCTGAGTTGTCCGAAGACCGGCGGGAATTGCCTGCTTCAGGACGTTTCGCATCTTTATGGCGTCAACCCGCCTGTACGCAGAGTGATGCACCGCGGCGCCGACCACTCCAGTCCCGCCATAATCCGCGATATGGACAAGTGTATCGGCTGCGGACGCTGCGTCATATTTTGTGAAACTATTCAAAAAATCGGCGTGTACGAACATATCTGCACTGACGACGACCGCTATGTGACCACAAAAAACGGATTCCCTCTCAGTGAAACCGGCTGTATCAGCTGTGGCCAGTGCGTCAAAGCCTGTCCGGTGGGCGCGCTTCAGGAAAAAAACGAAGTATACGGCGTGCTCAAGGCGCTGGGCGATCCCGCAAAAAGGGTCATTTTCCAGATGGCGCCGGCTGTCCACAACACCGCAGGGGAAGAATTCGGGCTGTCCGGAGGCGTGGACGTGGCTAAAAAACTGCCCACTGCCCTGCGCAAGCTGGGCGCCGCGGTGTTTTCCACCGGTTTTACCGCCGATGTCACCATTTTGGAGGAAAGCGCCGAATTTATTGACCGCGTGACCAACGGCGGTGTACTTCCAATCTTTACAAGCTGCTGCCCTGGATGGGTCACATTCGCTGAAATGAACTATCCGCAGCTCCTTGCCCATCTTTCAAGCTGCAAATCGCCCCAGCAGATGTTTGGCGCCTTGCTCAAAAGCTACTATGCCGAAAAAGAGAATATCAATCCGAAGGATATCTTCCACGTTTCCATCATGCCCTGCGTCGCCAAAAAATACGAGAGGCAGCGCCAGGAAATGAAAAACCGGGAAACCGGCCAATGGGATATTGATGCGGTGCTTACGACCCGTGAAGCCGCTAAGCTGCTGCGTTTTTTCAATATTGACCTTGCGCGGCAGGAGGATTCCGGCTTTGATGCACTGATGGGCGAAGACACGGGGGCAGCCCGAATCTTCGCCGCAAGCGGCGGAGTCACGGAAGCCGCGCTTCGCACCGTCGTTATGAAGCTCTCCGGCAACCGACTCGATACCATAGACTTTACAGCGCTTCGCGATGCTGAAAACGTGAAAGAAGCCGAATTTGAAATACTTGGCATGAAAGTCCGGGTCGCCGTTGTAAACGGCATTGGCAACGCACGCGAGGTTCTTGATGCGGTCGCGGCCGGCAGGAGCCCGTACCACTTCATCGAATTCATGGCATGTCCCGGAGGCTGTGTGGGCGGTGGCGGTTCCCCCATAAGGGGCGACAATGTTGTGCGTACAGAAAGCATCTACAGAAGCGACGCCAACAACCCCGTACGCAGAAGCCACGAAAACCGGGAGGTTCTGAAACTCTATAAAGAGTATCTCGTTGAACCGTGCGGAGAGAAATCTCATCGCCTGCTTCACACTCGCTATGTTGACAGAAGCGGCGAAGTAAAAAATACTGCCCCCTGATTATCCGCCTTTCGCGCCAAGCTGCGACTGAGGGATAACACCAGGGACATACTTGCCTATAAAGTTTACCAGGGACGTTTTGGGTACGATCCTGGCAAGGGCGCGGCGTATGCAGGATGTAAAAATACAAGCAAGTAACATTCTTATATCGGACAGTAACAAACATCTTGTCCGTCCGCGTATAAGCACGCTTTTAGCACAGGCAGTAAAACTGCCCCTGACGCTCGTATGCGCGGGCATGGGCTGTGGGAAAACGCGCGCGGTGTATGATTTTACGCAGGAATGCACATTTCCTGTCATGTGGCTGCAATTTTCCGATTCAGAGAATCCCGGTTCTCATTTTTGGGAAATGTTCGTTCGCGCTGTCGCCCAAACAAATATATCCTTTGCCAAAGAACTAAAGAAACTCGGTTTGCCCGATACCCAGGACAAACTGAATCTCTACTTTGATCTCCAAAGCCGCATGCAGCAAAATATACCGCGGCTATACGTGTTTGACGACTTTCATATCGCAAAAGACGCCGCTGTGCTGAATTTTCTTGAACAGGCAATCATTAGGACGAAAGAAAACCTTTCGTTGACGTCTATTCTCCTGATCTCTCGCGAATTTCCTTCCATTAACATTTCCAGCCTGATGATCAGAAATAATGTTTTTATGGTCAATGAAGAGGACTTAAATTTTACCGAAAGCGAGCTGCATCAGTTTTTGCTTCAACAAGGGCTGAATTCCGAAACAAGCAGCATATCGAAAATCTACCAGGATACAAAAGGTTGGGCCTTCATCATAAACTTCGTTGCGCGGATATTGAAAAAAACGCCCGGGTACGCGGGATATGCCAGCGGCGCCATACGGCAGGATATTTCCCAGTTGTTGGAGGCAGAGGCCTGGAATGTGCTTTCCGATGGGCTCAGGCGTTTTTTCCTGCGCCTTTCGTTGACGACGCACCGTTCGATGGAATTGGTGAACATTCTGGCCGGGGGGGACGAAAGCCTGATTTCCGAGCTGAAGGAGCAAAACGTTTTTGTTCGCTATGACAGGCATGTTGACGCCTATCATATTCATCATCTGTTTTTGGATTTTTTACATACCAGGCAGGGTATTCTTGCTGAAGACGAAATACGGAATACCTATGAAATGATCGCCGATTGGTGCGTTAAAAACGATTTTCTTGTTGACGCTTTGCTCTCATATGAAAAAATTGGCGATTACGAATCGATTGTATCCATTCTCTTCACATCTCCGGTGGAGTTTTTGCAAAATAACGCGCCGCATATCGTGAAGATCTTTGACCGTGCGCCGGAGAAAATTTTTGACAGTGTGGATTTTTCAGCCGCGATCTATATACATTCGCTCGTGTGCAACGGCGAATGGCAGGAAGCGTATGCTCTGATACGGCATTATGAGGCGAAATACCTCCAGTGGCCCGAGGACAGCGCTTTTAGAAACCATATGCTTGGCTATATTTATTATATAGCAGGAGCTTTGCGCATGGTGTTGTGCACTGCGGATGACCGCTACGATTTCGATATCTATTTTGCAAAGCAATATGAATGTTTAAAGAATTTTCCCGTGAACCCGAAATGCTGGTACCAGCATACGGCCACGTTATGGACAGGTTTGGCGGGCAGCGCCAGAGCCGGCGCGCTGCAGGAATACGCCGACACATTAAAGCGTTCGATGCGCTATATAGAAAATTGCATCGCTGATTTCGGCGTAGGCCTGGATGATTTATGCCAGGGAGAACTCTTCTTCTATCAAAGCGACATTCGTGAAGCGGAGTTCACTTTTGCCAGAACTATGGAGAGGGCGCGGGGAGCCCGGCAGTATAAAATCGTGTCCCGCGCCTTGTTTTATATTATGCGGATTGCCGTTTACCAGGGCGATTACGCAAAGCTCGAGCTGGCCTTAAAGGATGTGGAAAGGCAACTCGCCTACAATGAATATTCCTTCCGTTTTTTGACGTATGATATTGTTGTTGGCTGGTATTACTATACTCTTTGCCTGCCTGAGAGAATTCCTGACTGGCTGAAAGAAAAATTTGCCTATCGTGTATATGCAAACGCCAGCGAAAACTTTGGAAACTATATAAAGGCAAAGTATGCCTATCTGACAAAAAATTACACCGATCTGTTGGACTATCTGGAAAAAAAGAAGCGGCCGGGGACAATCCTGTATGAACGGGTGGAATCTCTGGCGATGGAAGCCTGCGTACATGTAAAAATGAATAATACACAAGCTGCGCTTCGTGCTTTGCAAGAAGCCTATGAAGCAGCGCAACCCAATGGCATTGTGATGCCCTTTATCGAGCTGGGCAAGGATATGCGGACGCTTCTCGGCCTTGCCGCGGACTGCCCGGAATGCGCTATTCCATCTGCCTGGCTGAAAAGCATAAAGCAAAGAGCGTCTGCATACTTCAGGAATCAAAGCCTGATTATATCCGGGCATAAAAAGATACACAGAATAGACAACAAGATACAGTTATCTCCACGGGAGACCGGCATTCTGCACGATCTGCATGATGGGCTCTCCCGATCAGAAATTGCCGCCAAGCGCGCTTTGTCAGTCAATACAGTGAAGCTCCATATCAACAATATTTATAACAAGCTGGGCGCTCGCAACAGAGCTGACATATTTCGCATCGCTGCGGAGCATAACCTTGTGTAATATCACAATGTGACCGTAAAAGGTTCACGGCCAATAGTCCTTTTCACCTTTCTGCATAGACCTTTTTTAAAAAATACACTGACCATACGGGTCTTGCCGCAACGAAGCCATTTTTTAAAAATGGTGCGCAAGATCCTTTTTTCGTTGACACGTTGACGCCATAGCACGCACTGCCAAGGAGCAATACAATGAACCTTTGGAATAACCTGGGCTTGACGCGCAAAATGCTTGTGTTCATCTGCGCGATGCTCTTTGTCATCGGCACCCTGTCCGCCGTATTGGTGTATACGATCAACATGCTTTCAGAAGAAACGCATGGCCTCAAGGAAGCAGGCGAACTCAGCGCACTCATGCTGGCCAGGGAAATTGATCATCTGAACTGGATAAACGCCTTGCAGGAATACGTGCTCGATCCCCAGCAAAACACGCTGCAGATACAAGTCGACCCGCACAAGTGCGGCCTTGGGCTATGGTATCACGGCGAAGGCAGAAAAAATGCTGCTGCGAAGTTTCCGCACATTGAGGCCGAATTGGCCAAAATGGAAGCTCCTCACAAAACCTTGCACGAAAGTGCCATGAAAATTCGCCAGTTGTATGAAAAAGGGGAAATCGACGAATCCATACGGATATTCAAGACCGTTTCCATGCCGAACGTGCAGGCTGTACAGGCTGTGCTCAAACAAATAACCGTCTCGATGAACGCCGAGCAGGCTGTCTCCCTGAAAAATTTTATGAACAGCGTCGACTTCTCCAGAAAGCTTGCGATTGCTCTCATCGCCTTTGGCCTTATCCTTGCGGTGCTGATGGGCTTTCTCATCGCCAGAACCGTTACCGCCCCCGTTTTACAGATTGCCAAGGATGCCGGCATCGCCGCAGGGGGCAACCTGGATGTTGCCATCGATATGAAGCGTGCTGACGAAATCGGCAAGCTTGCCGGCGCTTTGCAGCATCTGATCGTCAACATCAAGGATATGATCGCCAAGGCGGAACTGAAAACCCGTGAAGCCGAGGAAAGCTCCGCAAAGGCGCTTGAAGCCGCGCGCGCCGCCGAAGCCGCTGAAAATGCGGCGAAACAGGCCAAGGCCGAGGGTATGCTCGCCGCCGCGGGACAACTTGAGAGCGTGGCGACCGCCATTGAAACGGCGTCTGCCCAACTGTCCCGGCAGGTGGTTGAATCGGAGCGCGGAGCAGACGCCCAGGCGGCCCGCGTTGCCGAAACGGCGACAGCCATGGAGGAGATGTCCGCTACCATTCTTGAAATTACAAGAACCGCCGGGGCGGCATCGGAATTTTCCGCCCAGACCAAGGGGAAGGCCGAAGAAGGGGCGGCCGTGGTCAGCCGGACCATCGCCAGCATCCAGAACGTGCAGGCCGTGTCCCTCGCCATGAAGTCGAACATGGCGCAACTCGCCGTGCAGGCCGAGGCTATTTCCAGCGTCATGAACGTGATTTCCGATATCGCGGATCAGACGAACCTGCTCGCGCTCAATGCCGCCATTGAAGCGGCGCGCGCCGGCGAAGCGGGACGCGGTTTCGCCGTGGTTGCCGACGAAGTGCGCAAGCTTGCCGAGAAGACCATGGCCTCCACCTCGGACGTGGGACAGTCTGTTTTCGGCATCCAGAAGAGCATGGCCGACTCGATAGCCCAAGTTGAAAAAGCCGTGAATCTCATCGAAACAGCGACGGAAGAAGCCGCGCGATCCGGTACAATGCTGTCGGAAATAGTGACCATGGCCGATGGCGCGGCCGACCAGGTTCGGGCCATCGCGACGGCCAGCGAGGAACAGTCGGCAAGCTGCGAGGAAATCAACAGGGCCATTACCGCAATAAACGCCATAGCCGGCCAGACGACAAGCGCAATGCGCCAGGCCAACACGGCGGTCTCCGGCATGGCGGAGCAGATCCGCGCTATGACTGCGCTTATTGTAGATATGAAACAAGGACACTAGCGCATCTTTGCATCAACTGCCGCCGCCCCAAACAGCACGGTACACGCCATGACTTCCAGACAGTATGCAACACCTGACGGCTTTTTTGAATGTGTCCGGCGATGGATGACTGTATGCGCGCGGGTGCTGTGGATTTTGCTTGCCTGCCTGATCTTCGGCTTGCTTTTTGCCAGCGGCGCGCTTGCAGGGGGACAAGCTGACGGATCCTGGACCTACGCCTCCTTTCGAGAGCTTCCCGGCGTCACAAAGGACGAAATGAAAGCCGTCGAGGAGCTTCTGGCGCGGAACAGCTCCTTTGTTTACGGGACGCTTACAAGCGACGAGAGTTTTGAAGAAGACGGCGAAATCCGGGGATTCACCGCGCTGTTATGTGACTGGCTGGGCAAACTGTTTGGCATTCCATTCAAACCCGCGCTCTATGAGTGGCGTGATCTGATCACGGGGCTTGAGAGCGAAATTGATTTTACAGGCGAGTTGACGGCCACCGACGCGCGCCTGGAAAGCTATCATATGACCGGCCCCATCGCCGAACGCGTGCTGGGATACACGCAACTCAAAGGCAGCATGGCGATCCGGGATATTGTGGCGTCGCGCAAGCCGCGCTACGCGTTTCTTGACGGAGCCGTCACTGTCGGCATGGTGGAGGCGCGAGCGCATTATGCCTTCGACAGCGTCTATGTCGACAGCTATGAAAACGCCTACAAGGCGCTCAAAAACGGAGAGGCGGACGCCTTTCTCGATGAGAGCGCGGAGACCGCTTTTGCCGAATACGACGATGTAATTTACGATAATTTTTTCCCGATGATCAGCATACCGGTTTCCCTGGCGACGCAAAAGCCCGCGCTGCTCCCCATCATCTCGATTGTGCAAAAGGCCTTGCAAAACGGCGGCGCCCGTCACCTGTCCGAGCTGTATACGCTCGGGCAAAAGGAGTACCGAAAGCATAAACTGCGCAGAAAGCTCAGCGAGGAGGAACTGGCGTATCTGCGCGGCCGTCCCGTCATCCCCATTGTGGCCGAACACTATAACTATCCGGTAAGCTTCTACAACATTCATGAAAAGCAATGGCAGGGCATCGCCCTGGATGTGCTGAAAGAAGTGGCGCTGCTTACCGGGCTGTCCTTTACGCCTGTTAACAGCACCCATGAGGACTGGCAAAGCTTGATCGAACTGCTTGAAAGCGGCAAAGCGGCCATGATCACCGAGCTCATCCCCTCTGAAAACCGCAGGGGCCGTTTCCTGTGGACGAAAAACGCCAACCTGACCGATTACTACGCGTTGCTGTCCAAGTCGAATTTCCGCGGCATCAGCATCAATGAGGTTATGGACGTGAAGGTGGGCTTGTCCAAAGGCACCGCATACGCCGAGAAGTTCCGGACCTGGTTTCCAAATCATCCGAATACCGTGGAATATACGCGTACGGATTACGCATTCAAGGCTTTGGAACGCGGTGAGGTTGACATGGTGATATCCAGCCGGCACCGCCTTCTTTTCCTGACAAACTACCTTGAGATTTGGGACTATAAGGTCAACCTCATGCTTGACTATGTCTCCGAATCCCTGTTTGGCTTCAACAAGGACGAAGCCGTGCTTTGCTCGATTATTGACAAGGCGCTTAGCCTGATCGACGTCAAGAAAATCTCGGAACGGTGGCTGTACAAAACCTATGATTATAAGGCAAAGCTGGCGCGGGCGCAGCGGCCATGGCTGATCGGCTCATCCCTGCTGTTTTTGTGCGTGGCCGTTCTCCTCTTTGTGCTCTTTCAAAAAAAACGCCTTGAGGGAAAAGAACTTGAAGACCTGGTACAGAAGCGCACCGGCGAGCTGCAGCATACCCTCAACTCGCTGGAGGATACCCTCGGCAAACTGGAAGCGGTGACCGCCAACTACAAGGGCATCATATGGAGCGTTGACGCCAGCGGCAGAATTACGATCTTCAAAGGACAGCATGTGAAGGCTCTCGGCCTGACCCCATCGTTTCTGGAAGGGAAAAATATCGAACGCGCCCGGCTCAAGCACAGGCATCTGGACATTATCAACCATGTGGACAAAACCTTCCGCGAAGGGCCACAGGACTGGATCGGTGAAATCGACGGCGGCGTGTTCCGATCATGCACGATGCCGATACGCGACAGCAAGGGCAATACCGTCGGCATTATCGGCAGCACGGACGAAGTGACGGAAATGATCAAACTCCAGCGGGATTTGGAAAGCGCGCTGGAAGCCGCGAACGCCGCGAACCGGGCCAAATCCATCTTCGTGGCTAACATGAGCCACGAGATCCGAACGCCCATGAACGCCATCATCGGTATGACGAAAATCGGAAAATCCGCTATCGGCACGGCGCGGATGCTCTATTGCCTTACACGGATCGAAAATGCATCCATCCATCTGCTCGGCGTGATCAACGACATTCTGGACTTGTCAAAAATCGAAGCCAACAAGTTTGAGCTTGCGCCTGCAGAGTTTCATTTTGAAAGGATGCTGCAGCAGGTGGTGAACGTCGTCAACTTCCGCCTGGATGAAAAGCGGCAGAAGTTCACAATATACGCCGACAGGAACATTCCGGAGTATCTGGTTGGGGATGACCAGCGCCTCGCGCAGGTTATTACAAATCTTGTGGGAAACGCGGTAAAATTCACTCCTGAAGAAGGCTTGATCCGTATCGGTTCCAATTTTTTGGGAGAAGCAGACGGCGTGTGCTCCATAAAGATCACAGTAACCGACACAGGGATCGGCATCAGTCCCGAACAGCAGGCCCGCCTGTTCCAATCCTTCCAACAGGCAGAACGCAGCACGGCGCGCCAATTCGGGGGTACGGGGCTTGGCCTTGCTATTTCCAAAAACATCGTGGAAATGATGGGCGGAAAGATATGGATTGAGTCAGAACTTGGCAAGGGCGCTACCTTTGCCTTTACAATCCAGATGAGGCGCGGCGCGGAGAAAAAGCACGGACTTTCGACTCGCAGCGTGTGTTGGAGCAATCTGCGTATTCTTGTGGTGGATGACGACACGGATATTCTGGCTTTTGTTGCGAAAGTCGTACGAGAGTGCGGCGCTTCATGCGATACGGCGGCCAGCGGTGAAGACGCGTTTGCGCTTGTTGAGCGCCGTGGAAGCTACGATATCTATTTACTGGACTGGAAACTGCCGGACATTGACGGCATGCGATTGGCAAGATCATTGAAGAAGAAAGAGGCCGACCCGGGCAATGTTTCTGTAATCATGTTTTCAGCCGCTACTTGTAACGAAATTGAAGACGAAGCGCTCAAGATGGTTGTGGACAAGCTCCTGCCAAAGCCGTTGTTTTCATTCACCATTATAGATAGCATACACGACTGTCTCGGCATGGCGCGTAATCAGAAGGAGGATGCGCCGCCGAATACCGCAGGCGTATTCGCGGGACGCCGCATACTGCTGGCGGAAGATGTGGAGATTAACCGCGAAATTGTACTGGCGATGCTTGAGCCGACGCGTTTGGAGATTGATTGTGCGCTAAACGGCGCGGAGGCCGTCCGCATGTTCAGTGAAGCGCCGGAAAAGTACAATTTGATTTTTATGGATGTGCAGATGCCTGAAATGGACGGGCATGAGGCGACAAGAAAGATCAGAGAACTCAATCTTCCGAGGGCGGACACTATCCCGATTATCGCCATGACCGCAAACGTGTTTCGAGAGGATATCGAAAGATGCCTGGCGGCCGGGATGAACAACCATCTCGGGAAACCCTTGAATTTCGACAATGTTTTGGAGATGCTGCGAGGCTATTTGCCTCAGGTTCAGCCTCACTAGGCCGGTTTATGGGCGTTGCCATACCCACCGCGACGCCTTCATGGAATGATTTGCTTTGCCAGGACAGTGCGCGGCAATCGTATAATATTCGGGAGATACAAAAAGGCCGGGCAAGCCTGGCCTTTCATGCTCTGCAGCCTTCCACGCAAGTGCTCAAAACTCCTCAGCATGTTCCTTTTTGAAAAGCGCCAAACGGTCAAAAAGGCGTTCATCACGTACGCGGCGCAGAGCATTCGCCCTGTCGCCGCTGTAGTCGTAAAAGCCTTTTCCGGATTTGAGGCCCAGACGCTTTTCCTCCGCCAGGGTCCGCAACAGCGCGGGTTGCACAAACTGGGGATGCTTCAAATGCGTATGCAGGTATTCAAAAATAGAAAGATACACGTCTATGCCCGCCTGGTCGGCTATTTCAAAAGGTCCGAAAGCTCCCAGCCTGAAGCCGAAGGATGATTTGACGATGCGATCCACCTCTTCTGGAGTTGCCAGACCTTCTTCCACAATTTTAAAGGCTTCGGCAGCCATGGCAAACTGGATGCGGTTCGCCACAAAGCCGGGAGCATTGGTGCAGCGGGTGGGGTATTTGCCAAGCGCAACTGCCATGGCCTGCGCTTTTTGAAACGTCTGTTCGTTTGTCTGAGGCGCCATGATCAGTTCTATGCACGGGGTTGCCTGGGGAGGATGAAACCAGTGGGCGCCGATTACCCGTGCAGGATGGCGAGTGACTTCGCACAATTTGCCGATGTCAAAGGATGAGGTGTTACTGGCAAGCACCACATCGGAGCGGGTGAAATCCCCCAGTTTGGAGAACAAGTCCCGCTTGATCTCCAGATCCTCGAAAACCGCTTCGAACACAAAGTCCGCCTGGGCGGCTTCGGCTGGCAGATCCATACTATAGCGGATGCGGGCAAGCGTCTGTTCAACATCCTGCACGTTGAACAAGCCTTTTGCCCGCATAAAATCCAGATGTTCCTTCACCATGAGCCCGGCTTTGCCCAGGACGGACTCGTTTTGATCAACAACCACGACAGAAAAGCCGTGCATCGCCGCCTGTTGGGCAATGCCGTGTCCCATCGTGCCCGCGCCGATCACAAGAATCTTGCTGCTCGCATCCATGAGGTTTCCTTATGCTTTATCCCACGCCCAAAAGCTTGCGCTGCAGCGCTTCATCGTCCAGAAGGACCTGGGGAGCGTCGTTGAATATAATCTCGCCCATTTCCATAATGTAACAGCGGTCAAGGTGTTTGAGCAGATTTGCGGAAAACTGCTCAACCACTATAGTGGTGACGTTAAAACTCTTACGGATTTCCAGAATCATTTTGATAACGTCCCGAGCGATAGTGGGCGCCAGCCCTTCCGTGGGTTCGTCCAATAAAAGCAGACTCGGATTGCCCATCATGGTGCGGGCGACGCTCAGCATCTGCTGTTCGCCGCCGCTCATCTGGCTGCCGAGCTTTGAGCGCATGTCATAGAGCTTGGGAAAGTACTTGTAGGCATCCTCCAGACCAAAAAGCTGGCGATCCTTCGGCAGGTATTTAGCGGTTTTTTCTCCGAGAAGCAGGTTGCGCTGGATGGTCAGGTTGGGAAAAATTTTTCTGTCCTCCGGTACCCAGCCTATGCCTAAATTGGCAATGTCGTGCGGAGGAAGGCCGATGATGCTGCGCCCCTTGAAGGCGATCTTTCCCTCCGCCGTGGGGGGCGTGAGCCCCATTATGGCACGGAACAGGCTTGATTTGCCCGATCCGTTTCGGCCGAACAAGCCTACGAATTCTCCTTCCTGCACCTCAAAAGAAGCGTCAAAGACCACCTGGGCGCGCCCATAGTAAATATTGAGGTCGTTCACCTGAAGCATCATTCCACTGCTCCTCCCAGGTAGGCGGCTTGCACCGTTTCGTTCGCGGCGATTTCGCCGGGATGTCCTTGCGCAAGAATAGCGCCGTGGTGCAACACCAGAATGTCGTCGGAAATGGCGAACACCAGATCCATATCGTGTTCTACAATAATAACCTTCCGGCTTTCCGCGAGTTTTTTGATCAATTCGGTGATCCGCACGCGCTCCGCTTTGGACAAGCCCGCCATGGGTTCATCCAGAAGCAGCGTCTGCGGATCCGTGGTAAGCGCCATGGCGAGATCAAGAATTTTGCGATCGCCGTGGGGGATGGATGGCGCGGGCAGATAGGCAAATTCGCGCAGACCAACCTGCTCAAGAATCTCCAGGGATTTTTCTGTTGAGGCCGTGTTGTTGCTGTCGAAAAAAAGCCTGTTCATAATGCCCATGTTCCGCTGCACGCCCACGCGGATATTGTCGAGCACCGTCATGCTTTCAAACAGGCTCACCACCTGGAAGGATCGCGATATGCCGTATTGTATGATCTGGTACGGCTTTTTGGCGGTAATTTCCTGCCCCTTGTATGACACTTTGCCGGCATCCGGAGCAAGAAAACCCGTCAACAGATTAAAAAAGGTGGTCTTGCCGGCGCCGTTTGGACCGATGATGGATAAAATGCCATCCTCCGCTATATCCACCGTCACATCGTTCACCGCCACCAGTGCGCCGAAGCGTTTTGTCAGGCCTTGAATGGAAAACAGGGCCATATCTTCTTTCTCCTGTCGTGGTACGCCGTCACATCGCCAATGCTGCTTCATGCGTGGAAAATCCGCATGTGCTCATTTCTTCGGCGGCTTTTTTTGCAACATGCCCATCAGTCCCGTGGGGAACAAAAACAAAACAGCCACAAAGGACAAGCCGTAAATAAACGCCCAGTGGTCCCACAGGGAACTGAGCAGATTTTTACAGATGATAAAGATGAACGACCCCACAATAGGACCATAGAAACTGACGGTTCCCCCGCCGAGCAGGGTCGCCATGACCACA
>Ga0209737_10001097_pt1 | contig 20027 bp, 18 predicted proteins | sample TergutCu122P3_FD_187284 | JGI IMG/M metagenome (GOLD analysis project Ga0209737, IMG submission 187284) | Cubitermes ugandensis P3 segment gut microbial communities from Kakamega Forest, Kenya - Cu122 P3 (SPAdes) (version 2) | ecosystem: Host-associated > Arthropoda: Insects > Digestive system...
CTGAGCGTCATAGTTAAAGTCAATTTGCGGTACCAGCGAAAGGGCACCTAACGATTTCTTTACCGCCGCATTAAGAAAAGCAAAAATGATTCTTTCATCTTGAAACTTAATATCTATTTTAGTAGGGCTTATGTTTACGTCGATAGTAGCAGGATTTACCTCTATTTCGATAAAAAAGGCGGGTTTATGCCCTTCGGGAATCAGTTCTTTGTAGGCTGTTTCCACCGCATGAGTGAGGAGATAGTTTTTCACATATCTATTGTTTACAAATAGATATTGTTCGTTTTTTTTCTTTTTAATATTTTCCGGCTTCGCAATAAAGCCTGCAATTTTTACTGCTTCTGTATCTAATTCTAAGGGATACAATTTTTCATTATAATGGGTACCCAAAAGATTAATAATTCGTTGCTTTTGGTTAGAAGGCGGAAGTTGTTGTAGCAATTTTCCATTATGATAAAAAGAGAACTCTATATTGTAATGAATCAATGAAATACGATTAAATTCTTCTTCAATATGTGCCATTTCAGCAGCATCGGATTTAAGAAAATTTCTTCTTGCGGGCACATTATAGAACAGGTTTTTAACTGCAATAGAGGTACCTGCTTGCGTTGCCGTTGGGTTATGTTCTTTCACTTGCATACCTTCCACCACTATTTTTGTTCCTGTTTCTTCATCGTTGCGCTTCGTATTCAGTTCCACTTGTGCAATAGCCGCAATAGAAGCGAGCGCCTCTCCTCGAAACCCTTTAGTGGTAAGATGAAAAAGATCTTCTGCAGTAGAAATTTTAGAAGTTGCATGTCTTTCAAAGCACATTCGCGCATCGGAAAATCCCATTCCTTTTCCGTTATCTACAACCTGAATTAGTGTTCTTCCTGCATCTTTAATAATGAGTTGAATTTTGTTAGCACCTGCATCAATAGCGTTTTCTAACAATTCTTTAACTGCTGAGGCTGGGCGTTGAATCACTTCACCTGCCGCAATTTGGTTGGCTACAATATCGGGAAGAAGGTGGATAGTGTTCAATATTTTACTATTTTAAAAATTTGCGCCAAGGTTTTTTATTCATCACAATTCCATCCTCTAATATAATTAATCCAGGGTTCGACCTTATGGCATCGCGTACTATAAAAGGTCCTTTTATCGGGTCAATCGGGTTGTGATATATGGGAAAAGTAATTGCATATTTATCTTTAAAAGCAATAATTTCATCAAAAGAAGAGTTTGTAACAACCGCTAAATCAATATCGTTTACTTCACAGTGAGCCATGAGTTTTTGAATATTATCGTATTGCAATGCCATAACACTAACTTCATCAAGGTCATGCATAAAGAGCAGGTAAGCATTTTTACTGCTCAAGAAAACGCTTGCGAAATCTCTTCCTTGTTCGTCTAACATAGAGAAGCCTGTAATTTTAGCAGGGACAGGCTCTGAAATCACAGAGTCTATGCGGTCAACATAAGAAAATTCCGTATAGAAGTTGGGATGTTTTTCAACAATATTATCAATTTCATCTATTGCCAACAGTTTTTCTTCTTCGTTTGCATTTTTATACAAGAAGCGCACGTCAATTTCCGCAGGTTTTTCAATAAAAACTTCTGCCACATTTTGCCCTTTTTTCCAATGGCTAAAGTCGATGATAGGCAGCGCCCGCAAACAATAGAGTTGTATTGCCAACGCAATGCCAGCCCCAACAAAAGCGAGCAGCCATTGGCCCAATGTTGTTAATCTAATGTCGGGGATTGTGCTTCGTTTGGCAAAAACTATCAGTGTTATTATTAATATTGCAACATTTTTAAGGAATGTTTCTAAATTGCTCATCACGATGGCTTGCCCGAAGCAGCCGCAATCTGTAACAACTCCGAAGTTATAGCCGTAGTTTACTTCTAAGTGTTCGGCAACCGCTAACCATGCAGTTAGAAAGAAGAAAAATACCATAAACAGTAAATATCCCAAGGATGTAAGGCGCACACGGATTCTAAAAAGGAGCATGAAGCCGAGTACAAACTCAGCAATATTCATTAAAATGCCCATCCACAGTGCAAATGGGTGCATGAATCCCATTCCGAAAGATTGAAAATAATCGTCCATTTTAATTCCCGAGCCTATAGGGTCGATAGCTTTTGATAAACCGGAAAAAAGGAAAACGCACGCCAATAGAATGCGTATAATCATGAGCCAAGTGGGTTCTTTTTGTTTTTTCATTATTTAATATTTTGAAGAATTATACATTGCACGGACATAGTTAGAGGGTAGGAAGTTTAATATTAGCACTCATTATATTTTTCGATAAAGGAAATAATTTTATAAACCAATACTGCTGCTAATACATCTGAAATTTTATTTTCTTTTTGCGGACAGAGTTCAACCACATCAAATCCTACAATTTTTTTAGATTTAAAGAGGAGTTCTAAAAACGAAAGCGTTTCAACCCACAATAAACCGCCGGGAAGCGGAGTCCCTGTTGCCGGCATTATGCTTGGGTCAAAGCCATCTAAATCAATAGATAAATAAACATTCTCTGTCAATCTGTCTATTGCTTTTTGCATCCAATCGGTTTTTCCATACATATCGTGGGCATAAAAAATATTTTCGGGGATAATGTTCTTTTTTTCCTCTGTGCAAACATTTCTTATCCCTACTTGCACTACATTTGCTACTTCCTGCGCCCTTCGCATTACGCAGGCGTGGTTGTAGGCAGAGCCTTGGTAACTCTCACGCAAATCAGCATGTGCATCTATTTGTAATACAGATAAATTTGGATATTGTTTTGCAAAAACTTCTATGGCTCCTATCGAAATGGAGTGTTCGCCTCCCAGTAATCCAATTTTTTTATTCTGTTGTAAAAAAAACGAAACCCTTTCTTTAACCTCTGCCACCATGCCTTTGGGTGAATCAAAAGAAAAAGGGTAGTTATCAGTATAAATACCGGATTTATACGCTTCTAAACCTGTTTGAATATCGTAAAGCTCTATCGAATCTGAAGCATCAATGATGGCTTGTGGGCCTTTATCAGAGCCTTTAATATAGGTACTTGTGCCATCGTATGGCACAGCAAGCAGTACATATTTTGCACTTTCCAATGCTGCGAAACGTGGAGGCATATCTAAAAAATATTCCATGATTGATTAATAATTCGGTCTGCAAAAATAATAAATCGCTACAATCGTTATTATGGTAGTGGAAAAATATAGTTCATAATGTCGAAAAAATTATCATTCCTTTTCATTTTCTTAGTATCCATAAAAATTGGAGTTGCGCAAATTGGTGGAAATTTCGCATATTCTTTTATGGACTACAAGTATTCTGCGCGACTTGCGGGGTTAGGGGGCACATTGATTTCTGTGCACGACAAAGACCCATCTCTTATTATGCACAACCCTTCTACCATTTCATCTCGGTTTAACTCTTCGTTAGCGATAAACGCCACTCATTATTTAGCAAATACTGGACATTTTTCTGCCATGTACTCACAAACTTTTAGGAAAATTGGCAGTTTTGCTATGGAACTAAGATATGCAGGATATGGTACTTTTATCCGAACCGACGAAGCGGGGTACGAACATGGCACCTTCTCTTGTAATGATGCCGGACTCACTTTGGGCTGGGGACGCACGTTAGACAGCGCGTTTTCTATTGGCGCGAACCTAAAATTGATGTACAGCAGTTACGAAATCTACTCCTCTTTCGGAATGGCAGTTGATGTTGCCGGAACCTATTACAATAAGAAAAACAATATTTCAGTTTCACTCTTATTTAGAAATATTGGAGGTGAGTTAAAATCTTTTGCATCCGAAACGAACAAATGGGCGCCGTTCGATATACAACTCGCTTTTTCGCAGCGATTAAAATTCATTCCTGTGCGTTACCATATTTCATTACACTCATTATACAAGTGGAAAATGGGCTATGTAGGCCCTAACGACCCAATGTTAGAGGTTGATGCCATGACAGGTAAGCCAAAGTATCCTTCAAAATTTAACCAAGGTATCAATGATTTTTTCAGACATTTTAATTTTGGTTTGGAGATATTAATCGGGAAGAACTTTTCTCTTTTTGCCAGCTATAATCACAATCAAAATAGAGAGATGCGCATTCCTCAGGCCAAAAGTATGGCGGGTTTTGCGTATGGCTTTCAGTTAGATATTAAGTCCATTCAGTTCGGGTTTTCACGCTCGCATCATGCGATGGGTGCCGTTCCAAATTATTTCAATTTTTCGGTTAATATAAACAACCTTTCTGAATTGTCTAAATCTAAGAATAGAAAGAAGTTAGAGCGTGTAAATTAATTTCAAAAGAAATTAGTAGTTGAGCATTACCGGCATAATCAGCATCAACAAATCTTCGTCTGCCGATGCTTGTTCTGTTGGGATTAGCAACGCTGCTCGGTTGGGCATAGACATTTCGAGTGTAATCTCTTCTGAATCTAAATTTTCTATCATTTCGCGTAAAAATTTAGAGTTGAAGCCTATATCCATCTGTTCGCCGTTATATGCACCCGTGATATTTTCTTCTGCTTTATTTGAGAAGTCTAAATCTTCTGCGGTAATCACTGTTCTCTCATCAGATAGAGAAATCCTAACTTGGTAGGTAGATTGATTTGAGTAAATACCCACGCGGCAAATAGATTTGTGAAACTCTTTTCTGTTTACAGTAAACTTATTTGGATTATCTGTTGGAATCACTGCTTGATATGCAGGGAATCTGCCTTCTTTCAAGGAAGAAAACAATACAATATTTGCAAAAGAAAAACGGATGTGGTGGGTATTGGTTGCGTATTCTACTTTAATTTTTTCGTTTACGCCGGTTAGAATAGACTTTAGTTGGGTAATAGGTTTTTTGGGCAAAATAAACGATACCGTTTCATCAACTTTTACTTCTGTGTTCGTATAGCGAACTAATTTATGTGCATCGGTAGCTACGAAAGTAATATTTTCGTTAGAGAGCTCGCACAAAACGCCCATCATGTTGGGTCTAAGCTCGTCGTTTCCGGTAGCGAACAAGGTTTTGCTAATAGCTCTATGCAAAATTGGAGCATCTATTTCAAAAGACTGAGGGTTTTCCATTGTTTTCATCGCGGGGAACTCCTCTCCCGGGAAGCAAGATGAATCGTATTCGCCGTTTGCTGCGGAGAATTTTAAAGTATGGTTTTCGAGGTCTATGTCAAAAACAAGCGGTGTTTCGGGCATCAGCTTTAAGGTTTCTAAAATCGTTTTTGAAGGTATCGCTACTGCGCCTTCGCCTTCCACATTCGTAAGTTGAACAGTTGCTGTCATCGTAGCATCTAAATCTGATGCCATGAGAGTAAGCATCTCTCCTTCAACGGTAAAAAGAAAATTGTCTAAAATGGGTAAAGTGCTGTTAGTTCCTAAAACGCCACTAATAGCGCTTAGATTTTTATACAAAACATCGCGAGATACAATAAATTTCATACTGTTTTTATTTAATGAATAAGGTCGCAAAAATAAAAAAATAATGTTTCTTTGCGAAGGAAAAAATAATTCATTCAAAAAAGATATGGACAAAAATCAAGTACGCGAAGTTATAGCCAAGCGTGTGGCAAGAGAGCTTAAAAACGGAGACGTTGTTAATTTAGGGATTGGACTTCCCACTTTAGTTCCCAACTACTTACCGCAAGAGGTTTCATTGGTATTGCAATCAGAGAACGGGCTGTTGGGAATGGGCCCTACACCGGAAGCGGGCAAAGAGGAAGCTCACTTAGTGAACGCCGGTGGCGGTTTTATTACAGCGCAACCGGGTGCATCCTCTTTTTCATCTGCGCAGTCGTTTGCCATTATTAGGGGCGGCCATGTAGATGCTACTATTTTAGGAGCCATGCAAGTAGATGAAAAAGGAGACTTAGCCAATTGGATGATTCCGGGAAAACTTACCCCGGGTATGGGGGGCGCAATGGACCTCTTAGTGGGGGCAAAACACGTAATAGTTGCGATGGAACACACCGCAAAAGGAGCACCTAAAATATTGAAAAAATGCTCGCTACCCCTTACAGCAAAGGGACAAGTAAACATCATCGTTACCGAAATGGGAGTAATGGAGATTACGCCGCAAGGTATTGTTTTAAAAGAGATTCATCCGGAATTTACGGTAGAAGATGTACAGGCTGCTACAGAAGCCACCCTCATCATTTCACCGGAATTGAAACCCATGCAATAATTTTTTTGAAAGAAATGGTATCCCAATGACCAACAGTGGACAATGAGTGCAATCTTTTATCCTACGCCCCCCGCTTGTGAAATAACTCTGTGAGCACCTTCACATAATCTTTATCCGTGTAAAGTTGCGTTACGTCAACTCCTGTTTTTTTGAAAATCTCTAAATTTTTCTTTTGTTGCGTATGCCACCACTGCGCATATTCTTGTTGTACTCTGAAATTTGATGTATCGGCAACGACTTTCTTTCCTGTTTCAGGGTCGTGCATTTGCACTAAACCGATATTAGGAAGCAGCGCATCTCCTTTATCCATAATTTGCAAAGCCACTACATCGTGTTTGTTGGCGGCAATTCTCAACGCCTGCTCGCAATCGCTGTTCACAAAGTCGGAAAGAATAAAAGCCGTACATCTTTTTTTAATTGCATTGGTTAAATAACGCAATGCTTCTGATAAGTCGGTTTGCACTTGCTGCGATTTGTAGTCAACCAACTCCCTGATAATTCTTAAAATATGAGAGCGCCCTTTTTTAGGCGGAATAAATTTTTCTACTTGGTTACTAAAAAAAATGACACCCACTTTATCATTGTTATTAATTGCAGAGAAAGACAAAACGGCTGAAATTTCTGTAATTAAATCTGATTTGAATTGGTGCCGTGTGCCAAATTGTGTAGAACCGCTCACATCAATAAGAAGCATTACGGTAAGCTCGCGTTCTTCTTCATATATCTTAATGTAGGGATGATTAAATCGAGCCGTTACGTTCCAATCAATATTTCTAACATCGTCGCCATATTGGTATTCTCGCACTTCGCTAAATGCCATACCACGCCCTTTAAAGGCACTGTGGTATTGCCCTGAGAACACCTGTTGCGACAATGCCCGCGTACGAATTTCAATTTTTTTGACTTTTTTTAGTAGCTCTGATGAATCCATTAAGGTACCTCTATTGTATTAAGTATTTCATTAATAATATCCGTAGAAGTTATGTTTTCTGCTTCTGCTTCGTAGGTTAGGCCAATGCGGTGGCGCAATATGTCGTGGGCAACAGCTCTGATATCTTCCGGAATCACATAACCACGACGTTTGATAAAGGCAAATGCTTGCGCGGCTAATGCCAAATTAATGGTGGCGCGGGGCGAAGCGCCATAACTTATCATCGTTTTAAATTGAGATAACTTACATTCCTCAGGAAAACGAGTAGCAAAAACAATATCTGTGATATAGTTTTCTATTTTTTCATCTAAATACACCTCTCTAACCACTTTACGTGCATTGATAATATCTTGCGGCTTCAAAACGGTATTGGTCGTGGGAATATTCTCATCAATTTGTTGGCGTAGAATCAGTTTTTCCTCCTCTTTGCTTGGATATTGGATGACCACTTTCATTAAAAAGCGGTCGGTTTGTGCTTCGGGTAGCGGGTAAGTTCCCTCTTGCTCAATAGGGTTTTGGGTTGCCATTACCAAAAAAGGTTCTTCCAACTTATAAGTATTTTCTCCGATAGTTACTTGCCGTTCTTGCATTGCCTCCAATAGCGCACTTTGTACTTTTGCAGGTGCCCGGTTAATTTCATCGGCCAAAATAAAATTAGCAAAAAGAGGCCCTTTCTTAACCATAAATTCTTCTTTTTTCTGGCTGTAAATCATAGTGCCAAGCAGGTCGGCGGGGAGCAGGTCGGGCGTAAACTGTATGCGGCTAAATTTAGCGTCAATGGTTTGCGCAAGCGATTTAATCGCGAGTGTTTTCGCTAATCCGGGAACCCCTTCCAACAAGATGTGCCCGTTCGCTAACAACCCAATGAGCAATCTTTCCACCATTTGTTTTTGTCCTACAATTACTTTGTTCATCTCCATTGTAATGAGATCAACGAATGAACTTTCGCGCTGAATGCGCTCATTTAATTCTCGAATATCAATTTGAGTATTCATACAACAAGTTTTTTAATGCCTCAAAACAACGGTCAACTTAAATTTTTATTGTAAGATTGAAACATGTTTTTCTTTACATTATGTTACGGGCAAAAAAAGCGTTCTTCGAAGTTTACTAAAAACACCTTTTCTGTTGCACGAGTAAGCGCTGTGTACAACCATCTAATAAATTCTTTATTGAGTTTGTTTTCATCAAAATAACCGAGGTCTATGAGCACTACTTTCCATTGGCCACCTTGCGTTTTGTGGCAAGTGAGCGAATAAGAGAATTTAACTTGTACAGCATTTAAAAACGGGTTTTTTTTTATTTTTAAGAAACGGGTGCGCTTGTTCGGTATATCCTCGTAATCTCTTGCCACTTCATCGTACAACTTTTTCGTTTGTTCGCCCGACATGGAAGCGCCGTCGGTTTCTAAACCCTCTAAAATAATCTTCATATCCACGTCAGGCTCGTTTGGGTAATCGCACAGTCTTGCTCGAATATCCATAAAGGTAAATCCATAAAGTTCCTGTGTTTTTCTAATCGCCATTACCTCCATCATATCACCGTTTGCAATAAAGCCCACTTCCGATAACTCATCAATCCAATAGTAATTGTTTTTCACTGCCATTAAGAAATCACCGGTTGCCAATCTGTTTTCTCGGTAAAAAATACGATTCCTAATTTCATTATTGAAAATATAAGCACGTTTGTTTGAGCGTGTTATAACCACAATATTTTCTGCATCATAGTTTGCATACAACCTATTCAGTTCATCTTCCAATTCATAACTGTTAATGCGTTGAATATCGTTGAAAGTGGATAATGTAAAGAGGGGCAGGGTGTAATGGTTATCAGGCAAAACATTTCGAAGCATTGTAGCATTGTGCAAAATACCGGAATCAACCGTTTGTCGCACCACATCAGTAATTTGACAACTGTTTACGGTTACATTGTAATTTGATGTTAAAAATTCTAAATTCAGTGCCGGTGATTCCTCGCTATTTACCGGCGGCAACTGTGCTTCATCGCCTATAAAAAACAGCTTGTTATTTTCACCCTCAAAAACAAACTCTATTAAATCACGAAGGAGTTCTCTACTATTAAAGAGTTCGCTTGAGTTGCCTTCGCAAGGTATCATAGAGGCTTCATCTACAATAAATAAGGTGTTAATGCTTGTATTTGGTTTTCTGCAAATTTTTACAAACCCGTTTTTCTGTGATATTTTATAAAGATGTTTGTGAATGGTAAATGCTTTTGCGCCGGAATAGAATGCAAAAACTTTGGCTGCCCTTCCGGTAGGTGCCAATAGTACTGTTTTTTTATTTAAGTTTGCAAAAGTTCTTACTAACGCACTTATAAGTGTCGTTTTTCCGGTTCCCGCATAGCCTTTTAAAACAAAGAGTTGTTTAGGCTCCCTATAATAAAGAAAATCTGTCAATTTTTCCATTGCAGTTTCTTGGCCTATTGTTGGCTCGTGGGGCATTTGCGCTCTAAGCAACGAAAGAAACTGTATTTTAGAAAGCATATCCAATCCCTATTTGAACTCCTTGTGCGCCATACCACCACTTATGGGTAACCCAATTTTTATTAATCCAGTATTCTCCAACCGGTTTTGATGGGTCGTAAATAGGTAGTCCGTAGTCTAAGCGAACAATAAAGAATTTAAAATCTAAATGCAATCCTAATCCTACACAAATCGCAATTTGCTTATAAAATTTGTTAAAATCAAATTCTGCATTAGGCATATCTTCAAATTTCGACAACAGCCAAACGTTTCCCATATCGGTGAACACACCTATTTTGAATGCTTTGTAGATGGTACCCCGATATTCGAGATTGAACTCCATTCTCATGTCTCCAACGCGTTCTATATACTCATTCGAGGTAAAGCCTCCCGGCCCTAACTGTCTAAAAGGCCACCCCCTCATACTGTTCGCACCTCCCACTAAAAAACTTCTCTCAAAAGGTACTATCGCCCCTTTTTTTAACGGGATAGCCATTCCGAAAACAAAACGAGAAGCAAAGGAATGGTCTCGATTGATGATTTTGGTATAGGTTAAGTTTATGTCAAATTTTTCATAAATACCATAATTGAAATCATTAAAAATTTTCCATGTTTCTTTTTTAGCCGACATGGAATTAATGCTGTAAAGAAGTAGCCCTACGCTTTCAAGAGAGAGGTTTACTTTAAAAATGTTGCCATTTTTTTCCGGCATCTTATATGCGAGGTTGTACCGCGCCGATGGAAGGAAAAATTTGTCAAATTTACGCTGATAATTTACAGGGTAGCCTGCAATTACATCATTATTTCGGCTACTTCTACTGTCTATTGTGGCTATGCTAACGGGTGAAAGCGAATGTACAAGTGTTTGTGTTGGACTCCACTTGTAGAGATAGGCCACCTGCATATTTAAACGGGATAAAAACTGTGCATAGCTTGTCGAGAATATCAACTCCGTTGAGTAAGAATAATAGTGAATTTCTTTATACTTCGGAAACAGCAGTAGTCTCGGAAAAATAAAAGACACATCCCCTCCTATCTCTCCATAAATAGAAAAGGCATCTAATGGTGTTTTTTTTATTAAAGAATTCAACCATTTATAGTAATAAACATTTCCGAATGCACTTACTCTTAGAAATTCGGCTCCTCTAAAAATATTTTTATTGGTATAGGCAAACGATAAGCCCGTTCTGTCTGTTCTTATATCAAAGTCTGCCTCAAAGTTATGTTGTTTGGCGCGGGTAAGTCGTATGATAGTGTTTAGCGCGCCTATTTTGTTAATACTATCCCAAAGCGCTTCATCTTCTTTGTAGGTAATATTAATAATTGTAAAATTGTTAAGGTCTCTAAATTTCTTAAAAGTTCTTTCAAAAGCGGTTTGCGTGTACATATCGCCTCTTTTCATCCAAATGGCTCCTGCTATCGTTCGGCTGTTATAGTCTTTTACCAATTTCAATTTTTTTGTTCTTTTTTTAAACTTTTTTATGGTAACAAACTCGTACAACGTTGAATCCGATTTGTTTCTAAAATCTAAATAAGGAATTGTGTCTAAATAAATACTTTTGTCGAAATTCAAATCGTAATTTGTATAAATAAGAGCATTGCTAAACCTATATCGGTTTTTAAACTTAGGTTCTAAGGATTTATCTTGCAGTTCATCGAATGAGATTTTAACGGTAAGAGATAGGGAAGGGTATTTTTGGGATAACAGGTTTTGCCGAGCATTATTTGTATCCACATGAAAAGTAACAATTTCAGGGTTTGCATAAAAGTATCCTTGCTCTCTAATTTTATTTACGATGCGTGCTCTTTCGGCTACCAATGCTTCTTCGCTATACACCATTCCTTTTTTTACTAATGCGTGAACCGTATCGGTAATAATTAACCGTCTGTATTCTTGAATATCAATTAGATAGTTTACCTCTCTGATATAGTAGGGCTGACTGGGCGTAACAAAATAATGTACTTTAGCTTTTTGCTTCCTTGCATATTGAATCTCTGCTCTTGTCGTAACATCAAAATAACCACGCTTAAACATCGCCAAATTAATTTGCATTATTGAGCGACGCATATCATTTGTATCTAACAATACCGGCGCTTCTCCTATCTTCCTGAGCCATTGCTTTGTTTTAGTGTCTTTTATTTTCCCTGTTATAGTGTCTATTTTCGGCTGATGGGATGCCCAAAGCGAAACTTTAATCGGAAAGATTCCCATAAATTTTTTATTGGGTATTGGCCTCACTAAATCTATTAAATCATCAAACTTTGTATCTTTATAATCTTCAACCTTAACAGTGTTTTTTGTCAAAACATATTCATTTTTTGACAAATGTTTGGTATATCTGCAAGAAGGAAGTATTAAAAAAAGTAGAGTAAAAATCAGAAAAAAGAGTTTCACTTTCCTTCTACCGCATATCAATAACCTGCACATTGGGATAATTGTTTTTATTAAAAGTGAACTTTGCATCTGTTACAGCTGCATTGGGGGTAAATTTTGAGATGAAATAAGTAGTGGTTGGTCCATCTATTTCATACATCATAATTTGTTGGATATATGAATTTCCTTTATCAATAAATAGCCTGATTTTATAAAATTGCGACTTTTTTTTCGGAGTTAAATCCAGCACTGAAACTTGCTTTTTTTGCAACTCTTCCTCTCGGATAAATTTAACAGAATATTCTTTGTCCCAATTACTTAGCAATTGATTAGGGTGAAACACAACAAAATCATCATCTTTGGCATCAAAAATCATAACTTCGTTACTATTTTTTTGGTAATTCCACATCATTTTTCCATCGTTGGCTATAATTTGTTCATCAAAAGAGATGAAATATTTTTCTTTTTTCCCGAAAGCAGTACCCTTAAAACTAAGCAATGTTTTTCCGTTTTCTTCAATTTTCATGGTAAAATCTAATGAAAAGGCTGAAAGTGAAGTAAACTTTTGCGCTGTTTTTTCAAGAATTGAAACCGCAGAAGGATTATTAGTTTGAGCCATTAGCAACCCGATAATGGATAAGAAAAAAACCGAGAAAAAACTTTTTTTGAACATATTGTTTAGATAAAATAGGTTTTACAAAAATAAAGTTACAACGGACAAAAATATATAAATATCTTTGCCGCCTTAAAAAACGACCTCTATTTTATTGTAATGACCCCCGACTATTTCAACATTGTTTTGTTAGGTGCGCCCGGTTCAGGGAAGGGTACCCAAGCCCATTTATTGAGACAACGCTATCATTTAGAGCATGTTTCTACCGGCGATTTGTATCGAAAGGAGATTGCCTCCGGTTCTGCTATTGGAGTTAAAGCAAAGCAACTCATCGAACGCGGACATCTTTGCCCTGATGAGATGACTTTAGATATTCTTTACCAATTCTGTTCGGCGTTTAAAAATGCACATGGTTTTCTATTGGATGGTGTTCCCCGAACATTGGCACAGGCAAAAATGATGGAAGGGATGGGATACCCACATGTTATTCCTGTTTCTATAGCCATTTATATTAAGATTGAAGAAAATGAAATCATTGAACGGCTAACAAAAAGAGCTATCCTCCTAAAACGTACCGATGATACTCCCGATGTTATTCGGCAAAGGATTACCCATTACGAAAACCTTACCAAGCCGCTTATTGCACATTACCGCGCTCAAAATAAACTTATAAAGGTAGATGGTATGCGCTCAATCGAAGAGGTTTTTTTAGATATTTGTGAAAGGTTAGATGTCTATTAATCTCTAACCAACTCAATCTACAAATACAGGTTTGAATCTCCATAACTTAAAAAACGATAATTATTTGTAAGTGCGTGATTGTAAACAGTTTTCCATTCTTCCCCCAAGTAAGAAGAGATAAGCAAAAGTAAAGTACTTTTCGGTTGATGAAAGTTGGTTACTAATCCTTTGGCAATTTTGTGCTGATAATGAGGTAAAATCATCAAACTTGTGGTGGCATTAATATCAGATAAATGATGTGTTCGGAAATAGTACGATAATGCTGCAAGCGCATCTGCAACGCTCACTTTTTGCAATGCCGGATTTTCGTAAATTTCATATTGAGTTACTTTTAAAGGGGTTGCAATATTTAAATGTAGTTTTGCGCCCATAATAAAAAGCGACTCGATAGTACGCGCCACAGTAGTGCCAACAGCCACTATTTTTTTCTCTATATTTTTGATAAGAAAATCAACTGTTTCACGTGAAATAACGATTTGTTCTGCGTGCATTTCATGTTCCATAATAGAATCGGTGGTAATGGGTTTAAAAGTTCCTGCCCCCACATGCAAAGTAATTTTTTGGTATGAAATGTTTTTATTTTTTAATGACTGTAAAACTTCTTCCGTAAAGTGCAGTCCGGCCGTGGGTGCTGCAACCGACCCCTGTTGTTGAGCATAAATGGTTTGATAGCTTTCTTCATCGGCAGCAGTTGCTTCCCTCTTAATGTAGGGGGGCAATGGCATCTTTCCATAAGCCTCTACCCACTCTGCCAATGAAACACTCTCATCTTCCCACATAAAAGTTACTAAAAACGCATCCCCTACTTTATCTCCTTTTTCAACAGTAATACTAACTTCCTTAAAGTCCCTGCTCTTTACGCTAAATGTAATAGGCTCTCTGAATCGCTTTGCATTTCCAATTAAACATTTCCACGCTACAACACCGGTGTGCGAAAAGGCAGAAGCAAAATTGTGCGTTGGATATACAGGTTCCAATAAAAAAATCTCTATGGTAGCCCTAAATCTATTTTGAATGAGCAATCGCGCATGAATTACCTTAGAGTCGTTAAAAATCAAAGCATAGTTTTCGTCTAAAAAATCAGGTAATTCAGAGAAATTAGCATCTGTGATAGCATTGTTTTGATAAACCAACAATTTTGATTGGTCTCTCTTATCAAGCGGAAAAAATGCAATTTTTTCGACAGGAAGATGGTAATCAATATCGGCAAGGGTAACTTTGGAAATCATCTTAAATCTTTACTCTTTCACCACTTTTTTCACAACCTCGCCGGCAGTAGTTGCTATTTTTACAAAATAGATTCCTGCAGGGAGGTGAGAAATGTTGATAGTTCGAGATTCCTCGTTACGCTGCACTACACTCGGAATGACGTCATTCCGAACGCAGTGAGGAATCTCCATCCTTCTGCCCTGAATGTCGTAAATTTCAATCTCGTTCACTTGTCCACTCGTCCACTCGTCTGCTTGTCCACTTGTAAACTCAATCGTCAATTTTCCCGTTGTAGGGTTGGGATAAACTCTAATATCCGGCAATGTGGTTGCCTCTTCTATGCCAATATTAGGTACAAAGTTTGCTACCCATTCCGTATCTTCGGTTACCGTAAAACTGTATGGATTTTCTGTAGAAACAATCTCCCCGTTTAATGTCCAGTTTACAAACTTGTAGTTGGCTCTGGCAAAGGCGGTTACGGTTGCGGTTTCGTTGTGTTGATACAGGCTGTCGCCCTTAGTATAACCTTGCTCTATATGGTTAGAAATGCTACTTACAAGCCACCCGCCCCCCACAATGTTAAACTCTTTCCATACTTCTGCTTCTTGGTACGCCGCCACCGCGTTTGTAGGAACTATGAGGGTACAATTCCTGTATAAATCCTCTTCGAAAACGTAGTACTCTATCTCTATGGGGTTTGGATTAAGGTTGGTAATGGATGTAAGGTTATTACAGAAAGTAAAAATCTCTCTCCCAAGTGTAGTAATGCTCTTTGGAAAAGTAAAAGAAGAGAGAGTATAGCAAGAACTAAATGCATTGTTATCTATTTTAGAAACATTATTTGGAATTTCAACTGAACGCAGACCATAACAATGACTAAAAGTACTCTCTTCAATACTCGTAATACCGTATGGTAGAACAATTTCATCAAGCCTAGAGCATCCTCGAAAAGCGTCTGAACCAATACTCGTAATACTATATGGAAGAGAAATTTCAGAAAGACTAAGGCATGCCGCAAAAGCGTAAGATTCAATACTTGAAACTTTCTCCCCAAAGGTAATTGAAGTAAGCGAGCGGCAACCACTGAAAGCAGCAACGCCAATACTCTCTACTCCGTTCCCTATAGTAACGGACCACAGATTTTCACAACCACTAAAAGTACCCACTTCAATTCTCGTAACCCCATCTGGAATAACAATTGAGCCTCTTAAATCAAAGCAGTCTCTAAACGCACCTTCGCCAATACTTGTAACACTATTGGGTAACGTAATAGACAAAAGTAATGAACACCTATAAAACGCCATTTCTCCAATACTTGTAAGCCCTTCTCCAAGGGTAATAGAATATAGATGAGGGCACATGTAGAAAGCGAACTTTCCGATACTTTTCACAGTATTGCTCAGCGTAACACTAAGCAGATACCGGTGACTCCAAAAAGCGTAATCGCTAATAGAAGTTACACCTGTTTCAATGATTACGTCACGGAATTGATATTGACGCCATGGCATGTGGCCCGGTTCTTCGTAATTGGGCATTGCCCCTTCCCCGCTAATGGTAAGGATGTTGTTGTGAATGTTCCACGTAAGCGGGCCAAAAGTGCCGCCTTGTGCAAACGCTGCGTTTACACTTAAAAACATGATAACGATGAATAGTTTTTTCATAAAGATTTGGTTTATAATGATTAATGATTAGTGATTAATGGTTTAGAAGTTTAGTTTTAGGGTTAGTTTGTTGGGTGAAAAATTGAGATTTAGCGTTGTGTGGTTGTGATTTCTTATAGATTTGTTATATAGCTGTATCCCTTTTTGTATTTTGCTGTTAGCCACCAATTCGCATACCACCCCACACACCGTTACAGCGGTTCCCGCTCCCAGAACAGGGAGAAAAACATCTAAAGGAATGCTTTCACCTAAAATAGTCTTGCCCACTACAAAAAAACCTAATGAAAAACCAATAATAGCTCCACCTGTTGTACTAAGCACAAGGCTTGCTACATATAGTGAATGTGCTTCTCTCATTAGCCTATACGCGCTTCTATTATCGGCAACTATTTTCGTTAATTGAGAAATGGTCAGGTATTTATTTTTATAAAAAAAATCGGTACTTACTTCGTCTCTCACAATGCGTATAGTATCGGCATGGTTTTGCGCTTGGTTAGAAAGAGCGGATAAAAAAATTACCGCAGTAATTAATAATGTTTTGATGTAGGGTTTTGTGTGCATAATTCTTTTTATGTTAATGTTTTATATCTATTTATATCCCCGCCAATCAGGGTCTTTTATACTATATATTGAACTGTTAATATTGTTTTAACCATTCTGTAACTTGAATCCCACTACTTTTAGGACATTTTTTACATTCGCGATATTTTTTGCACCATCTTTTTGGTTCGCTCGAAATTAGAAGAAAGTAGTCACCTTTAAAAGTATATTCAATTACAAATGCGGGCGGTAAGCTGAAGTGGTCAAATGTTTCGCATTTTCTTAATCTATGCAGTTGTTTTTTTAATTTTGCTACGTTCTTTGGGTCAATAAAAAATTCTGTCTCCTTATATACCATAGTCTTATCTTTTTCAATAATTGGGCATAAAGCATTAGACGGATTAGAAAACCAATCCGCGTAATAAAAAACAGACATCTCTTTTTTTATAAGTTTGATACTATCGTGAGTGTGTTTAAAAAATGAGAACAAAACTATTGAATCATAGTTAGGTGCATACTCAATTAGAAAAATTCTCAACCTGTCTTCTTGTATTTCCTCATTATACCATTTATCCTCCTTTAATAATTGCAAATTTAATGATTTCAATCTAAAAGTATTTCTTTCAGATTTATTCCAAAACTCTATTAAAGGATAGTAATGAATGGCTGTGTCAATACACCGGAAATTTCCATTTATTTGAATCCAAAAATCGTTAGAACAATTCTGTTCCTTTATAGTATCCAAAGGTGTTGAATATCCTTGAGTATAGAAGAACACAAATACAACAAAGAAAAATACTCTACATTTAGTTCTTACCTCCATACGCCATAAATTAAAAATCTAAAAGGAGCCTCTGTTATTCCTGACATACCCTGCATATAAGAAGGATAACTTCCTGTATAAAACATATCAATAACAGTTGTTGAAGAAGGAATATTGATTATAGTATTGGGATAATTTCCTGGGGATAAGGTAAGTACATTTTGGCCATCAAAGTTGATATGTAATTGATGACCTTCTGGAACCCATCCCGAATAAACTCCCTCTCCTCTTCCAACCATATTTCCTGTAAAAATTGTATTCTCTGTTGGATAACCTTGTCCGCTGCTTGCGCAAATCCAATTTTCAATATCGCTTATTATATTTGTTTTATTATTTGCTAAAGCTTTTGAGTATCTATCAATTTGTGATAAATTTCTCGTTTGAACCATTCCTCTACTTCTTTCCCCATAATGAGTATTCCCCTTCCAATTATAATTTGGTTTTAAATCTGTATTTTTAAAGCTCCAAGCCTTCCTACCCATTGCTCTATCTCTGCCTAACCATACATTTTTGTCGTTAGATAAGGCATCGAACATTCCAGTGAGGGCACCTGTTGCTGCTCCCATGCCCATACCAATTAACGCACTTTTCCAAATAGCATTTTTATCATCAGTAATACTATACGATACCAAACCATTAATTGTTCCGGAGGTTAAACCTGCAGCTGCTCCACTAATAGCACCTCCGGCAATGCCACCTACGCCAACACTTGCTAAAGCGCCTCCTACTGCACCACCAACGCCTGCCGAGATTGCTCCGGTTGCACCTCCTAATAGTGTAGAAAATGCAAATTGTCCCCAATTCCAATTTTGGAACCCGCCCGGACTTGTTGCAACATTAACGGTATAGGAAACTGCGCCTACTGCCAATCCAATTAATGGTGCAAGCCAAATCAACTCCCCATCTGGGTCGGTGTACATCAGCGGATTATTTCGTGCGTAAGTATAACGATTAAAATCTTGCGTAAAAGAAGAATTGAACACGTATTTATCGGGCGAGAAGAACCTGCCAATTATGGGGTCGTAGAGGCGGGCGTTCATGTTGATAATCTTCAGTTCAGTGTAGTGCTCGTGGCCGGTAAAGCCTCTGTTTGTTAAGGTAAAGTTCAGTGGCGTAGTTTTCAGCGTGTCGTTAGAGGCATACACAGGGAGCGGATTGCCCCACGCATCGAAGTGATTGCGCTGCAATACTTTGCCGCTGCTGCTGGTAATAGCGTTGTAGCTGTCCAAATGGTTTTTCTCTTTTCTTTTTTTCTTGACAAAAAAAGAAACAAAAAACTCAAGGCTCATCGAAACTCCGCCCGCTCTACCATCCTCTAAAGCTGCTTGTCGATGAGCCACCTCCGCCCACACAGCGTTGTGGCTACAAACTTGTCCACTCGTCCACTTGTTTCCTTGTCCACTCATTTGTTATCTGCTTTTTTTACTCTCATTACCCGCACATCTCAATTTTATCTCGGCAAAAATAGGAAAACTCCTTTCTTAAAAAACAAAATTGCACCTTAAATCGATGTCTGAAAATCGGGGAGTATTACAGTTAGCATAAACTAAAATCACATTAAAGAACTTATTATTAAAAAAAATACGAAACTCGCAAAACAAAACAAAACATACAGAATACCTATAGTTTTTAACAGCCATAAGGGTATTTTTCTAAATCTGCAATGCAAATTCTTAAATTTTAGAGGTTTAAGATAAGTTATTCTTGTTAAAATAAATAAGCCTCCAAATAGTAAGATACAGAGCAATGCAATACTTATTTCAAATTGGAACACCTTCATACACAAACAGAATAATCCTAATACAAACATGGCAGTATAAATAGAGAAAAACGTACAAGCCACATCCCTTTTCCCAAATATTGCCTTATCAGGCACAAAGCTATAAATGCTAAAATATATAAAATCAAATACTATCATATATTACTTTCTAAATCCAAATTTACTGTTTAACCAAGCGTCAGCTTGTTCTCCGGCAGCAAGTCTATACACGCCATACACAACTCCACCAATAACAACAAAATAAGTAAATCAAAGAGTATTATCTTTTAGTAGTGATAGTATTGTAAGAATAAATGCAAAAAAAATAAAACAAAAAAATACATAAAATATACCAATCAGTTTTAAAGCCCATATAGGTATTTTTTTGAACTTTTCATTAATTTTTTTTATTTTTTTAGGGTTAAGATATATTATTCGTATTAGAAAAAATAAACTTCCAAAAATAATAATAACAAGTATCATTACATATCTTTTGGAATTATTAGGACTATATCCAAAATAGTATTCAAATAATGCACATAGTCCTAATATGAAAAATGAAGAACAAGAGGAGAACAAAGTACATGCTACATCCCTTTTCCCAAATATTGCTTTATCCGGCACAAAACTATAAATGCTAAAATATATAAAATCAAATACTATCATACTATTACTTTCTAAATCCAAATTTACTGTTTAACCAAGCGTCAGCTTGTTCTCCG
>Ga0209737_10001098_pt1 | contig 20023 bp, 18 predicted proteins | sample TergutCu122P3_FD_187284 | JGI IMG/M metagenome (GOLD analysis project Ga0209737, IMG submission 187284) | Cubitermes ugandensis P3 segment gut microbial communities from Kakamega Forest, Kenya - Cu122 P3 (SPAdes) (version 2) | ecosystem: Host-associated > Arthropoda: Insects > Digestive system...
CATCCCAGCCTTCCCCCGCAAGCGGGGGAAGGAGTCTGATTCTCTACCCCGCTTGCAGGGAGAAAGAGACCGATTCCCTCCTCCGCTTGCGGGGGAGGGTTAGGGTGGGGGTAACAGCGCAGAAAGTACGTAACTAAATCGAAACTGCTCTAAAACCACTCCAATTTACGCTCAAATCGAAACGAAACTTCTACGTAACATATAATCCAAAGTTATCTTCATAAGCCTTTCGGAACAAAACGATGCTCCGTTTTTCGTCCTTTCCCTCGTATTTCCTGTTCATCTTCCTGCTTGCCACCTCATTCAGCGCCGTGTCCGCGCCGCCGGTTCCTCCGCCGGTACTGGCAGCCCAGTCCTGGATACTGATCGATCACGCGACAGGGCAGACGCTGACCGCCAATGACCCCGACAGCCGGGTCGATCCTGCTTCGCTCACCAAGCTGATGACCGCCTATCTCACCTTCAAGGCGCTCAAGGCAGGCACGATTACCGAGGCTCAACAGGCGCAGGTCTCTACCAAAGCCTGGAAGCAGGAAGGCTCGCGCATGTTCATCGAACCCCGGACGCCGGTTGCTGTGGGGGATTTGATCCGGGGCGTCATCGTGCAATCGGGCAATGATGCCAGCATTGCACTCGCCGAACTGATCGGCGGCGCCGAAGAAAACTTCGCCAAGATGATGAACCGGGAAGCCGAACGTCTGGGTATGGCGAACACCCATTTCATGAACTCCAACGGTCTGTCCCATCCAGGGCACTACAGCACCGCGCGCGATCTGGCGACTCTCGGCAGCGCGATCGTTCGTGATTTTCCGGAATATTACGGCCTCTATTCGCTCAAGTCCTTCACTTACAACCGCATCCAGCAGCCCAACCGCAATCGTCTGCTGTACATCGACCCCACGATCGACGGCATGAAAACCGGGCAAACCAAGGAGGCCGGTTTCTGTCTGGTCAGCAGTGCGCTGCGCGGGCCGCGCCGCCTGATTGCGGTCGTCCTTGGCGCCTCTTCAGACAACGCGCGCGTGCAGGAATCGCTCAAGCTGCTCAATTACGGCTTCAAATCCCACGACATGATGCGCATTTATGCCGCCGATCAAACCCTGTCGCAGTTCAAGGTATGGAAGGGCGCGGAAAAGCAGGTGAGCGTCGGCCTTGCAGAAGACCTCATCATGATCCTGCCCAAAGGAAAACCCAACAAGATCGAACCTGTCCTGGAAAGTCAGCAGCCGGTGTTCGCGCCGCTCATGAAAGGGCAGGAAATCGGAGTCCTCAGGCTCACCCTCGATGGCGAGCCTTATGGAAGCTTCCCGGTCGTGGCGCTCACGGATGTGCCACAGGGCGGCTTCTTTGGGCGGATGTGGGACGCGTTCATGCTGTGGATCAAGAGCCTGTGAGCAACACCCTCATCGAATATCCCTGCGACTTTCCCATCAAGATCATGGGCGCGAACGTCGATGGCTTCGCGCAGGAGATTCTCGACACCGTATTGCGTCACGCCCCTGATTTCGACCCCGCCGCGATGCAGATGCGCACATCGGCCAAGGGCAATTACCTGTCGCTCACCTGCACCTTTCGCGCCCATTCGCAAGCGCAGGTCGACGCGCTCTATCGCGAACTGACCGCGCATCCCCTGGTCAAAGTGGTGCTGTGAACGACGGCGACAGCCTGCGCGTCAAACGTCTCGGTCTTACCGGCTACGCGGGCGCGCTCGAAGCCATGCGGCTCTTCACCGCCACGCGCGATGCGCAGACGCCCGACGAAATCTGGCTGCTCGAACATCCGCCCGTCTTCACGCTCGGGCAGGCAGGCAATCCCGCGCATCTGCTGCAAAACCCTGCCGAAATTGCCCTGGTGCGCACCGACCGCGGAGGCCAGATCACCTACCACGGCCCCGGACAACTCGTGGCCTACCTGCTCATCGACCTTTCCCGCCGACGGATCAAGGTGCGCGAATTCGTCTGGTTGATGGAAGAAACTCTCATTGCCACGCTGGCCGAATACGGATTGCAGGCCGCACGCAGATGCGGCGCGCCCGGTGTCTACATCGACGGCGCGAAAATCGGCGCACTCGGCCTGCGGGTCAAAAACGCACGCTCCTATCACGGCCTTTCTCTCAACGTAAATGTCGATCTCGCCCCTTTCTCATGGATCAACCCCTGCGGTTACGCCGACCTGAAAAGCACGCGGCTCGCCGATTTCGGCATCCAGGACGACATGGATGCAGTCAGTTCTCGCCTGATCGCCCACTTTCAACGCTTGTTGCCGCCGCTTGCTGCGACAACAGCGTAAACTTAGAAGATTACACATTTGACTCCCATGATTTTCTGCTTCCTTCACCGCAAAGAAGGTTTTTCTCCTTCCCCCGCTTGGCGGGCGAGAAGGCCGGGATGGGGGCGAATGCCGCTGAATGCCCCCACCCCAACCCTCCCCCGCTTGCGGGGGAGGGAGTCAAGTAACTCAGTCTTGCCCGAACGACAATGACCACGCCCCCTCGCAAAGAACGCGGCGCCGCCAAGACGGCCCGCATCCCGATCAAGATCGTCCCCGCTCCGCGCCTGCAAAAGCCGGAATGGATCAGGGTCAAAATTGCCTCCGGCGAGGAGGCGGGCCGCTTCAACGAAATCAAATCCGCCCTGCGCGGGCATCAACTTCACACCGTGTGTGAAGAAGCCTCCTGTCCCAATATCCACGAGTGCTTCGGCAAGGGCACGGCCTCCTTCATGATTCTGGGCGACATCTGCACCCGGCGCTGCCCGTTCTGCGACGTTGGTCACGGTCGTCCCGCCGCGCCCGATCCCAATGAACCCGCACTGTTGGCGGCCACCATTGCGGACATGAAACTCGCCTACGCGGTCATCACCTCGGTCGACCGCGACGACCTGCGCGACGGCGGCGCGGCGCACTTTGCCGCCTGCATCCGCGCCATTCGCGCTGCTTCGCCCAAAACCGCCATCGAAATCCTCACCCCCGATTTCCGGGGCCGGGAAGAAGCCGCGCTCGACGCCTTTGCCGCCGATCTGCCCGACGTTCTCAACCACAACCTCGAAACCGTGCCGCGCCTCTACCCCCAGGCCCGCCCCGGCGCGGACTACGCCGGTTCCCTTGCGCTGCTCGAGCGTTTCAAGGCGCGCTATCCCGGCGTTCCAACCAAATCGGGCCTGATGGTCGGTCTGGGCGAGGACGACGACGAAATCCTCGCCACGATGCGTGACCTGCGCGCGCACGGAGTCGACCTGCTCACCATCGGCCAATACCTGCAACCGTCAGCCGGACATCTGCCGGTACTGCGCTACGTCCATCCCGACACCTTCGGTCTCTTTGAAGCCGAAGCGCGGAAAATGGGTTTCAGCAACGCCGCCTGTGGGCCAATGGTAAGGTCGAGTTACTGGGCAGATAAGTTGGCGCACGGGGCTGGAGTGGTGTGAATTACACCGATTAAAACCTTGTACATGGAAAGATTGCAGGCGATATCGCCGATTGTCACTCCATTCATCCCGGTTGGCTAAATAAACCGGCGATCTGCTCTTGCACGTTAAATATTGAACATATGACTGATGGCTGTGGCTACTATTATTCATGTAGCGGCGGATAAGGGGTGACATCCGTTCAGTAGTTTAATTGCCGGAGCCATATCATGTTGATGGCGAATGTCGGGGTATTGGAAAATTATATAAAAGACATTGCTGTTAAATATCTCTCTTCATGTCACTCAATGTTGCCGTATCAAAACAATGACGCGATTTTTGAGGAGAGTTGAGGCCATGAAAATACGCGCCAGGGCTATTTTCGTAATTATCTCCGCCAATTTTCTCATCATTCTGTTTAGTATTTTGGCAGGAATCAGTTATGTAAGAACAAATATTACAAAGTATATGGAAGCGGATATGCTGGTAGTGGCCGATATAGCCGACCAATATATCAGCGCCGAGCTGAGTCGGTTAAGACTGAAGGCCGACATTGTGGTTCGCGAACTTGAAAACGTCAGTCAGACCAAGTGGTCGAAAATATTGGTAGAACAGGGATCGCTACACCCGGAATTTATTGGAATGACAGTTCTTGAGCGGGATGGCAAGGTTGTCGTTTCGGCTGGAGAAACCCCGGCTCGCCTTGAGTTTCTTGCTGATAAATATCTCCAGCGGGTTTTTGCGGGAAATAAGGCTTTTACTTCCACCGTCCCTACCGAACAGGGGGTGATGCTCTATCTGCTGGCTCCAATGCCTGGAGAACAGAGTCGCATTTTAGCGCTTACGATTCATGGTTTGTATTTCAACAAACTTAGGGCTGGATATCGTATCTGGGAAACTGGACATATATTTTTTGATGATAATGAGGGTTATATATTAGCCACTGCTCTCCCTGAGTGGGTGCAGGAGCGTCGAAATTATATTATAAGAGCGCAAACAGATCCGCAATATAAAGAGATTGCATCTGTAATAAGTCGTTTGGTAAAGGGCGAAAGAGGGGTTGGATATTATTCCGTTTCCGGAGTTCCTCGAATGTGCGCATACAGGCCCATCACGGGATCAGAAGAAGGGTGGGCGCTTGGGGTTGTTGCGCCGCTCACTGAAAGCCCGGTGAGAGATGTGGACAGAGGTTTTCTCATCATAGGCCTTATTGGCCTTCTTCTGAACGTTATAGCCGCCGTTATCGCCTCGAATTTTATCAAAAAACCTTTTGAGCAGGTGGCAATGCTCAAGGAGGAAGCAGAGGCACAGTCGCGTTCAAAATCCGCTTTTCTCGCAAATATGAGCCATGAATTACGGACGCCCTTGAACGTTATCATCGGACTCACAGATCTGATGCTTGAAGAGAAGAATCTGCCCGGTCATGTCAAGGCCAACCATTTGAGTATCAGCAATGCAGGTGGAACCTTGCTAAATATCGTAAACGATATTCTGGATATTTCAAAAATTGGTTCCGGTAAATTGAACCTTGTCCCTGTTGAATACTATCTGGCGAGTCTGCTTAACGATACGGCTATACTGATAAAAACATATATAGGTGAAAAACCGATCGATTTCAAACTGAATATCAATGAAACGCTCCCTGGCATGCTTTGTGGCGATGAGCTGCGCGTGAGGCAGATCATGAATAATCTGTTGTCCAATGCCGTAAAGTATACGCCCTCGGGAACCGTTGAACTTGGCGTGACATGCGAGCGCTCCGGTGATGATGTGTGGATGGAAATAACCGTGAAAGATACCGGCATGGGCATAAAGCCTGAGGATATAGGCGACCTGTTCAAGGAATACGCCCAAATGAATATGAAGGTAAACCGCAAGGTAGAGGGCACGGGGCTTGGTTTACCGATTAGTCGCCAGTTGGCTGGGTTGATGGGTGGAGATATCACCGTGGAAAGCGAGTACGGAAAAGGTAGTACGTTCACAGTCAAAATCAGGCAGGGTTTTGTAGATGATACGATCATCGGTAGAGAAGTCGCTAAAAATCTGTGCGCCTTCAGCTATGGCGACACCAAACGTCAGTCCTCCAACAGACTCGTCAGGGCTGACCTCAGTCACGCCAAGGTGCTTGTCGTGGATGATATCCCCGCTAATCTTGATGTGGCCGCAGGGCTGATGCGCAAATATGGGATGAAGGTCGACTGCGTCACCAGCGGTCAGGCGGCTATTGACAGGATACGCAGCGAATCCCCATGTTATGATGCAATATTCATGGATCACATGATGCCGGAGATGGACGGCATTGAAGCAACGCACATAATCCGCAAAATTGGCACGCAATACGCGCGCAATATCCCGATTATCGCCCTGACGGCGAATGCCATATCAGGGACGGATCAAATGTTCTTTGATAATGGTTTTCAGGATTTCTTGTCGAAGCCTATTGATATCATGCAGCTTGATTCGATACTTAAAAAATGGATGCACAGTCATACTGCGAAACCTGTGATGGCTGTATCTGAATTTACTTCGCAGAAGGAAGAATGCGTTGCAATTGATATTCCCGGTATTAATGCAGAAGATGGTATTGCCCGCTATGGTTATGATCTGGAGATTTATCTTTCCATCTTGCGGTCCTTTGCGGATAAAACGCCCGCCCTTTTGAACAAGCTGCGGGATGTCAGACAGGAAACTCTGCGGGACTGCGGTATAAACGCGCACGGATTGAAGGGAAGTTGCGCAAGCATCAGCGCACAGCAGTTGAGCGCGGATGCCTATGAAGTTGAAATTGCGGCCAAAAATGGCGATCTGGAGAAATGTCTATCGCTTGTGGGGCCGCTTTTGAAAAACGCCGAGATTCTTGTGGCGAATATAAACGCCTGGTTTGACGCGCAAGGTTAGATTTTTCCCTTCCGGGTGACGGTAAAGAGGCAACCTGCGCCTCCGCCGCAGTTTATTTCAAACCATATTTCCGCATCCGGTTTGTGAATGACATAGACGCGCATTGGGCTACGGATGGAATGGGGTAAAAGCTGATTCTCTTCCGGGGCCAGCGTGCCGTGCGCTTCGCCAATGTCCACTTCTTCACCGAATACCTGAACGCCGCCTGCGGCGGTAATGGCGTCTTCATAATGGCGCTGGATGAGGAGAAAATCGCGCTCAGAAACGCCCTTCATCAGTTCGCTATATAACGAAACCCTCAATGTCTTGCCTTCCACCATGCGAATACGATCCCTGCCTAGCGGGTAAATGGTGCGGGCAGGCTCCTGGAGGCTGATGCTTTCATCCAGCGTGTTCTTTGTGATCGTTACGTATCGATATCCTTCAGGCGGCATGAAAAACGGAAACTCGCCGATATCCTTGTCCGTTACCGGGATGTTGTTGATGTTGAATTCGGCGATGACGGAGATTGTCCTGGAGTCGGCGCCGGGTTCGGGAGTTGCCTGTGACGAGAGACTGGCCCCAGGAGCGGCGGGCGCACCCGTGTCATCATTCCTGCCGCAGGCGCTTGCCAGCACGCTCAGTAGCATCAGGAAACAAAGTTTGGCGTTCATGGGGTTTCTCAAAGTCGGGATGGCTGTACCTGAAAGACTTTACCATCTTCGATTCGCAACGCGGTGAGCGCGCCGCCCCAGACGTAGCCGGAATCGAGGGCAATCAAACCCTCTTCGCGGTAAAAGCCGAGCGCCGACCAGTGGCCGCAAATGATGGTGTGGGTGCGGCTGGCGCGCTCCGGGAGCGCGAACCAGGGGCAGGCGCCTTCGGGGGCGGTGTCCGGCGGGCCTTTGGCGCGCAGCGCCATGCGGCCCTCGGGGGTGCAGAAACGCAAGCGCGTCATGGCGTTGACGATGACCCGCAGGCGGCTCCATCCCTTGTGGCGGTTTTTCCAGTAATCCGGGCGGCTACCCATGAGGCGCAGGAGAAATTTTTTCGAATCCTTGCCGGTGAGCGCGTCCTGGACCTCTTTGGCCAGCGCCTGGGCTTTGGGGACGGTCCATTGCGGCAAGAGCCCTGCGTGCACGAGGACGTATTGATCCTCGACATGCAGCAGGGGGCGGCGGGCAAGCCAGTGCAGCAGTTCATCGCAGTCCGGCGCGGTCAGGATGTCGTCCAGGTTGTCGTTGGCGCTTCGGGGCTCGATGCCGGCGCGAAGCATCAGCAGATAGAGATCGTGATTGCCGAGCACGACGGTGGCAGCGTCTCCCAGTCCGGCGACGAAGCGCAGAACCTCCAGCGATTCCGGGCCGCGATTGACGAGGTCGCCGACGAACCAGAGCCGGTCGACGGCAGGGTCGAATGCGCATTGATCGAGCAGTTGCCGCAATGCGCTGTAACAGCCCTGAACGTCGCCTATTGCATATGTCGCCATGTTCTATACAAGCACGGGTTCCGGTTCCAGTTCCACGCCGAAGCGCCCGAGTACATCATTTTGAATGTTCGCGGCCAGGCGCAGGATGTCCGCGCCGGTTGCGCCGCCGTGGTTGACGAGGATGAGCGCGTGTTGGGCGTGACAGCCCGCAGGGCCGAGGCGACGGCCTTTCCAGCCGCATTGTTCGATCAGCCATCCGGCGGAAAGTTTCTCCCGGCCGTCGGGCTGCGGGTGGTGCGGCAGGGCGGGATGGGCGGCAAGCAGGGCCGCGCACTGCCCGGCGTCGATGACGGGATTCTTGAAGAAGCTGCCCGCGTTGCCGAGTTCGGCAGGGTTGGGCAGTTTGCGTTGCCGTAGCGCGATGACGGCGTCCGACACCTGGCGAGGGGTGGGCGCGTCGAGGCCGTTTTCGGCAAGTTCGCGCGCAAGTTCGCCGTAGCGGGTGAGCGGTTGCCAGCGGCGCGGCAGACGAAAGCGCACTGTCGTGATGAGCCAGCGGCCCGGTTGTTGTTTGAAAACGCTGTCGCGGTAGCCGAACCGGCAGGCGGCGGCATCGAACCGTTCGCGTTCGCCGCTGACGAGATCGAGCGCGTCGAGCGTGTCGATCCGTTCGGCCACTTCCAGGCCGTAAGCGCCGATGTTCTGGACGGGGGCTGCGCCGACGGTTCCGGGAATGAGGGAAAGGTTTTCGAGTCCCGGCCAGCCCTGATCGAGCGTCCAGCGCACGAAGTCGTGCCAGTTTTCGCCCGCGCCCGCTTCGACGAGGATGGCGCTTTCAGTCTCACCGAGCTTGTTCCGGCCAGGAATTTCGACCTTGAGGACGGTATCGAGCGGCTCGCCCCGCAGCACGAGATTGCTGCCGCCGCCCAGAATCAAGCTCAACCCGGAAACGCCTTCCGGGCGATCCTTGATGAAAGCGCGCGCCTGCCGTGCTTCTTCCACGGATCGCACGCGCAGCAGATGACCTGCCCGCGCGGGCAGACCGAAAGTGTTCAGTGCCGTCAGATCGGCATCAGTCTGCACGCAGTGCATCGATGGCTTGCTGGATGTCGGCGTCGCTTGCGCCGGGGGCGAGTTCGCTCCATTGCGCAAAGCCCTCGCCGTTCTTGATGCCCGCTACGGCCTGTCCGGCCTCGCGGGCGGAAGCAAAGCCCCGGCTTTGCAGGAGCAGACGCGCATCGCCGCCAACGAACTTGAAGTAGAAGAGTCCGTCCGACTCGCGGTATTGCTTGAATTGGGGCTTGGCCGGCGCCTTGGCCTTGGCGCGTGAATCCGTGGGGGTTGCGGGGAGGCGGTCGAGCGGACGCAGCCCGGTAGCTTCACGCAGACGGGCGATGAGGGGGGTCGCGTACTTGGCGCGCAGCGCCGCTGCGCCGCTCTTCAAAACCTGTTCGATACGCGCGGGTTCGCTGATCAATTCTTCGTAGCGCGTCCGCATCGGCGCGATGACCGATTCCAGTTGGTTGAAGAGGGCTTCCTTGGCGTCTCCCCAGCCGATGCCTTCGGCAAAGCGGGTGCGCATCGCCTCGGCTTCGAAGGGCGTGGCAAATGCCTGAAAGAGTTGGAACAGCGCGGAGCCTTCGGTTTGCTTTGGCTCGCCGGGCGCTTTCGAGTCGGTGACGATGCCGAGCACCAGTTTTTTCAGCATGTCCGGGGGGGCAAAGAGCGGAATGATGTTGTCGTAGCTCTTGCTCATCTTCCGTCCGTCCAGCCCCGGCAGGGTGGCGACGGATTCATCGACCGCCGCTTCGGGCAACACGAAATACTCGCCGCCGTAGCGATAGTTGAAGCTCGCGGCGATGTCGCGCGCCATTTCCAGATGCTGAACCTGATCGCGCCCCACGGGAACCTTGTGCGCGTTGAACATGAGGATGTCGGCGGCCATCAGCACCGGATACATGAAGAGGCCCATCGTCACCCCGGCGTCCGGCTCTTCCGACTCGGCAACGTTCTTGTCGACGGCGGCCTTGTAGGCGTGCGCGCGGTTGAGCAGGCCCTTGCCGGTCACACAGGTGAGCAGCCAGGTGAGTTCGGTGATCTCGGGGATGTCGGACTGACGGTAGAACCACACGCGTTCGGGGCGCAGTCCGGAGGCCAGCCAGGTGGCGGCAATTTCCAGCGTGGAACGCTGTACCCGCTCCGGATTGTCGGTTTTGATGAGCGCGTGGTAGTCGGAGAGGAAATAGAAGCTCTCGACTCCGGGGCGCTGGCTGGCTTCCACCGCCGGGCGAATTGCGCCCGCGTAATTGCCCAGGTGAGGCGTGCCGGAAGGGGTAATGCCGGTAAGGATGCGTTGTGGCGTCATGGGTTTCACAGTCTGTGCCCGGTATGGCCGGACGGAGGTACGAAAAGAGCGTCATTTTCTTCCCAAAAAGGGAAGGATTTGATGCTCGATGCTGTTTTGAATAAAAATAATAAAGTTTAGCGCCAAACATGTAAGAATCCATCTCATGGACCACCAAAACCTTAATCTGATTACGACTATTGCCGCCGGTTTCGGTATTGCCCTGGGATTGGGTTTTATTGCCGAGCGCCTGCGCATCCCCGCGCTGGTGGGTTACCTGATCGCGGGCATCATCATCGGGCCGTATACGCCGGGCTTCGTGGCGGATACGGGGATTGCCAACCAGCTCTCGGAACTGGGCGTCATTTTTCTGATGTTCGGGGTGGGGCTGCATTTTTCACTCGGAGATATCTGGTCGGTCAGGCGCATCGCCGTTCCGGGCGCAGTGGCCCAGATGGGGCTGGCAACCGTTCTGGGCATGGCGCTCTCGGTATTCTGGGGCCTGGATTACGGCCGCGCCTTCGTGTTCGGACTGTCCCTGTCCTGCGCCAGTACGGTGGTGCTGCTCAAGGCGATGGAGGCGCGGGGCGAACTGGACACCATGAACGGGCGCATCGCAGTGGGCTGGCTGGTCGTGGAAGACCTGGCCACGGTGCTGGCGTTGGTGTTGCTGCCGCCTTTTGCAAGCATCTATCTCGGCAAGGAAGCCGGGGGCGACGCGGTGGTAGGTTCGATCTGGATGACGATCGGACAGACCATGCTGTATGTAGCGGCGTTCATCTTTCTGATGCTGGTGGCGGGGCGGCGGATCATTCCCTGGTTCCTGTGGCAGGTGGCGCGTACCGGGTCGCGCGAACTCTTCACCTTGGCGGTCATTGCCATTGCCGTTGGGATTGCCTACGTCGCGCAGATGCTGTTCAGCGTCTCTTTCGCCCTTGGCGCGTTCTTCGCGGGCATGGTGATGCGGGAATCGAAACTCAGCCACCGCGCGGCAGAGGAATCCCTGCCTTTCCGGGACGCCTTCTCCGTGTTGTTCTTCGTCGCGGTCGGGATGCTGTTCGAGCCATCGGTGCTGGTGGAATCGCCCTTCAAGTTGCTCGCGGTGGTCGCAATCATCATGGTGGGCAAGACGCTGATCGCCGCCATACTGGTGGTGGCGTTCCGCTATCCGATCAACACGGCCCTGACGGTTTCCGCCAGTCTGGCGCAGATCGGCGAATTCTCTTTCCTCCTTGCCTGGTTGAGCGTCAAGCTGGGGCTGATGGACGATGCATATCAAAGTCTGGTTCTGGCCGGAGCGCTGATTTCCATCGCCCTCAATCCGGTGATGTTCATGGCGATCGATCCGGTGAAACGCTGGTTGCTGACCCGGTTCGAGTTTGTGCGCAAGCTCGAACGGCGCGAGGAACCTTACGCCCAGTTGCCAATGAGCACCGACCGCAAATACCTGGAAGGCCAGGTGGTGCTGATAGGCTATGGCAAGGTGGGGCAGCGCATCGCCCAGGCGCTCGAAGAACGCAACATCCCCTACGTAGTGGCGGAACAAAACCGCGAATGCGTGGAAGACCTGCGTAAGCAGGGGAAAGCCGCCGTGTATGGCGATGCGACCGATCCCGCCGTGCTGATTCAGGCGCACATTGCCAACGCCGCCATACTGGTAGTGGCCACGCCCTTGCCGCAGGATGTGCACAAGATGGCCGAGGCATCGCGCATGCTGAATCCGGACATCGAGGTCGTGGTGCGCTCGCAGAGCGACGAGGAATCCCGTCTGCTGCGTGGCGAGGGGATCGGCGTCGTCTTCCATGAAGAGGAAGAGCTTGCCAAGAGCATGAGCAACCACGTGGTCGAACGCTTCCGGCCCGTGGAGCACGAAAAGCCTCATCCCGCATGAAATGATACTAATTTATTCCCGCGTTTCCCCCGCTGCGTCGTCCCCGCGAAGGCGGGGATCCAGAAAGCCGTGGAAATGGCAGAGGATGTTCTGGATTCCCGCCTTCGCGGGAATGACGGGGTAGGAATGAATCAGCGCTTCCTCAAGGCGCGCGCTATCTGCCTCGCAGCAGCGTGCCTGCTCTCCCTCGCGGCTGCGCAGGCCGCTGAGCCGCTGCCTGCGCTGGCCGCCAGCCCTGAAAACCTGACCGTCTCGGGGCTTTCTTCGGGCGCGTTCATGGCCGCGCAGTTCCACGTTGCGCATTCTTCGCGGGTGCGCGGGGTGGGCATCCTGGCGGGCGGGCCGTACTACTGCGCCGGGGGAAGCGTCCTCAAGGCGTTGTCGTCCTGCATGTCGCCCAGTTTCTTTGCGCCTCCGCCCAGGCCGGAGCCGTTGCGCGCGGAAGTCGACAGGCAGGCGGCCGCCGGGCGGATCGATCCGCCCGAAGGGCTGCGCGGCAGCCGGGTCTGGCTGCTTTCCGGCGGGCGGGACGCCACCGTGAAAAACACAGTGACGGATGCCGCCCGTGCGTTTTATCTGCAATGGCTACCCGAGTCGGACATCATTTACGAGCATCTGCCGGATGCCGGTCACGCCATGATCGTGCCTTCGGCAAAAACCGCCTGCGCGGTGACCGGGTCGCCTTACATCAATCATTGTGGTGATTTCGATGCTCCGGGGCGTCTCCTTGCGCATCTGCTCGGTGAACAGAATCCCAGGGCGCAGACGGCAAGCGGCGAGCTGCTCGCGTTCGATCAATCCGGATTCGCTGCGCGGGAAGCGGGCATGGCGGACACCGCCTACGTCTACATCCCCGCCGTCTGTCGCGCCGGGGGGTGCCGCATCCACGTCGCTTTCCACGGTTGCCGTCAGAATGCCGCCACGGTGGGCGATGCCTGGACTCGTCAGGCCGGTTACAACGAATGGGCCGAAACCAACCGTCTGCTCGTGCTCTACCCGCAGACGTCAAACGCTCGGGATACGAACGGTTGTTGGGACTGGTGGGGCTACACCGGCCCAGCCTACCACACCCGCGCCGCGCCGCAGATCGGGGCGGTGTGGAAGATGATCGAGCGTTTGACGGAAAAACCATGATGGCGTGACAGACCACTATGTGTTTCTCCACGACGTTCGGCTCCGCAAATGTAATAATCGGCTCTTCACGCTGAACGCCCATGAACACTGCTTCCGCCCTCACCCCTGCCCCCGATCTTGCCGCAGTCACTGCGGCATTGGGGCCGCTTGCAACGGCGTTCGATATTCGCTGGGTGGAAGAGTGCGCATCGACCAATTCCACCCTGCTGGATGCGCCCCCCGAAAACGACGGACGCTCGCATGTGCTCGTCGCTACCCGGCAAAGCGCTGGACGCGGGCGGCGCGGACGGCAATGGCTGGCCTGGCCGGGGGCGAGTCTGACCTTTTCGGCGCTGTGGCGTTTCGCCCCGGACGCGCCCGCGCCCGCCGGATTGTCTCTGGCGGTGGGGTTGGCGCTGGCGCGCGCGCTCGAAAAACTCGGGACTCCTGCGGTGACGCTCAAATGGCCCAACGACGTGCTTGTGCATGGCAGGAAAGTTGCCGGAATACTGGTGGAAGTGTCGCCGGAACGCGGTGCGCTCATGGCGGTGATCGGCATCGGCCTGAATCTGCGCCTGCCCGCAGATGCCGTGATTCCCGATCAGGAAGGCAACGTGACCGATCTGGCGCGTGAACTGGCAGCACTCCCCACGCGCGAGACGCTGCTCGCCGCCATTCTGTCCGAACTTCATCCGATACTCGCAACTTACGCCAGCGCAGGCTTTGCCCTGCTGCGCAAAGCCTGGCAGCAGCGTAACGCCTATGCCGACTTGCCGGTGCAGGTGAGCGGCGGAGGGCTGAACGTGACCGGGCTTTGCCTGGGCGTGGACGAAGAAGGCGTCCTGCTCGTGCATGGCGACGAAGGCACGCACCGCGTGTACGCGGGCGACGTTTCGCTGCGACCCGCGCCATGATGCTGCTCATCGATGCTGGCAACAGCCGGATCAAATGGCGTCTGGTGGGCGAGAACGTCCACGCGTCGGGCGCATGCACGCATGACGCGCCCAACGATCTGGCCGTCTGCACCGAAACGCCGGGTATCTCGCGGGTTCTGGGTTGCAACGTGGCGGGTCCCGTCAAGGGCGAAGCTCTGGCGGCAATCATTGCCCGGCGAGGTCTTGCCCTGGAGTGGATCAGCTCCGGCGCGCAGCGTTGCGACGTTCACAACATGTACACGCATCCCGCGCGGCTCGGCGCAGATCGTTGGGCGGCCCTGATCGGCGCGCGCGGCTATCATCGCACGCGGGACATTCTGGTCGTGATGGCCGGAACCGCAACCACGCTGGACATTCTGAATGCCGATGGCCGTTTCACAGGTGGTCATATCCTGCCCGGGGTGGAGCTGATGCGACAGGCGCTCGGTCAGGGCACGGCGCAGTTGTCGCCGACGGGAGGGCGCTTCCGCAGCCAACCGCGCGATACCGCCGACGCCATCATTTCAGGTTGCCTCAATGCGCAGGCGGGCGCGATCGAACGCATTTTCCGCCGTATGGACGCCCCCGGCGCCGTCTGTCTGTTGAGCGGCGGCGCGGCAGATGAAATAGCGCCTTTGCTTGACATTCCTTTTCAGAGAATCGATAACCTCGTTCTCGACGGCCTGCACCGGATTGCGCGCGCCGCCTGATAAGCCATGACTACGATACGATTTCTGTTCATTCTTTTTTTGCTGCTCAATATCCTGTTTTTCGCCGCCTTGCGCGGGTGGCTCGGTTTCGGCTCGCCGGGGGAGCCGGGCAGGGTTGCCATCGAACTGAACCCGGAGCGCATCAGGATTCTTGGGCCGACGCCGCCGCCGGAAATCGCGCAGGTCGATATCCAGGTTTTACCGGATCAGGTGTCGGAACAGCCTGTCTGTCTGGCATGGAGCGGCCTGAACGCCGCCCAGAACACCAAGCTGATCTCGCTGTTTTCCGCCGCAGGCATTCAGGCGACCGCGCGGGATGTGCAGGTCGCCTCGTCGTGGAGGGTGCGCGCTCCGCCCCTGCCTACCCGGGAAGCCGCTGAAATTCTGGTGGAAAACATGGATGAGGGCGTGGATAGAAGCGCGATCCAGATCGAGGAAGCCGGGGGCAACAAGTTCGCGATTGTGTTCGGTGAGCCGTTCAGAACCCGGCAGGCCGCCGAACGTTATCTCGAAACGCTGAAAGAAAAGGGGATCAATGCCAGTATCGAGGGGCGCAACGCTCCCGAGCGCCGGGTGGAGGCCACTGTCGACGTAAAGAAGGCCGAAACCTTGTTGAGCGGGCAGCCGTTTGCCAAGCGTTACAAGCCGTGCACATCATGAGCGCCCTGAAAATCGGTCTGACCGGAGGTCTTGGCAGCGGCAAGAGCACGGTCGCGGCGCGCTTCGTCAGTCATGGCATCGAAATCGTCGATACCGACGCCATCGCCCGCGAACTGGCCGCGCCCGGCGGCGTGGCGATTCCCGCGCTGCGCGCCGCGTTCGGCGAGGCAATGATTGCTGCCGATGGCGGATTGGATCGCGCTCGGATGCGTGCGCTGGTTTTCGCCGACCCGGCAGCGCGTGCGCGTCTCGAAGGCGTCCTGCATCCGCTGATCGAGGCCGAGAGCCTGCGCCGCGCAGCCAACGCCCGCAGTCCTTATGTCATCGTCGATGTGCCGTTGCTGGTCGAAACGGGCCGCTGGTTTGAGCGTTGCGACCGTGTTTGCGTGGTCGATTGCCCGCCTGAACTGCAAATTGCCCGAGCCGCCGGGCGCGACGGGCATTCGCGCGAGGAGATCGAAGCCATCCTTGCCGCCCAGGCCAGCCGCGAAGCGAGGCTCGCCGTTGCCGACGACGTGATCGACAACAGCGGCACGCTTTCCGCGCTTCAAACACGGGTTGACGCCCTGCACGCCCGCTATCTTGCCCTTGCAAATAGCGTGTTATCATTCTCTCATTAAGCTATTTATCTTCGGTTGCTTCCTACTTTCTCCGGAACGCGCGTGATTACCTACGAATATCCCTTCAGCGAGCGCATACGCACCTTCCTGCGTCTGGAAGATCTCCTCCAGAGAAGCGTCCATTTCCGCAACAGCGACGAGGCGATGCATCACCACATTGCCATTCTCGCCATGTTTGAAACCATCGAGGTTGCCGGGCGCGCCGATCTCAAGATCGACCTCGTGCAGGAACTTGAACGGCAGCGCCAGATACTGCTGTCGTTCCGCGACAACCCGGATATTTCGGAGGAGGCGCTTCGCGACGCCCTCAAGGAAATCGAACAGACCTCATCGAACCTCCTGGCGATGACGGGCCGCTTCGGCCAGCACCTGCGCGAAAACGAATGGCTGACGAGCATCCGCAACCGCGCTTCCATTCCGGGCGGCGCGTGCGAATTCGATCTGCCCTCCTATCACTACTGGCTCAACCGCGACGCCCAGAGCCGTCACCGCGATCTCGATGCCTGGGTCAAGCCGATGAAACCCATCGAAGATGCGCTCGCCATCGTATTGCGGCTGCTGCGCTCGAGCGGGCGGGTGGAATCGCAGGTTGCACGCGGGGGGACGTTCCAGATGCCCATGAGCGGCAGCACCGCGCAGATGGTCCGCATCCGCATCGCCCGCACCGAGGCGGCCGTGCCCGAAATCAGCGCAAACAAATACGCGCTCAACATCCGCTTCATGCTGCCCGAAACCCAGGTTCGGCCTCGCCCGCTCGAACGCGACATGCCGTTTGAGCTTACCTTCTGCGGCCTGTGATGACGACCGATGTGCCCGAATCGGGAAAACGCCTCGTGCGCTGTCCCCGGTGTGGCAAGGAAATCGAATGGAGCACGGATAATCCGCATCGCCCCTTCTGTTCGGCGCGCTGCAAACAGATCGATCTTGGCGCCTGGGCGTCCGGGGAGTATCGGATAGCGGATTCGGCAGGGGACGGGAAATCTGAAACGTCCAATGCAAGCAACGATCAGTCATAAACCCGCTTCGGAAAGAGCGTGGTTTACCTCGTTGGTGATTGCGGCAATCTGCTTTGCCGGGTTTCTGCTACCTGACTGGTTTCTGACCTTCCTGAAACCGGAATACCACATTCGGTTGGAATACGACTTTTTCGCCTGGTTGGCTGGTACGGCCGTGGCGCTGGCATTCATCCCAAAAAGGTCGGTTTTCGTTGCCGTCATCGGGTTTTTCTTCATTTTGCAGTCGGCGCAACTCCTGCACATTGAATTCTTTGAAAGCCCGCTGTCGCCCTACAGTATTGCCTGGGGTTTCGCGGAATACGAAGACTTTGCCGAAGGCTTCCTCTCTGCCTGGAAGGAGCTCATCCCCGTCTGGCTACTGACGCTGGCGCCTTATCTGGTCATGGGGTTTTTCTTCTTTCGGCTGGATCACAAGCGGCGGCAAAGCTGGCTGGCGTACCTTCCGCTGTTGATCCTCCTGGCAGTCTTTCCCTACCGAACGGTCAAAGGAGATACGGGGATCAACAACATGATGCCGATGAGCGGCCGTCTGTCGCTCTATAACGGCGTGAGAAGCGCCTCAGGATACCTGTTTGCCATTTTGCCGAGGCAATTCAGCGGCACGGATTTACCCCAGAACGATTACGCACTTTACGACATCAGGGAGATTCAGACAGAACCGGAACTGACGGTCGTGCTGATCATGGGTGAAAGTCTGAGCGTGCGCCACATGTCGCTCTTCGATTACGAGCGGCAGACGACGCCGGAGCTGGAGGCGCTGCAGAAAACCAGTCGATATTTCGCTGCCAGACCGGCGATTGCCGGTGGCGTGGTCACGCTGGTTTCCATTCCCCTGTTCATGAACGTCCTGAGAGAGCCCGGTTTTCACCAGATGCTCTCGAATCCCCAAGCCAATCTGTTTCGGTTGGCGAAGAAAAACGGCTTCAAGACCTACATTGTTTCGGCGCAGGCGAACTCGGCCTTGAACGGCGTCGGCGCCAGTTGGGTAGACAAAACCCAGACGAAAGAAGACCACACCAAGGAACTGGAGGAAAAAGGCGAAATCCTGCTGCTGGACAAGATCAAAGCCATTCCGGCGGGCGGGCGGCGTTTCATCATGGTTCACCAGCGAAACATTCACACCCCATACGAAAACGCCTACCGGAACGACCCGGACAAAACACGTTACGAACAGTTTTTGACGCCCGCCGGCGCTTCCCAAGACGAGGCGAAAATCAATGGTTATGATAACGCCATGCGCTATGCCGAAATGGTGCAGGCGGAAATCATCCGCGCCTTCAAGAGCGACGCCGGAACCGCGCCGACTTACGTTTTCCTGGTTGCCGACCACGGCGAACTGTTGGGTGAGCGCGGCAAATGGGGTCACGGCCACCTGCTGCCCGAAACGGCGGACACGCCCTTCATCTTCGATGGCTCGAACGTCGACGAGGCGTTCTTCGAGAAGATCAAGGCGCTGATCCACCCGACGAATTACGAAGTCGCCAAGCTCATTGCCGAAAAACTGGGCTTTGAAATCGAAAACCCAAATGAAGACGGTCGAACCTTCTTCATCAACGGTAACGAAATCTACGGCAACGCCGGCAAGCTGAAGGTTACGCGCCATGAGGATGGCGCTGTTACCTATGAGGAAGTGAAATAGCGGGATTCAACTCCGCCCCACGCCCCCCGAATTGCCGCAATCCCATGCGCACCGGACAGGCGCGCGGTTTCCATGTCGGCATTCTCCAGCCCGCCCAACGCGAACACCGGCAACGGTAATCCCGAGGCCAATGCCTTGAAACCTTCCCACCCCAGTGTCTTGCCGCCGGGGTGTGTTGCCGTAGGCTTTACCGCGCCCAGAAGCGCGTAGTCGAGTCCCAGCGCAGCAGCATGTTCGAGTTCGACGCGGGTGTGGCAGGAAGCGCCTGTCCACGCAAAATCCGGGCGCGAGGCGCTTGCCAGCAGTTGCGCCGCCGTCAGGTGAAGGCCATCGGCTCCGGCCTCGATCGCCAGTTCCGGTGCGCCATTGACCACGGCCAGCGCGCCTGCCGCATGCGCGCGGCGAACAACCTCCTTCGCAAACAGTGCGGGCATGGGCAAAGCGTTTTCGCGGATCAGAACGAAGCGCAGTCCCGCTTGCAGCGCATGATCGAGGGCAGCGAGTTGAGGCTCGATGCCGATCGCGGCGGCATGCGTGATTCCTATCCGGCGCGGCAGGGCAAGCGCCTTGAGAATGGGGCCATTGGCCGGCAACATCGGCGCGGGCGCATCCATGTCGCCGGGCATCACCCACGCCAGAGCGTCATGAATGCGGGCGCAAATCTCGCCCTGCCATTGCGCGACCTCAAAAAAGTGCAGTCTCACACGCGCGTGTTCGTAGGCGTGCGTGCGCACGAGCCATGGATAAAGACGCTCGATCCGCAGATTCAACTCCTCATCGAGCTCTCGGGTGAGCGCCTCGGCGGGCGATTCCCCTGGTTCGACCTTGCCGCCGGGAAACTCCCAGTAACCCGGATAAAAGCTCCCCGGCGCACGTCGTCCGAGAAGGAAGCGGCCATCACTGCGGACAATGACTCCGGCGGCGACATCGACGGTTTCCGGCTTCAATCCATGCGCCCCGCAAAATCACGCGCAAACTGCCAGGCCACCCGCCCCGAGCGTGCGCCGCGCATCAGCGCCCATTGCAGCGCCTCCTGGCGTGCTTCCTGAATACGCGCCTCCGGCACGCCGAAAACGTTCAGCCAATGGGCGGCGATCTCAAGATATTGATCCTGTCCGAACGGATAGAAAGACAGCCACAACCCGAAGCGATCCGAGAGCGAAACCTTTTCCTCCACGGCCTCGGCGGGATGGATTTCGCCGTCAGTGTGGCGCGTCAGCCGGTTTTCGTCGTGGTATTCCGGCATCAGGTGGCGGCGGTTGGACGTGGCGTAGATCAGTACATTGTCGGCCAGCCCGGAAACCGAGCCTTCCAGCGCGCTCTTGAGCGCCTTGTAGGCAACTTCGCCTTCCTCGAAGGAAAGATCGTCACAAAAGACGATGAACCGCTCGGGCCGACCGGCCACC
>Ga0209737_10001099_pt1 | contig 20003 bp, 14 predicted proteins | sample TergutCu122P3_FD_187284 | JGI IMG/M metagenome (GOLD analysis project Ga0209737, IMG submission 187284) | Cubitermes ugandensis P3 segment gut microbial communities from Kakamega Forest, Kenya - Cu122 P3 (SPAdes) (version 2) | ecosystem: Host-associated > Arthropoda: Insects > Digestive system...
ATTTGTAATGCAAATGTCAACCCTGAAAAACCAGTTGCTGGTTCAAAATGAAAGTTACAAAAAAATACAGTTATTAAGGCATGATATGCGTTTCGAAATGCAAACAATGGTTGAACTTTTCCGCACCGGTAAAAGCGAGGAAGCTGAAACAATGTATGCAAATTGGCTTGATGAGATAGACAGTACCGGTGAAATTTTCTGTGCCGAACCTTACTTAAATGCAGTTCTTTCCATATACCGCCGCCGCGCCGATGACGCCGGCATTATTTTTGAAGTAGACTCCGGCTTACCCGCCGATTTGAACCTCGACACAACAAATCTTTCGATTATCTTGTCTAATGCCTTGGAAAATGCGGTCATTGCCGCCAGTGAAGAAAAGCAGAACCCCTATATAAAAGTAAAATTGATAACAAAAGGATCGAAAATCGGTATCGAAATCCGAAATTCCTGCCCAACTCCTGTCACTTTCGATAAAGATGGCCAGCCTATCGCCAAAAACCCCGGCCATGGTTTAGGTACACGTTCAATCCTCACACATATCAAAGGGTATGGTGAAAATGCGGTACTCAATTTTTCTCATAAGGATGGGGAATTCCGGATGCAGATGTTGGTGTGAGAATCAAACCACTATTCTACATTAATGATTTCACGCTTGTTGTATGCGCCACATGCTTTGCAAACACGGTGGGGTGCCATTAGTTCGCTGCATTTGCTACACTTAACTAAGGTCGGGGCTTTCATTTTCCAGTTCGCCCGACGTTTGTCTCTCCTACTTGCAGAAGATTTATTTTTAGGACATATAGCCATTGTTTTGCCTCCTTATAAACTTAGGTATCTGTGCTTCACACTCGCACTTTTTCAATTATACTCATGGTTTCTTGGTTTGTCAACTACTTTTTTATTGTTGTAACTGCGCTTGGACGGCGGTCAAGGCGACAACCCCTACGATATCCTCCCATGAGCAACCACGCGAGAGGTCGTTGACTGGTTTGGAGATGCCTTGGAGCATTGGTCCATATGCTTCGGCATTACCTAGGCGCTGGACTAGTTTGTAGGCGATATTTCCGCAGTCAAGATTGGGGAAAATCAGGACATTGGCTTTTCCGGCTACTTCGCTTTCAGGGGATTTGGTCTTGGCGACCATTGGGACTAAAGCTGCGTCTGATTGCAGTTCACCATCAATGACTAAATGGGGGTATTGTTCCCTTGCGATTCTGGTTGCTTCGACCATTTTATCAACGAGGGGATGTTTGGCACTACCTTTAGTCGAGTGTGATAACATCGCGATAATCGGCTTCCTGCCGACCAGGCTTGTGAAGCTGTTGGCGGAGGTTTCGGCAATCGCTGCAAGCTGTTCGGCGGTTGGGTCTTGATTTAATCCACAATCGGCAAATATGAAGGTTCCGTCTTCACCATAGGGACTGCCGGGGCAACACATCAGGAAAAAGCCGGAAACCAGCTTCGTGCCGGGAGCGGTCTTAAGTATCTGCAAAGCCGGACGAAGGGTATCTGCCGTAGCATGGCACGCACCGGCAACCATCCCGTCAGCATGTCCCGCCTTAACCATCACAACCCCAAAAGTCAGATAATCAGTGAGTAGGATTTCGCGGGCTTTTTCCATCGTCATACCCTTATCCTTACGGGTCTCATAAAGCAACTCGACATATTCATCCAAGTGCTTCGTCGTTTCCGGATTTACGATTTTGACATGGTCTAAATCAAGCTCCAGCCATGTTGCTCCATCCATGATTTTTTCTTCATTACCAATCATGATAATTTTGGCGATTCCTTCATGAATGATATTGGCCGCCGCTATCAAAGTCCTTTTGTCGGTTGTCTCCGGCAGGACGATTTTCTTCCGGTCTAAGCGGGCTTTTTCTTTAATATGTTCAATAAATGACATGGCACTCTCCTTTTTCTCCTCCATATTCCCTTTGAATTTAAGTATAATACAAAACCCACTTGCTTTCAAGCCTATTGTATGTTAGAGTTACTGTTCAAAGTAATTGGACTACTACATGGATTAGAATATATTATGAGAATACTATTATGAAAACGATTGGTATTATTGCTGAATTTAATCCTTTCCATAACGGACATGAGTATTTGGTCAGTGAAGCGAAACGGCTTACACAGGCTGATTTTTGTGTGGTTGTCATGAGTGGAAACTTCGTTCAACGTGGTGCGCCAGCTATCCTTGACAAATACATCCGTACCAATATGGCATTACTTAATGGTGTCGATTTGGTTATCGAGCTTCCGGTCGTTTATGCAACTGCAAGTGCCGAATATTTCAGCCGGGCGGCGGTCAGTTTACTTAATCAGCTTGGGGTTATTGATTGCCTTTGTTTCGGTAGTGAGTGTGGGGATATTGAGATTCTTAGGTCGGCTGCCAAAACCTTAAAAGATGAAAACGAAGCATTCCAAAGTGAATTGCAAGAAAATTTGAAATCGGGGATGTCGTATCCGAAAGCGCGGGGTAAGGTCATTGACTGTATTGGTCAATCGGGTGGGGCGGTAGATGAAAAAATCTTCAATATAATTAATCAACCAAACAATATTCTTGGGATTGAATATATTAAGGCGCTTGATTTGTTTGAAAGTAGTATAACTCCCGTGACAATAAAAAGAAGGGGAGTTGGTTATCATGACGAGCAGGCGGAGTCAGCGACTGCGATACGCAGGGAGGTTGAGGAGATAGTCAAAGGGATAAAAAGCAACCACCCCGACATTGCGCCCTCCCCCCCCAAAGAGGGGATTTTTGGCGATGCATTTTTCACAACCCCAACCCTGCGTTTTTTATCCGATTTTTCTGATTTACTTTATTATAAGCTAATCCTCCATGCCGAAACTGGTTATAGCCAATTTTTTGATGTATCAAACGACCTTTCGGATAAAATTAAAAAGAATTTACCCAAATACAAAGATTATGAGGATTTTATTCGTATCCTTAAATCAAAAAACCTGACTTATATGCGGATATCACGATGCCTTAATCATATTCTCCTGGATATTTATGAAGATGATATTGATTCGTATATGGAAAATGCTTATGTCTTTTATGCCCGCTTGTTGGGATTTAATGAAAAAGCCGGGGTGTTGTTAAAAGCAATTAAAAATCATTCTACTATTCCGCTTATCTCTAAGCTGGCTGATGCTGATAAATTGCTTAGTGATATTGGGATGAAGATGCTAAAAAAAGATATACAGGCGGCGCATATTTATAATCGTGGGATTAATGAGTATACAACACCGATTGTGAAGGTTTGAGATTGCGGGTCGGAGCCCGCAATGACGTCAGATTGGAGCCCGCAATGATGTTGGGTTGGAGCCCGCAATGACGTTGGGTTGGAGCCCGCAATGTTGGGTTGGAGCCCGCAATGACGTCATTGAATTATTTTATTTATCACTGCTGCTGTCAGCAATAGTCCGGCCACCGAGGGGACGAAGGAGATGCTGCCGGGGATGCGGGGGGCATCAGGCGAGCGGTCGGGGATATCCGTCCCTATGGACATTTCCCCTAGATTTATATGGGGAACTTCATCCGAATATACCACCTCAAGTCTCTCGATTCCCCGCGCACGAAGCTCTTTGCGCATAACTTTCGCTAGTGGGCAGACACTGGTTTCATAAATATCGGCAACTTTTAACCGACCGGGATCAAGTTTGTTTCCGGTTCCCATTGAGCTGATAATCGGAGTACCGGAAGCAACAGCTTGTACCACCAATCCAATTTTTAATGTCACGGTATCAACGGCATCAATAATATAATCATATTGTGCGAAATCAAATTGCTCCATCATCTTTCCGGGTAATAAGAAGCAGTGGTGGGGATACACCACTGCTTCCGGATTTATCGAAAGGATCCGCTCCTTCATTACTTCTACTTTTAAGCGCCCAAGCGTCTCATGGGTGGCGATTATCTGGCGATTCAAATTCGATTCAGTGATGATATCACCATCCACAATCGTTAATGTGGAAATACCTGCGCGACATAAAGCCTCAACAGCAAAACCACCAACCCCGCCAACCCCAAAAACAGCCACATGGGATTTCTTTATCTTATCATTTGCTTCCGTACCAATGAGTTTTACGGTACGCTCATCCCACCGAGAATTACCCAAAGCGTCACCGCCAGGTGACGGTATTTTACCTATTTTCATTAACATAAATCTGTGCCCGGCTCTGGATAATTTCTACTACATCATGGACGCTTTTCTGCCCATTGAAGAAAAATGCCGTTTCCTCATTGATGATATTTACAAGTGCTTGATTGTACTCGCCGATACTGTTAACCGACAAGATATAATCGACCAGCATATCTACTTCTGCTTGTGTCATTGGCGGAATAGGAATCTCCTGTCCATTCGCCCACCATACATCATCATACTCAATCTTCATTTCACCATCATACCAATACGGTCTTTCCATAGCCTCACGTGCTTTGATATCAAATGCTTTCCGGCTGAGCGGCAACATATGAAGCGAATGACCCTGTTGGTAATCATCAAGCAAATATTGACGCAGAAATTCCCAAGCCCCTTCACTGTTCCGTGTTCTTGCCGCCATGGCAAAAGATTGATATGTGAACAACGCGGCACCCAACCCCTCATCAGTGGGGAATCCGATTAATGTCACCGGTTCGCCAAACTGCCCTTTCACGCTACGGTTGTAATCACGCAGGTTAAATAGAGTAATCATCATTAGTATAGTCCGGTCCTCACGATAAATGCTTTCCCAGTTATGCCAGTAATACGTCATTTCTTCGCGATTATAATCAATTTCCTCTGGGAATTGCTTCATAAATTCCAACAAATGAATGAAACCTTCATCATTAAAACGGCATACTCCTTTGTTCCAGTCAATAAACTTATCACCACCATAAATCATCGCATTATACATAAGTGATGAACGAGTAGTTGTTAAATCAAACAAACTGGAATTGGGCATCCGTGCTTGTAATGCCTGGGCATCGGCAATCGTCCAACCCGGCTCGGTTCCGACCAAAGAGGTTTTTGCCAAAACCGTACCAACCCCAAATTGCGGTACTAACCGGAACCATTTGCCACCCATCGAAAAAGCTTCTACGACATTAGGCATTAAATCATTCATATCAAGCTCATCATCTTTATTTACAAATGGTTTTAAGTCCGCAAACAAACCTTTCGCAGCATAACTTTCAAACGGCAAATCACTTGTAATCGACAAAATATCCGGTATCCGCCCACTGGCGATATCAGTGTTTAACCTCGTCACCCCTGCCGTCCAGTCATCATTGGAATTGTAAATACTATAATCCATCATTGTGATACGATACTTTTCATTTGATCTGTTGAAAGAAATAACCCGATTCTTGACATCCCAGTCGATATAGCTGCCGGCAAGCACTATATTAATTTTGTCCGCTACTTCTTCCGGGGGAACTTTCGTAAATTGGGCAACATAGTTGCGATTTTCGAACGAATCATAAATCATTGCCCAAAAATGGGTTGGATTGAATGCCAATAAACTGTTAAAGTTCCAAATATTCAAATCAGAGTCAGCATAACTCATCAGCTTAATCAATTCACCACCAAGGTTATAACCATATAAGTTTTGGTTGTCAGTTATAAATAAATCATAACCGGCTCCGCGATAAACTGAGTAACCCCAGATATTTCCGGATTCAATCTTATATTCAGTCCCCAAAGTGCCTGACGGTATATTAATCTCTGTGAAGACAATTGCCGTTTCACTAAAGGTAAACAATATCGTCCTTCCATCGTCAAGTGGGAGGAAATTGGTACCCCATCCCATATTTGCTAAATCAAAATCCAATAAACCAAGAAAATTACCAGACGAATCAAATATACCAAACTTTTCCATTGTGGACATAATAATGTAATTGGAAGCACTATATAATTGGTTTACATAAAACCATTCGCCTGAGTTCAACTCCGGAATGGCATTAAGATATATGCTTTGTTTTTCATTGCCATCCATCCCAATTTCAACAAGAAAATACTGCTCGGCCTGTTGATTCACGACTCCGGTCACTGGCATATCAAATACTGACCTCTCAATAGCTCTGGGTGATACCCTGATAACATCGTCTATCACCTCATCACCATCGTCGCCATCGTCCCCATCATCATGAAAGTTGTCATTATCATCGTCAAAAATCAAACCATCATCAGTAAAGACTATATCATCATCCAGCGGTCTGATCTCGATTTCACCACCACCAAAACCATCATCAAATGTTGGATATACCGTCTTTACCACATACAAACGTCCATCGTTTGTTCCGATAAGCGCCCCATAATAGGTATTCGACAAGGCTGGAAAGGCCGAAAAACTGGCGCGTTCAGCAACATTTCCATCTTCAGTCAAACGGACGACCAAAAACTCAGAATGTGTAAAAGATTCGTTCCAGACAGTTCCATACATATACACATCATTACCGGCGCGAACCAAAGTGGCACCACTATCATTAAACTCTTTTGATGCCGGCAATTCTTCATATCTAAAAACATAGTCTTTTGGTGCAAGATTATCACCTTTGCTGCCACAGCCAGCCACTGCCAGGGCTACCATTGCTGTTACCAGCACCAATATCCATTTCTTCCTCATATTACACCTCATTTTCTTTATGTACTAACCTTCAAGTAATCATTATATCACTCTATACGTTTCTTAATAATCTTTTTATGGACAAAAAGAATAAAAATTTTTAGACCATCCCATATCCGCAAAAACACCTGTATCCAAGTCCATTTCCGGCGCCGGTAAGCAAGAATTAACATAACAATCGTTATTGTAATCGGAGCAATCAGAAAAATCACTTGGAATACTAATAAAAATGCCAAAATATCCTCAAACCCACGCGCATAGTTTTCCCAGTATGGTAACCTAGCCGCATACTTTTGCATCGAACGTGTACCGATTTCAGTAATTACTTTAAAAAGTGGCTCTATATTATAGCGGTCAGTATTATCTATCACCACCATTACATCTTCTGAAAAGCCAAATTTTTCGGCCGCAACCCGGTAAGCAAACCCGGAGACCGGATTGGGCATCAAGAACTCATACTGCTGGATTCCGGTTGTTCTTCCATATAGTGCCAACGACTCAGCTGAAACATAAGCAATACCGGTATTCAAACCGGCCGCATCCCATAAACGCCCTCTTTCCCTGCGGATGACCCCACGGACATAATGGGGAACCCCACCTATCGTTACTTCCATCCCCGCAATATTGGACGACCCGAACAACTGCCATGCCGCTTCCTCATCCAATATTACCGAATCCTGCATCAAATCGTTACCGGAAAAATAAGCACCACTCACCAGCTTCAAAGGATGGAAAAGGAAAAAATCTCCGCCAATCCCAATTGCCTTCGTTTCCAAATTTGACCGCTCGCTCCTTAAATTAATCGTTCCAAAACTGGAATATGAATCAATAAATAATCTTCCCCTGCCTTCGTTTGAAAAAGCAGCTTCCCGCAGACTTTTTCCAATCTGATCGCGAAAAAGCATTATTTGGTTGAAATCCAAAGTGGTATTATCAGCAAAAAAACAACTTACTTGGGCAAAATCACCATCTTCTGACCAACGGCTGGCGATGCGTTGATCGTCCAAAGAGCGCTTAAGTGAATTTGCCGTAAGGGTCAATCCACCAAAAACAAGCAACGATACGAAAACGATACCGATGGAGATTATTTGCTTTGCCGATAAATATGATAAAATTTTATTCATCTTATACTCCAAAAGAATGATAATCTCTTCATGTTTTAGTTAGTTAACCTAACTTGCTGTCCCGGTGCGACCGGCCGCGTTGCACTTGTAATGACATACTCCCAACCCATCAGCGGAGCGATGATTGCCGCATTATTATCATCTTGGACGATAATTTCCACGTCAACCCTGGTCGCATAATACCGGTTGCTTATCGGGGTGCTGCGCTGTTCAATTATCAGGATAAATTTGGAATTCGCATCCTCACGGATGGCACTGTTAGGTACGACCAAATCGTAATTCGCGCTCCGTTGTCCCACCGTAATACTTAGTTGCTGTCCTGCCGTAAGGTCAGAACCGGATACGGAAAAAATTAGTTCCCGCCTTTGTCCGGGATTATCGGGATCAGGCCTGATTCCGGTCATAATGACGGATAGATCATTGAACCACCAGCCACTTTGGACTTCTGCCGGATCACCAACCTTCACCCGGCTTGCCTGCTCATTTGTAACCGAAAAGCGGGTAGTAAAACCCTTCCCGGCGACTTGAAGAACGGCAATCGTGCTGTCAAGCTGGGTTCTTTCCCCGGCAACATGGCTGAGTGATGTGATAGTACCGGCAACCGGAGCGGTTATTGACATCCCGGTTGATTTTTCTTTTAACTTGGCAATCTCTTCTTTTTTGGCATCAATCTGGGCAACCAGATTGTTAAAAGTAAGTTCGGCTTGGATATCGGAAATAATATCGCTACGGTTTCCTGATAGCGTACCTACCTTCTCTTCTGCGTCCATCAAAGCCTGTTGGGCAAGAATTAACTCGTTTTCCGCTATTCTTATTGCATTATTTAATTTTTCTCTGGCGTCAGTATATCTCTTTAAAACCTGATCATAAGCTTTTGCGGACGCATCAAATTCTTTCCCTGATATCGTACCATTGTTATATAACATCTGCAAATTCATCTTCATCCTGACTTCTACCATTGCCGCTTCTTCCGAATCCAAGGTTATATTTGCATAATGCTTCAGGATACCATTCAATGTATACAAAATATGTTTTGAGTTGTTTTCAACATCCTCAAGCAACTCGTCTTTGAGCGCTACCTCACCACCGGAAGGAACCCCTAACGATACGAGGCGTCGATGTTTTTCTTTTACTTCCCTCTGTAAGTTTTCAACTTGGTTTCCGGCATTGGTTTCACTATTTAGGATACCTGTCAAACGATCGCGAAAATCATCATAGGAGCGGAACTCCCCGGCATCCACACGGCTAATAATCGGGGAACGGATTTCACCACTGAAAAGCCTCTGCATAAAACCAAGCTCCATTTCATTAAGCTCTTTTTCTGCTTGGATTAACTCAGCACTGTCCCCTTCATCAAGATAGTAAAGGACATCCCCTTTTTCTACTATATCCCCGACTCTTACCGGTACACTGATAATTATCCGGCTTTCCCCCGCAACAACATTATAAGGGTCGGATGCTTCAACTGTACCCTGCCCCCTTATCCGCGTGCTAACATTACCGGACTGGACATAAACAGTTGCCACCTCCGGTAATGAATAATTCATGATTGTGTTGGAGAAAAATGTCAGCACCAATAGTATTGATAAAAATACTATCGCGAAATTTTTAATCATGTCTCTTCTTTTTGTTTTTCCTTCTTTCATTATGTTCGTCCTCCGATATCCCTTAAGAATGCTTCACGTTTTAACCTTTTATTCCACCTTGATATGTTATTCCTTCAATTAAATACTCCTCACCATACAAAAATACCAAAATCGGCGGAACCATGTAAATAGTGGCAACTGCAAATGCCAGCCCAATTTCCGCGTCTTTTATTTTTGATAAAAATACTGATAACGGGTGATAATTCGAATCAGATATCAGTATTAATGGTTGCTCAACCATATTCCAATAATCAATAAAAACCAAAATAGCGACCGCGCCGATTGCGCCTTTGCAAAGTGGTAAGGCAATCAAGCTGAACAATTGCCACTCTCCGGCACCATCAATTTGCCCCGCTTCAAGATATGTAGCCGGTATCTTCCGCATATACTTTGTCAGCAGGAATACCGCAAACGGCGAAACAATACCGGGAAGCCAAATCGCCCAACGGGTATCAAGCAAATTGAGCCAGTCTGTCACCAGAAAGTTCGGTACCAATGTGACCTGAAAAGGCATCAGCATCAAAATGATATATGAGAAAAATACAATCTCTTTGATACGCCCAGTGTACCGGGTAAAACCATAAGCGGCAAATGTCGCAAGAACTAACTGAAAAATCACTATCGGCACTACAAGGATGACCGAATTCCAAAACTTCATCAAGTAATCCGGGCTTTTAAGCAAAACCGTATTATATTGGCTGAATGAAACCATGTCCGGGATAAACTTTAGGTTAACCCTTTCTGATATAAAAACTTTACCACCGGTATCGGTGGTGGCAAAAACCTGTCCGTAGTTGGATGAAATTTCTGACTGCGCCATGAAAGAATTTGTAAAAGTAAGAAAAGTCGGCAATAAGAATAAGACAGCGAAAAATAATGAAAGTATCGTCGCAATAAGAATCTTCGAAAAAGCCACATACTTACGCCGTGCCGCCTTCTTCGAGACCATTTTCTGCCATTTTTCTAAACTTAATTCTTTTTTCTTCATTCTAGCCTTCCACATCGCGCCCAAAATAACTTTCCGTCAGGAACATAATACCAATAATCACAATCATCACCAGCGACATCATAATCGCAGCCGCTGACAACCGTTGGTAATCAAGCCGTTGAAACGCATTATTCATATAATGCTGTAACATATATATCGAACTAAATGGATAGTCGCCGGTCAAAAGATAAATTTCGCGGAATACCTTAAATGAATTAATTAGTGACATAATCGTCACGAACAAAATCGTTGCCGAGAGATACCTTAGTTTTATGTACCAGAAAATCTGCCATGGTTTTGCGCTTTCCATCTCGGCGACTTCCAAAATTTCTTTTGGAATACTTGACAGGGCTGCCATAAACAAAATCATATTATAACCCAGGGTTTTCCATAGAAAAAGAATGACAACCACAATTTGGGCATAGGTTGATTTAAACCAGTCAATTTTTGCGACATCAAAAAGCGCCAAAATATCATTTACCATTCCGTTAAAGTGGAAAAGCACCTGCCAAATCAATACTACCGAAGCTATCGGAACCATCATCGGACTAAGAAAAAATGTACGGAATTGGCTGCGGTAAGGAATTTTACTTGAGAGCATCATTGCCAGCATCAACGATAAAACAACTGCCAGGGGAACTGCCACCGCCGAAAACATCATCGTATTTGTTGCAGCCTGACGAAAAGCGGCATTGTTAAAGACATCTGAGAAATTCCGGAAAAAAACAAACTCATGGTTAATTGGATTATCAATCATCGAATAATAAATTACCACCATAAAAGGAGCTATAAAAAACAACATGACTCCTGAAAAACTCGGCAGGAGACAGAAGATTGAAAATCTCCTGCCTCTACGCTCGTGTTTTAATCCTTTTCTACCTCTAATTGCCTTAAACATTTTGTCCTCAAGTCTCATCATTGTCAAACGAAAGATTCATCTTTCGCTTTTTATCTATTCTCGTTAACATAAAGCTGGATCCGGTTCTGGATAATCTCGGCCGCATCACGAGCACTCTTCTGTCCAGTGAAAAAGCTCTCGGTTTCTTCCTGGATTATATTAATCACCTGTTCATCATAAAATCTGATTCCATCAACCCGGCTGATTAAGTCTATATATGTATCAATAAATTCTTTATTTTTCGAGGCATATATTTCAACATGGAAGTCATCAAATCCCCATGATGTAACTAGCCTTTCTATTCCACCTTCCATTTCCGGGGTGGTTACTCTCTCGATAAACTCATCAATGGCGCTTTGCTTAACCGGGGTTGCATAGCGGTTGGGATTCTTTGATTCACTTTGGAAATCATCGGAAAGCAAGTACATGATGAACTCAAAAGCGCCGTCTTTATTTTTTGACCGGGCATTGATACCGGCTGCTCCGGAGGGGTTGAACATAATTCCTTCACCACTCTCGGTCGGATAACCAATATATTTCTCCTCACCATCAAACAAGGAATGGACTACCTGCATATATTCAAGACTATGAATATAACACTCCATTAATAAATGCTTACCGGTCGTCAGACCTTCACGGGTACCAATCTGGTTGGGATCACCCCATAGGTCTTCATTGCCAAAGGTCGAGGCAAATTCCAAAATCCTGATAAATTCATCTCCGGTAAAACTAACAGTTCCGGTATTCCAGTCGATAAAACGTTCAAGGGTTGTATATACCAATGAATACATTATACTCAATGCATTCGTTCTCATCAAGAGGGAATCGGGAAATTTTTCTGCCCAATCTATCATTTCATCTATCGTCCAGCGGTCTATCCCTTCCAATTTGCTTTTATGTCCGGCAAGAACACTGAAACCAAAGCCGGTCATTATGCCAAATTTTTTGCCGCCGATGTCATAAGCACTCATTGCATTGGCAAGATAATCTTCAGGGTTTATATGCTTATTAAAATATGAGCTAAGGTCATGTAAAATTCCTTTTGATGCCAACAAGGAAAAATTAACCATGCTTAAATCAATAATATCGGCTCCTCTTCCGCTGGTCAGATCATTGTTAAATGCTGTCATCGCTGTCGCCCAATCAAAATCCTGGGTGAAATCGATATATTCAATCGCCCGGATGCGGTATTTGGGGTTAGTTTTATTAAACTTGACGATCGCCTGCTTTATATCACCGGATAAATAAAGCCCGGCATATGTAATCGTTGTACGGGGTGGTAACTTTCCATGGGTGGTCTTTGCCAACATAATTAATTCGGTAGTGGTAGTCTGGTTCCCGTAAATCCGGTTAACCAGCCATATTGTTCCATCTTCCAGTTGTCCAAAGTGGCTGACATCATTGGCATATACATCACTTTCCAGCCAATCAAGCAGTTTAATGGTTTCACCCGTTTCAATATCGGCAGAATACAAACCGGTACTGTCACTAATCAAAAGACCTGTCTCGCCACCAGCGGCAAAACTCATGTTTCCATAGGGACTCATACCATCGAATGTGATTTCCGTACCAAAGCTTCCGGTGGCAAAATCTGCTTTCATCAGAACCATCCCACCCCTGCCCGAATTGCTCCAAGAAGTGACATAAACATCATCACCGATAAAGAACATTCTTTGGATATGTCCATCAATACCGACTTCGCCGATGATATTTCCAGCGCTTGAAAGTGCAACCAGCTTGTTTCTACCATCCATTGAACCAACGTTAAAGTATAGATTTCCGTCTTCATCACCGGCCATACCGGAGAGCCATCCATCCCCAAGACCAAGGATATCACCCATGTTTGTTTCACCGATTTTTTGTCCTTCCGGTGATACTTCATACATGATATAATCGTTGCTGTCTTCTGACCATGTGGTAACCAACAATACCAGTGTTCCTTCGGCATTTTTTGCCATTCCGACTACCCAGCCGTTCTCCGGCAGGGGAAACAAATTAATTTCATCAGCAGTACCATCCAGTAACGAAATTTTGATGATTTTATTTACATTTATCATTTCACTTTCGTTCCACTCACTGGTAAAGAAATAAACCAGTTCATCTATTGTGACCATCGATTGAATCCAGCCATTGCCAAAATCCACGTCGATGTATGACGGAAGATAAGCTATCGTATCGGGGTCGATACCATCATCTTGCTTTCTTCCGCAACCGGTAAATATACCGGCCAGTAAAGCTGTTATTAGTGTAAGTGCAATTATTTTTTTCATAATCATTCCCTTTCGTTATGATTTGTTAAACGGGATTGCTTGCGATTAAACTATAACATAACGTTCGTTACATTACAAATTAAGATTTTTTTAAGGTTTATTAAGAAATTATTAGTGATGCGCCTCCTTCATATTTTTGATGATGGAAACGGCAAGGGGACATTTCTAGTCCGTGCGGTATGGTTTAGTCTGTATGGTAGGTTAAACTGTCTGTCGCTATGGTTTAGTCTGTATGGTAGGTGAAACTGTCTGTCGCTATGGTTTAGTCCGTATGACAGGTGAAAACTCTTCGTCGCTACGGTCTAGTCCGTATGACAGGTGAAAACTCTCCGTCGCTACGGTCTAATAGTTGCTGATATACTTTTTGCCTCGCTAGAAGGCGACCTAAGGCGACTGCGAGTTTTTTCACCTGTCATACTCACTCAAATTTTTTAGTGTTTTTTTGAGTTATCTCATCTGTCTTACTCACTACGAATGGTATTATTCGTATCGTCATTGCGGGCTTGACCCGCAATCTCATTCACCTGTCTTACTCACTACTAATACCATTACTCATATCGTCATTGCGGGCTTGACCCGCAATCTCATTCACCTGTCTTATTCACTACTAATACCATTACTCGTATCGTTATTGCGGGCTTGACATCCTCTCGTAAGCGAGAGGATGCAATCTCATTTTAATTCTTGAAACTGTGTATTGGGGCGGGGATGCGTCCTCCGCGATTGATGAAATCGTCGCAGGCAAAAGGATTGACAGCCATGACCGGAGCATATCCCAATAACCCACCGAACCGGGCCATCTCACCAACCCCTTTACCGATAACAGGGATAATGCGGACAGCTGTTGTTTTCTGGTTAATCATTCCAATTGCCATTTCGTCGGCAATAATACCGGAAATGGATGTCGCTTTTGTATCACCGGGAATGGCTATCATATCAAGCCCAACCGAACAAACACAGGTCATCGCCTCTAGTTTTTCAAGGGTTAAGGCACCGGCATTAACGGCATCTATCATTCCTTGGTCTTCACTGACGGGGATAAATGCGCCACTTAAACCACCGACATAAGACGATGCCATGACACCGCCTTTTTTGACGTGGTCATTTAAGAGGGCAAGGGCAGCGGTTGTACCGGGTGCGCCAACATATTCAAGTCCGATTTCGCATAAAATATCGGCTACACTGTCTCCCACTGCGGGGGTCGGGGCAAGTGAAAGATCTACAATACCGAAAGGGACATTTAAACGCTCCGAAGCTTGCTTTGCGACCAATTGACCGACGCGGGTCACTTTAAAAGCGGTTTTCTTTATCGTTTCACATAGGACTTCGAAACTTTCACCCCGTACTTTTTCAATCGCGGTTTTAACCACCCCGGGACCGCTGACACCAACATTGATGACCGTATCACTTTCGGTCACGCCGTGGAATGCACCCGCCATAAAGGGATTGTCGTCAGGGGCGTTGCAAAATACAACCAGTTTGGCACAACCAATCGAATCCTTGTCCTTGGTTTGGTTCGCCGTTTCCAAGATTATTTCACCCATCAATTTAACGGCATCCATATTGATACCGGTTTTGGTTGAGCCAAGATTAATTGAGGAACAGACCCGCTCGGTTACGGCTAGTGCCTTGGGAATTGAGTTAATCAGCATTTCATCGGCTTTGGTCTGCCCTTTGGCAACCAACGCGGAGTAACCGCCGATGAAATTGACACCGACATCGCGGGCAACCCTATCAAGCGTCTGGGCAATAGTGATAAAATCATCGGGACTTTTGCAAGCCGCTCCGCCGATTAAAGAAATCGGGGTAACCGAAATGCGCTTATTCACTATTGGGATGCCGAATTCACGGCTGATATCTTCGCCAACCTTTACTAAATCCTTGGCGGCTTCATATATTTTCCCATATATTTTTCGATTCAAAATATCAAGGTCAGAATCAATCACATCCAGCAGGCTAATCCCCATTGTGATGGTGCGGACATCGAGATTTTCCTTCTCAATCATTTGGTTAGTTTCGTTTACTTCGTAAAAGTTTATCATGAATATTACCTCTTATTATATCCGGTGCATACTGTCAAAAATCTCTTCGCGTTGGCATTTAATGATAACACCGATATCATTACCGAGGGTTTCAAGGTCGGTACTGATTTCAGCGAATTGTTTTTTGCTCTTGTTCATATCGACTATCATCATCATGTTAAAGTAACCACTCAAAATGGTCTGGGATATATCTTCGATATTTATTTGGTTATCGGCGAGATATGTACATATCTTTGCGATAATTCCGACTGTGTCTTTACCTACGACTGTTATTATAGTTTTTTTCATTTTTGCCTCCTTCCTTTATACAACCACCACCGGCGAAACCTCCGTACGCGATGCAATAAACATCGGAAAATCAGCCGCCTTAAATTCATTATCTGCCATATTTACCTCAACCCTTACAGCTTCATATGCAAGTTCCGGCAGATTGTTTTCTTGGCTTAAATGTCCAAGTAATACCGTCTTTAATTTATTATGTAAAAGTCGGCTTAACAAACGCCCGGCAAGTTCATTTGATAAGTGTCCCCGCTCGCTTAAGATACGTTGTTTTAAATAATAAGGGTAAGGTCCAACCTCAAGCATATTAACATCATGGTTGGCTTCTATTAACAGGGCATCCATCCCTTTCAGGCATTCAATAGTATATTCATTATAACAACCCAAATCAGTAATGATACCGATTTTTGTGCTTCCATAATGGATACGGTAAGCAACCGGTTCGGCAGCATCGTGACAAATCCGCATCGGGTTACATATCAAATCTTTGATAATGACTTTCTGGTCGGGTTTGATGACATTGATTAAGTCGAGGTCGATTTTTCCCATGCTGCTATTCGAAAGTATTCCGTCAATTGTTCCGGCGGTCGCATATATTGGAATCCCGTAACGGCGGGCGAGAACGCCTAAGCCGCCGATGTGGTCGCTATGTTCATGGGTGACAAATATACCGTCGATGTCATCACCGGTTAGATCCAGGGTGTTTAATCCTGCTTCAGTTCGTTTGCCACTGATACCGGCGTCAATGAGGATATGGGTGGTGTCCGAACCTACATATACACAATTTCCGCTGCTGCCACTGGCGATGCTGCATAGTCTCATTTGTTGCCTCTGGTTTGTTGCTTCTGGTTTATTCAGTCCTCTGGTTTACTCAGTCCTCTGGTTTACTCCGTAGGACAGGTAATATACTCTCTCCGTCGCTACGGTCTAATTGGTTCTGATATACGTATCTCTTCGCTAGAAGGCGACCTAATGCGACTGCGATAGTATATTACCTGTCCTACTCATCGAGGAATTTACTTGTTTAGTCATCGAGTAATTTACTTGTCAACTTTAGTTGGGTTGTTACTCCCAGTAGATTTCTATTACGTCACCTTTGCTGAGTGGTTCCATGAATTGTGCGTCACGACCGTTTATTTTGGTGATGATGTGGCGGCCACGGGAGCCGTTGAGGTCGAAATCAATAAATTCAAATACATCTACGAATACATAACTTGGTTTGCCGGAGAGGATGACACGGTCGAAATTGACGGTTACGGCAATTGCTATGTTGCCGGAATCATTTGCTTCATCTTCGACATCTTCGTCTGCTCCATCTTCGTCATGCTCATCGTCTTCATCTGTTTCATCTTCGTCGTATTCATCTTCGTCGTCGTACTCATCATCATCGTATTCGTCTTCGCTGTCTGCGGTATCGTAGTCATAATCATCTTCGTCGGTATTGTCGTAATCGTAATCATCTTCGTTTTCGTTAACGACAGCGGCTTTTTCCGAAGCTTCGGAGGGGGGAATCGTTTCGGTTGGTGGAGTTACTTCGGCGGCTTTTACCGCTTCGGTTTTCTTACGTCCAGTCCATATGGAACTGCTCTTTTGCTTCTTGTTATCATCGTTTTTTACAATATCAGCAATTTCTAATTCTTTTAGTGACCATACCACTGAAAAATTCTCATATACTGGGGTTGATTCATCAGCTTCTTTATTATTGACATAGATTTTGAGTTCCGGTTCCAAAACTACATCCATAAATTCGGCGATTTGTTTGACCGTGTAAAAATCGGCCAACTCAATTTCGTCATTTTCTTGGATATCGTAATAAATCGACTGGAGTTCGCCATTTACCCAGGCGTAAACCGGTAAGTGGACTTTTTTATCATTTACATTTACAACGATGACATCTTGTAATTCTTTTAACTCACCAATCGTAAGGTGCCCTGCTTCACCGGCAGTTGACTCATTCACAATAATAACATCGTTACTGTGGATGGAGGTATATATATCGGCGGGTTCACCATTGACGGTAATTACCGCTGTTTCACCCGACTGCCCACGGACCATACGGGCATTTCCATTTAAATAATAGTTAAGGGCAGGACCACGGCGGGGGAAAAGGGCTTCATTGGGGAACTGCGCCTGCATTGCCGCATCAACCACGGCAAGCCGGTTATTGTCATAAATTTTTATCCGTTCACCATTAAAGCTGACAAAGATAAAGTTGTTGCTTTGTTCATAATAATTAAGGCAGATACCAAGTGGTGTGACCAACAAGGAATCTTTTGCCGTTCCTTCTTCAAAGACAATATTTTGCATTACTTCCTCGCCCCGCAAAGCGACACGCTCTCTGGCAATACCCAGTTCATCAGCAAGGGCATCGGTATAACCGGGCATCTTGCCACCGCCACCAACAACAAAAACGGCACTGACGGATTTGTTGCCATTTAATTCGCGTATCTTGGTGGCAACATCCTTGGTCATTGTTTTGATGACATCTTCTACAACTTCAAGGACTTCTGCACGTGAGATGCTTTGGGGTAAAAACATGATATCAGTATATGATATAGTCTCATGAAGTCCGGCATCACGTTTGATTTGTTCCGCGGTCGCAAAATCAACCAGACAGTGGCTGGCAACAACTTCGGTCAGGGCATCCCCTGCCATGGCAATCATACCATAGGAAATAATGCTTCCATCCTTAGTAATCGATATATCACTTGTTCCGGCTCCTACATCGACAAGGGCAATATTGAGCATCCGGAATTTTTCCGGGATGGCAACCTGGATGGCGGCAATCGGCTCAAGGGTCAGGCTGATGATGTTGAGTTTGGCTTGCTCGACCGCTTTATAGAGGCCATTAACTACTTCGTCAGGCAAAAAGGTTGCGATAATATCCGCACCGATTACTTTTGCTTTATGCCCTTCCAAATTGCCAATCTGGTAACCGTTCATGTAATAGCGGATAATGCTGTAACCAACACAGTAAAATTTGGCATCTGTATCATTTATCGCTTCAAATTCGATATAGGCTTTTTCAACACCCATAGAAGCAAGGGCATAAATATCTTCGTTGGTAACTTCCCTTTCCGGGACAAAAGGCCATTCGACATGACAACTGACCGTTTTGAGGACTCGTCCAGCGGCAGCTATACAGACTTCATTAAGTTTCAGCTGAGTAGCTTCTTCCAAACGATTGCGGACAGTGGTTATAGTCTCGCCTACTTTATGGATATCATGGATCTGCCCGTCAAGCATCGCCCGTGATTCATGTTCACAGACGCGCTGGGCGATGACGCGAAATTCTTTGCCGTTTTTGTAACCGACTGTGCCGACTACGCTACGGGTTCCGATGTCAAGACCAAATACTGTTTTACCGGGATACTTTTTGGTTTCTGCCACGGGGTGCTCCTATTCTATTTATGGTTTGCTCTATAAGCTTATTTTTATCTCATTTACTCCACGAGCTGCGCAATCTCAAACGCAATTTGCTTCATGGTGCTGTTAATATCTAGGTTATTGTCGATAGTCACTTTACATCTTGCGCGGAACTCGCTATCGCTTAGTTGACTATTAATAATCTGCCTTACTTTTTCATCCGAATAACCACGGCTTTCTTTAAGTCGCTTCAAGCGGACTTCTTCATCGACATAAATATACCACAACTCATCAACGATTTTATCATATCCGTCTTCAATTAACAATGCCGCTTCGATAAAAAGTAGGTCAATTTGCTTTTTTTCTTTTTCAGCCGCTATCTCTGCTTCGATAAAATCCTTTACTGCTGGGTGGATAATCCGGTTTGTTTGCTCGAGTAATTCAGTATCAGTAAATATGATTTCTGCCATTTTTGCCTTATTGATGCCGTTGTCAGCATCAAGGATACATTGACCAAGCAAGTCAATGAGTTGCCCATAACAAGACGCCCCCGGCTCTTTTACAAGATGAGCCACCTCATCAGCACTTATAACCTTACAATTATAAATCCCTTTAATCCGGTCAAGGATGGCGGACTTCCCACTACCAACCCCCCCCGTGATTCCTATAATACGCATACCACCTCTCCAATTAAATGGCTTAACCACCCCTATTACGAGACGCTCCGTCGTACATCCCCCACAACCATTTCGCAAGCAGTAATCCCCCTCACACACTT
>Ga0209737_10001100_pt1 | contig 20003 bp, 14 predicted proteins | sample TergutCu122P3_FD_187284 | JGI IMG/M metagenome (GOLD analysis project Ga0209737, IMG submission 187284) | Cubitermes ugandensis P3 segment gut microbial communities from Kakamega Forest, Kenya - Cu122 P3 (SPAdes) (version 2) | ecosystem: Host-associated > Arthropoda: Insects > Digestive system...
AGGAAGCAGAAAAACTTGGCTTAATCTGCTTTAGTTCCCCTTTTGACATCACAGCAGTAGATTTTATGGCAAACTTAAATATGCCGGCCTACAAAATAGCTTCATATGAGGTAAACGACATCCCCCTAATCCGTAAAGCCGCCGCCCAAAACAAACCTGTCATAATTGCCACCGGAATAGCTTATCCCGAAGAAATCAGCCTAGCCCTTAAAACCTGCCGCGAAGAAAATAACGAAAACGTCATGCTGTTAAAATGCGTTTCCGCCTACCCAACCGATTTAGAAGACGTAAACTTAAAAACAATACCAACCTTAGCAGCAGAATATGACTGCCTAGTTGGCCTATCAGACCATACCCTAGGCGGAGTAACAGCACTTGGCGCAGTCAGCCTCGGAGCAGTAATGATAGAAAAACACTTCACCCTAAGAAGAACAGACGGCGGCCCCGATGCCACATTCTCAATGGAACCAGCAGAATTCAGGGCAATGGTACGTGATATCCGCGCCTTAGAAAAAGCTCTCGGCAACCCCAAATACACCCTAGCCCCCAAACAAATAAAAGAACGCGAAGGAGGACGCTCCCTCTTCGTAACCCGCGACATAAAAGCCGGCACCCCCCTAACCCCCGAAAACATCCGCTCCATCCGCCCCGCCACCGGCCTCCCCCCCCGCTACTACGAAGAAGTCCTAGGCAAAACCGCCACCCAAGACATCCCCTACGGCACCCCGCTACGCGAGGACATGTATAATTAACATTAATAAAACTACCCAATGAGTGTATGCAGAAACATATCAATCAACAGATAATGAATGAGTGTGTGTTGAAATATATCTGTCAGCTGGCCTTGAGAGACGTCGTTACTTAGCCAGCGTATAAACTCAGCGAAGCTGAGTTTGCTGGCTTACGTAACGCAACGTCTCTCACGGAGCGAAAGCGCCCAGCAGACAGATATATTTCATAAGCACACGGAGTAAACCGGAGCAAACCGGAGTAAACCGGAGTACACCTATGATAATAATAAGAACCGACGCCAACAAAACCATCGCCACCGGCCACCTAATGCGCACCCTCACCATCGCCCGCGAGTGTATCCACCTCAACACACCCGTCTGTTTCGTTTTCTCTGACACTGAATCAGAGCAAATATTCAAAACAATATGCTCCGACTGGACAAATTTTACTATCGAAACCCTAAACATACAATATGATAAACCAGAAGCCGAACTGGATGTATTTTTTTCTATCATTACAAATACCAAGCCAATCTGCATTTTAATCGATTCATATTTCATTACCCCCAAATATCTATCTGAAATCAATAAAAAAGTCCGCACAACATACCTCGATGATTTAAACCTTTTTGACCATCCGGTAGATATGGTAATAAATTATTGCATTAATGCGGAGAACATATATAATCAATCAGCGCATAAAGAAAAAAAATACCTACTCGGAACCCAATATGCCCCCGTACGTGAACAATTCCGCAATGTCCCGTATCAAATAAAGGAAAAAATTACAGACATCCTGATTACTACCGGAGGAGCAGATGACAACAATATCACCAGCCAGATTATTAATACAATCCAAACCACCTTAAACAACCCAATAACCTACCACATAGTTATCGGAATGCTAAACAAACATCGCGAACACCTATACAAATTAGCCAATGAAAACCAACAAATCAAAATCTACGAAAACCACCTAGAAATGGCAGAACTAATGCAGAAATGCGACCTTGCAATAACAGCAGCAGGCTCAACCCTCTATGAACTATGCGCCATTGGCGTACCCACCATCTGCTTCACAACCGCTGACAACCAAATCCCCAACGCAACCGGATTAGCCGCAAATAAAGCCCTAATATATGCCAAAGACAAAGATTTCGCTACCCACATCAAAAAACTTGCCACCGATTATCAACAACGGATGCAACTCTCTAAAACAATGCGTACCCTGGTAGATGGTCACGGCGCTTCCCGCATCGCCCGCCAACTATTAAGTTGAAGAGAAACAGAAATTAATAACGGTAAAACCAAGAATAACCCATAAATATAACGGAACATCCCACTCACCGGGGAGGCAATACAAGTCAACCAAAGCAAAAGAACCGGCAGAAATAAAACCAACATCTGCTTTTCACGCTTTATCACTAAAATAAAAGCAAGCATAATCAACACCCAAACCGCAAACCCAATACTGACTAACATCGAAAAAACCGGAAAAACCCGGAAAACAAAAATACCGGAAAAAGCTTGCTCCACAAATGAAGGTAATAATTTAACCTGATGAAGACCATAATGATTAGGATCTATACTACGAATAACAATTCCATTATCCAAATCAGGATACCAATAACCATGTGACTGACACAAAAAGGCTTCAATATACATACCCGGATACTTAAAAAACCACTTAACCCAAAGTGACAAATACCCCTTTAAATTACTCCTGAATACCGCATCATCAAAAACGCCAACATCTTTTACCGGATCTGATATAAATGGGTCATATAACTCATGTAACCTATCAAAAGGTAATATATCATTAATCAAACCCCTATCATCAGACGAAATCCCATCCCCATGAACAGTGACCACGCGGGCTATTTGCTGTAGAGGAATCGAAAGAGCCTCCCCGATAGAACCACTTTTCACATTAAGAACACTACTTATAACACCCATGGTTATAAGGATTGCTGCGAATATACCAACAACAATCAATACCTTTTTCCGATAGTTTTTTAAAACCAAAAATAATGCCGGAAGCAAAATAATGACAATGTACAAACCATTATTCCTAATTAAATACAAAGCGCCACATAATGCAGAATAAACATAAACATTTATATTGAACATAAAAAACTCATCCGGCATGATAACCATTTGAATAGTTTTAAGGACCAATAACATGAATACAATACCGAATAAAGTATCTTTATACATTGTTATCGCATAAAAAGCATTCATCGGATGTAAGGCAAAAAAAGCAAAAGTAAATATTCGGATATAGACATTAATACCCTGCTTTGCCATTACATGAATTACATAAGTGAAAGCAAGAGCACAAATTAGCATTTGAAAAATTGAAAATAACAAAATACCGAGATTGGGAATACCAAATAATAATCCAAACTTGTAAAACATTCCAAATACTCCCGTCAAAAAAATTGGATGGTGGCTGGATAGGGGACTTTCGCCAATTGCTTGGGAAATTTGAAAATGAGTATCAACATTTACAATACCGGGTAAATAAATGATAAGATATGGCATCCAGCAACAAAGAATAACTATAAGACGGATAAAAAATTGCTTTTTCCCAGCTTCAAGCAAAAATACCTCCCTGCCACTATCTAGACATACCTTGCTAACTTTGTCATAGAAAATCAGGAAAATGGCATAAAAAAAGAGGGAAATACCGATAAATGCGATGCAGCTCTTGATGAATGCCGTCTTGCTTCCCAAAACGGCATCTAAGCCGTAATATCTATTTATGCTAAATCCTATGACATACATAAGGGAAAAGATTACGGCTGTCAATGCAGAATATTTTTTAACACGATTATCCTTATCAGACAGGGCATAAAAGAACAAACCCCACAACGCCAAAAAAATCCCCAGCCATAAAACACTATTACCTGAAAAACTGGAAAACAAAATTACTGTTGCCAAAATAGATTCATGAATAACATTGTTCCTATCTTGGTAGAATTCCAATGTAACTCCCTCAATTAATAAATGATCAAATGATGTAACCACGGATAAATCAAGGTTTAAGCTTAAGATGGCAAGAAATGAAAAAATAGTGATTTTAAGGAATTTGTTTTTTGACATCATTATATCCTCATACCAACCGATAAATCTGTTCAAAAGCTTCGGCATAACTACATCCCGCTGCGCTTCCCCAACGCGACGCAGAATTTTTGATTACGTCCAATGAACGGGGATGTGGTGCCTGTCTGATTTCTGAGGTATAACAACTCATGGCTTCCAATTTTGCTTGTAATGTATCGCTTATATCAATAAAAAGATTGGGAGAAAACCCTTTTTTATAATAAGGAAAATTCCATTCTGAGGAAGAGAAGGTTTCAAAGGTATACAATTCCCTTACCTGACTTCCTTGCATGGGTCGGCATGCGGTTAAGACAGCTTGATAGGTAAGTTGGTGGTCAATATTTAAGTCCCCGTGATGATGGGTCAATACAATCTGCGGTTCGAAATAGTTTATATACTTTTCAATGATACGGGTAATATCCAATAAGTCAATACTATCCATCCGGTTATCAGGTAAGTTCTCAAATACTAATTCCTGATAACCAATAATATCTGCTGAACGTCTTGCCTGTTCGCGCAAATTTGCCAATTTCGCATCTAATGAATCACCGGCATCACCCCTGGAAGCTATCCCCTGGGCTAAAATAACGGCATGAATCTCTTTTCCTTCGTTACTCCATTTCCGGACTGTCCCACCCAACCCAAGAACCTCATCATCAGGATGGGCGGCAACAACTAATATTTTTTTACTCATCAGCTTCAACCTCTTTTATAAGAACATCAGCGACTATACCGTTGCTGGTCAGTTTGGGACGGCTGAATTGAAGATTCAAGTTGCCATAACGTAAAAAAGCCTTAGGATAATCCTCTGCATCCAGCATCCGTATATAATCATAACACTTTTCCAGCGACATATTTGGGGTTAGCTCACTCATATCCGGGGTCCGGCGCTTAAAAATCGTTGCAGTACCCACTTGGGGAACAGGGACAGGATTCTCTTTTAAAATATAAGGAATCATTTCACAAAAAATAATTTTGCCGGCGCGGATAAAAATTTCCTCGGCTGTTCCGTGTAAACTTAGTGGATGCCTAATATAAACATCACCGGCGTCTATTTCACCGGAGGCTTTAACAGCACATATTTTGGTCTCTCCAAGACCCCTTTCAATAAGGTTTTGCAATGGGCTGCCGCCCCTTCCAAATGGCAAATCAGTCATATGGAAAATCACACAGCAAAAAGTATTGATTATTTCATCAGGGATAATCCAAGACCAATGAGGGAAGAAAATATAGTCCGGTTGCACCTCATTTAAAAAATCAATATTTAATTGCTCTTTTTGGGTAATTACATGAACTACCCCATATCCTGTGCCCAACTTCATTTCGCTTGCGAGTTTAATATTCCATGACTTAGTAGTGGCAATTATAAACGATGGATGCGACAATCCTTAAACCTCCATTTACTCAATAAACTACAGGTTGTATCTAAAATTTATGATACCCCTGATTGGCTGATTAAGCAAGTATAAACTTGAACAGTATGTAAAAATATGCTAGAATGGTATAGTTTCAGACATTATGGAGAAAAAAATGCCTTTGCTATCAATAGTTATACCGGCATACAACGAAGAAGATAATATAGATTATGTTATTTCGACGTTGAAGCAAGTGCTGGATGATGCGGTGATTGATTTTGAAATCATTTTCGTTGATGACGGCTCAAATGATTTAACATATAAAAAAATCAAAGAGCAAAGCCTTATTATGAAAAATATATATGGGTACCGCTTAAGCCGGAATTTTGGCAAGGAAGCGGCAATGTGGGCAGGACTAGACAAGATAAACGGTGATTGCTGTATTGTCATGGATTGTGATTTGCAACACCCTGCCGAAGTCATCCCCCAAATGTTTGGTTTATGGAGGGAAGGATATGAAATAGTTGAAGGAATTAAAGTGAGGGGAAAAGAATCGATTTTATATAAAATGTTTTCCGGCGTTTTTTATCGCCTCATTTCCTTTTTGTCCGGATTTGATATGCGCTCATCTTCGGATTTCAAACTACTTGACCGCCGGATAGTAAGGGAGCTGATGGAACTAAAAGAACGTAACGCATTTTTCCGTGGCCTGACATTTTGGGTTGGATTTAATTCAACAAAAGTTGAATACAAAGTAGCTGACCGTAAACATAAAAAATCGAAATGGAAACCATTTGGGTTATTTAAATATGGTTTAAATAATATCATCGGATTTTCCACTGCCCCATTACAAGCAGTAACGGTGATTGGTGGTGTCCTTATTTTATCATTTATCGTGTTGGCAATCCAAACCTTGGTAAACTTTATCATGGGTTATGCATTGGAAGGTTTTACCACTGTCATTCTCCTGCTTCTACTTATTGGTGGCGGGTTGATGATAAGCATAGGAATAGTTGGCTTATACATCGCCAAAATATATGAAGAAGTTAAAAGGCGGCCACGTTACATTGTTAGTGAGTCAACGGTAGGAGGTTTCAAAGACTGTGCAAAAAATAATTAATAAAAGCACTGCCATCCGGTCGATTATCATAATAATAGGTTTGTGCCTGGTTTTTACGGTTTTTCCGTTAGGTATATGGACGCAGACGATAACCGAAACGATACCTCGGGTTACGAATGATATTATCGGTGACGTAACCCAGGAAAAAATGGCACAACAGACTTTTATCGCGGGATACGATTATTTGCATAGTATCCGCATTTTTATATCGAGCGGATCCCACGGGCAGGCCTTTTATTTCCGGATGCTCGGGCCTGCACCTTATCATCAATTGATGATTGAAGATAGTATCACGTTAGATCAAGGCAATATTCCGGGTTATTATGATATTTTGATTAATCAATCTTTGGAACTTGATGAAACTTATTCTTATATAATTCAAGCTAAGACAGAAGATACCAAAGTTTTTCTTGGTGTCGAATGGTTTTTCCGCGATGAATTTCCCAATGCCGGGCGATTGTATTATAATAGCCTGCCAATGAGCGGTCAGAGCCTGGCGGTCAGTTATACGTACAAAATACCGCTGCATATAGGATATGCGACAGCGATTATTGCCGCCATTATATTGGTGATGTTGGTTCTATGTTCCGTGATTGGATTCTATTACAAAAGAAATCCTGAAAAAGATACATTACATGTCACTTGTCAAATAGTAAAAGTGATTTTTAACCCACTGATAATTATTTTTGTGGTCGCTGGATTGGTGGCTGTATGGTTTAATATTTTTGGTCCGGAGCTGGTTGATAATATTTTTTCCACTATTGCAATTCTTGTAGGAGGTGGGGTTTGCTGGTATGGGGTTAACCACAACCGTGATGGACAAACCCCCGTTTTAACAAAAGAGACCCTTCTCAAAAGCTGGCCGGATTATCTTCAGTCGGTTTTCATCGCCGGAGTTTTATATGCTTGTTTTGAATATCGGGATGCACTATACAGCTTAAATCAAAGTATTGCCCAAAAAAAACAAATAGTTTTCTTTGGGTTGGTTATCTTTGCTATGATGGCTTGGCGGCAGATATTTAATATGGTAAATTTAGTAATCCTGACCATTGTCGGCGGTTATGCTTATTATTACTATGTTGAAGAAGTGCGCGCCGGTATGGATGAACTCAGTATACATGAACTTGAAAATATCAAGTTGGAAGCATGGGTTATAGTCATTGGTGGAATGGTTATTTTTTGCATCATGGTTAATGTTGTTACAGCTTTGATAAAAAAAGAAATGAAGCCAATATCTGTGGCATTTGGTTTTCTGATGCTTTTATTTCTTTCATTAATGGTGGTATTCCGTAATACCCGTGAATGGCCAATCTTAATGGCGGTATGTTTTACACTTTTCTATTTACAATATGGTGTATCGCGTAGACCTGATATCGTATTAAATATGTGCCGGGGATTGATTTTTTCATTTATTTGGATGGTTGGTTATTCACTTTTATACCGCCCTTTTACAACGTTTGAAACTGTCCGTTATCCGATGTTTTTCCACACTGTTACGGTTACAGCCACTTACTTGGCCTTGGTAGCGACAGCCGTTTTAATTATTTTAGTATTCAAAATGAGGACTACCCAAAGGTTAAGGGATTTATGGAAAGAATATGTTCTGATGGGTACGGTTGCGTCTTACTTATTTATGACAATTTCAAATACCGGTGTATATTCATTTATTATTATCACAATTTTTTCCCTACTGGTATTTACTATTGGAAAAGGCAAACAGAAAGTAAGAAACATATTAAGTTCTGCTTTTGCGATTATATTATCGTTAATTATTTGTTTCCCGGTTATTTTCTTTTTACAAAGAAATATCCCGGCTTTGGTCGGTAAACCCAAGTCGCATGGGATATACGGAATTGAATTATTCCACCAGGATGTAACCCGTGGACGCAACCCGGCTTCGTTTGAATATATGAAGTTGGGGCGTTTTGTTGATGTTTTTTGCCATACCTTTTTTAATACACCGTCGGACAGCATTGATTTCTATAACCGAGATTATATAGATGAAATGGTATTTATAGGGTTGAAAATGTACTGGATAGAAGACGCCAAAGAATTGGGATTGGACTTAGACAATGCAATACCAGCCAAGGATGTTAAAAAAGAATTAATAGAAAACCCGGAAAGTTTTTCTGAAGATGAACTATCAACTTTAAAACCTACTTTACACATCCTTGAAGAGAGAGATTTTACTAATGGCCGTATTGACCATTTTCGAGTATACTTTGCAGAATTAAATGCCTTCGGGCACGAAAAAATGGGAGCAATGATGCCGGATGGAAGGCTTGCATTCCATGCCCACAATATTTACTTGCAATTCGCATATGACCATGGAATTTATATGGGCATACTGTTTATAGTTGTTGGTGCGGTGGCATTTATCCGAGCCATCATATATTACCGCAGGAATATTGACAAAGAAAAATATGCCGCTTTACCATTGGCGATAATCGCTTATGTGGCAACAGCCGGTCTGGCAGAATGGATTTTCCATTTTAGTGACCCATCCGGCTTTATGTTGATGATGATGATGGCACCGCTTATTTTTACCCATCACAAAACGAATGAAGTGAAAGAAGTTATATGAAAGAAAAGAAAGCACAAAATTATCAAATACTATTTCGTCGTTCCGCATTAATTATGTATGATATCATCAGCATTATTTGCGCCAGTTATCTGGCGCTTCTTGTGCGTTTTGAATTTAGGCTTGATGAAATTCCTGATTATTTTGTCACTCCAATCACCCAGTTTTTATTAATCAATATCATATTAACATTGCTTGTCTTCTATATTTTCCGAATGTACCACAGCTTATGGGCATTTGCCGGGGAAGCCGAATTACAAAATGTCATCTTGTCCGGCGCAGCATCTACATTAATTAATGCCGTTGGCTTACAATTCTTCCGCATTGACCTTCGTGCCGTGCCACTCAGTTATTACTTCTTATATGCATTTTTACTGGTCGGTTTTACATTTACCAGCCGTTTTTCCTACCGTTTTATCAGGGGGTTAAAGCACAAGCGGGTTAATAAAAGCAATAATATATCGGTAATGGTCGTTGGCGCGGGTGAGGCTGCAAACCTATTTATAAAAGAAATAGTAAACTCTAATTTTTCAACTATGATTATCCGTTGCATCATCGACGATGATAAGGAAAAATGGGGGCGTTTCGTCCAAGGGGTAAAGGTAGTTGGCGGGCGCGACAATATAGTAGAATGTGCCGAAATATACAATGTTGATGAAATAATAATTGCAATGCCTTCGTTATCAAGAACCGAAATGAAAGAAATTCTTGATATCTGTAAGGAGACTAGATGCAAACTACGGGTACTTCCCGGGGTACACCAGTTGGTCAGTGGTGAAGTAAGCATCAGTGCAGTACGGGATGTTGAGGTTGCGGACTTATTAGGCAGGGAACCTGTTGAAGTTGATTTAAGTTCTATTTCTGGTTATGTAAAAGGAAAAAAAGTACTTGTGACCGGTGGTGGTGGCACTATTGGCGGTGAAATATGCAGACAGATTGCGTCATATCAACCATCGCATTTAATAACACTTGATATTTATGAGAATAATCTATATGAGGTACAACGGGAATTAATACGGACATATCCTGATTTAAAACTTTCTGTATTGATTGCTTCAGTACGTAATGCCAACCGGATTAATCAAATATTTGCCGAATACCAACCGGATATTGTTTATCATGCCGCCGCCCATAAACATGTACCATTGATGGAAGACAGCCCCAACGAAGCAATAAAAAATAATGTGTTTGGCACATTCAGGACGGCATTGGCAGCAGCTTCCCATGGCACGCAACGTTTTGTTATGATTTCTACTGACAAAGCAGTGAATCCGACTAATATCATGGGAGCAAGCAAACGGGTCTGCGAAATGATTATCCAAACCTTTAATAAACATTATGATACAGAGTTTGTCGCCGTTCGTTTTGGTAATGTTTTGGATAGCAGCGGCAGTGTAATTCCCCGGTTCAAAAATCAGATTATGGAAGGAGGTCCGGTAACGGTTACCCATCCGGATATCACCCGTTATTTTATGACTATCCAAGAAGCGGTATCATTAGTTCTGCAAGCCGGGGCATATGCAAGAGGTGGTGAAATTTTTGTCTTGGATATGGGAAAACCGGTCAAGATACTGGATTTGGCAAAAAACTTAATCCGTTTGTCCGGTTATCACTTGGACGAAGATATTGAAATAACTTTTACCGGGTTACGCCCGGGGGAAAAATTATATGAAGAGCTTTTAATGGATGAAGAAAAAGTAAAAGCAACCGCCAACCGCTTGATTTATATTGGAAAACCAATTGATTTAGATGAAGATAAATTTTTTACCCAATTAAAGGAACTGGAAGTAGCATCCAAAAATGAAAGTTTAATGATTCGTGATATGGTAAGGGAAATAGTCCCGACATATCAGCAAAATGAATCGGGAGACGAATCCCGATTCATGAGGGAGGACTTATGAATAGGAAAATAATTTTTTCACCACCTGATATCGGGCAAGCCGAAATTGATGAGGTGACAAAGGTGCTCAAATCCGGTTGGATTACAACCGGACCGAAAACCAAAGAATTTGAGAAAGAAATAGCGGCATATTGCGGAACGGGGAAAGCTGCTTGCTTAAATTCGGCAACCGCTTGTATGGAACTGACTTTACGTCTGCTAGGGATTGGCGTGGGTGATGAAGTTATTACATCTGCTTATACCTATACGGCTTCGGCAAGTGTCATCTGCCATGTCGGGGCGACCCCGGTACTGGTTGATACGGAAGAAGGTTCATATGCCATAAATTATGACCATTTGGAAAAAGCAATTACACCAAAGACAAAAGCAATCATCCCCGTCGATATAGCCGGGATAATGTGTGATTATCCCCGGATAATGGCGATTGTGGAGGAAAAAAAATCACTTTTTATTCCGACAAACGATATTCAAAAAGCAATTGGGCGTGTCTGTGTTATTGCTGATGCTGCCCATAGTTTTGGCGCTGTCCATAATAATATAGTGAGTGGAAGAGCCACTGATTTTACATCCTTTTCATTTCATGCAATCAAGAATCTCACTACTGGTGAGGGAGGTGCAGTCACATGGAATGAAATCGGCGGAATAAATTCAGATGATTTGTATCGCCAGTTTATGCTTCTTTCATTACATGGTCAGTCAAAAGATGCCCTAGCAAAGGAGCAGGCCGGTTCTTGGGAATATGATATCTTGATGACAGGTTATAAATGTAATATGACCGATATTATGGCGGCTCTTGGATTAGTGCAATTAAAGCGATATGAGATGCTTTTAAGCCGAAGGCATGATATAATTGAGTTATATAATAACGGGTTAAAAAATATGGCGGTTCAATTTTTTAATCATAAGCAAGATGGTTGTATATCAAGTGGTCATTTGTATATGACACGTTTAATTGGTCAGGACAGTGCATTTAGGAATGCAGTTATCACGAAAATGGCTGAGCTTGGAGTACCGTGTAATGTCCATTATAAACCATTGCCATTGCATACGGCATACAAGAATCTGGGGTTTGATATCACGGACTTTCCCAATGCTTACGCAATGTATGCAAATGAATTGTCGTTACCGCTCCATACCGGCCTCAGTGACGAGGATGTTGAATATATAGTTGATTGCATGGGAAAAGTACTTAACGGTGTTTGATATGGTCTTGAAAAAATGGGAAAACATACCCGAAGTTATGCAAAATGATAGTGTCCGTAAATATTATGATATATTGCAAAAGAAGTCATTTCAGCTTATTATAAAGAGGATATTCGACTTTTGCCTTTCGTTAATTTTAATTGTTATCCTTTCACCGCTATTATTGATAATTGCGGTAATAATTAAACTTGATTCGAAAGGTCCGGTATTTTTTCGGCAGGTTCGGGTAACCACATATAATAAACGGTTCAAAATTTTTAAGTTTCGGACGATGACAGAGGATGCAGAAAAGTTTGGTACTAAAGTCACAGTCAATAACGATAAACGTATCACGAAAGCCGGACATTTTTTACGTAAATATCGCTTGGACGAATTACCGCAGTTATTTAACATCATTTTGGGTGGTGATATGTCATTTGTGGGAACGCGGCCGGAGGTTCCCCGATATGTTGGCAGGTATACAGATGAAATGATGGCGACCCTGCTTATGCCGGCGGGGATTACATCGGAAGCAAGCATTATATATAAAGATGAAGAAAAACTCTTAAGTGATGCCGATGATGTTGACCTTGTTTATGTACGAGATATTTTACCGGAAAAGATGAAGTACAATTTAAATTCACTTAAAGGATTTAGTTTGATGAATGATATTAAGGTTATGTTATGGACTGTGAAAGCAGTTTTTTATAAGTAACCGGAGTGTATAGAAAATGGAAAGAATAATACAAGTCATAGGAAGTGTTGAAAAAGCCGGGGTTGAATCAATTGTATGCAATTATTATAAGCATATTGACAGAAACAAATTCCAGTTTGATTTTATTGTCCACGATGATTCAACATTTGAGCTTTCCGAAGAAATATTGAAATTGGGCTGTAAGGTTTACAGCGTTCCCCATTATCGGAAATTATTTTCATATATAAAAACACTGACAAAAATTTTTACAGAGGGTAAATATAGAATTGTCCATTCGCATATGTCAACAATTTCGGTTTTTTCCTTGTTTGCCGCCAAGAAAGCAAAAGTTCCGATAAGAATTGCCCATAGCCATGGTGCGGGGGGGCAGAACAAAGATGAGTTTATTAAAAACATACTGAGACGCTTGCTTTGTCTTTTTTCTAAAATTTATCCGACCCATTTATTTGCATGTTCTGAATATGCTGGAAGGTGGATGTTTGGGAATAAAGCTTATAAACAGGGGAAAATTACAATAATCCACAATGCAATTGACCACACGAAGTTTTTATACAATGAAGAAATTCGGGAGAAGGTCAGGGCAAAATTAGGAATAACGGACAAGTTTGTTGTTGGTCATGTCGGACGGTTTATGCCGCAGAAGAACCATGGTTTCTTAATAGAGATTTTTTATGAGCTTCATAAAATGGAAAAAGATAGTGTCTTATTGTTAGTAGGTGAAGGAAAAACAAGAGCTTATTTCGAGGAGAAAGTAAAAAAGTTAAATTTACAGGACTGTGTGTTTTTTCTTGGCGGAAGAACTGATGTAAACGAATTATATCAAGCGATGGATGTGTTTTTGCTTCCATCATTATATGAAGGTTTGCCGGTTGTATTAGTTGAAACCCAATTCGCCGGATTACCCGCGATTATCTCTGATGATGTAAATGAAGAAGCAAGATTTTCTGATAAAATTGATTTTTTAAGCTTGGATGAAAACCCGGAGACATGGGCAAAAGCGGCACTATGCAAACGGGTACGTGATAGAAGTACCACCAATTTTTTGGGTAGCGGGAATAAGTATCATGTTGAGACATCGGCCGGGGATTTGGCAGATATATATGAAAAATTGATTCAAGAAATTGAGGGGTAGGAAAGCAGATGGATAGAATAGCGATTTTGATACCTTGTTACAATGAGGAAAGCACGATTGCAAAAGTAATATCCGATGCGAAAGCGGCATTACCGGATGCCGTTATCTATGTTTATGACAATAACTCCACTGACCGGACAGCTGAAATCGCTGTTGCGGGGGGGGTGGTACTTCGTAAGGAGTTTATGCAGGGAAAAGGTAATGTCATCCGGCGGATGTTTCGTGAGATTGAAGCCGAATGTTATGTAATGGTGGATGGTGATGATACTTATCCACTTAATCAAGTCGCCGAAATGGTTGATAAAGTCTTAAATGAAAAAGTCGATATGGTCATCGGTGATAGATTATCATCGACTTATTTTAGTGAAAACAAGCGTCCATTCCACAATATAGGAAACAGTCTTGTCAGGCGCACGATTAATCGTTTATTTAATTGTGAAATAAAGGATATCATGACTGGTTACCGTGCTTTTAGTTATGGTTTTGTAAAAACCTTCCCTATTTTATCGCAGGGTTTTGAAATAGAAACGGAGATGACTATTCATGCCGTATTTAATGTTATGAGTATATCAAATGTAATCGTTGACTATCGTGACCGCCCGGAAGGTAGTGAATCAAAATTAAATACATTCAGAGATGGTTTTAAGGTATTAAAGACGATAATGAACTTGTATAAAGATTATAAACCGTTCAGCTTTTTCACATCCTTTGCCGTATTTTTGTCCATCCTGGCAATCATATTTGTGATTCCGGTTTTAATTGAATATTATCAAACTGGGTTGGTATTGAAATTCCCAACTTTGATTGTCTGCGGTTTTGCCATGATTGCTGCTTTGCAATCCTTTTTTGCCGGTTTGATTCTTCATAATTTAACCTTAAAGAATCGGCGTGATTTTGAGTATCGTTATCATCAAGTGGGTGGTATGAATGAAAAAAAATGAGCCAATCCGTATCTTACATGTTTTCGGAAAGATAAATCGTGGTGGTGCTGAAAGCCGGACGATGGAAATATACCGAAATATTGACCGGGAAAAAGTACAGTTTGATTTTTTAGTCAGTACAGATGAAACTGGGCATTATGAAGCTGAAATACTGGCATTGGGGGGGCGGGTTTTCTCAGTACCCCGTTTTCTTTTTTATAATTATTTTTCATACCGGAAAGCGGTAAAGAAATTATTTGCTGAGCATAAAGATATAAGTGTTGTACACGGGCATATGACCAGCACCGCTTCGCTTTACCTGCCGATTGCCAAAAAAGCCGGGGTTCCAACTACTATTGCCCACTCCCGCAATGCCGGGGTTGAATCCGGCATAAAAGGAATATTAACCAATATATTGGAATACCGCCTTGACAAAATAGCAGATTATCTCTTCGCTTGTTCACGTATTGCGGGAATCGCGGTATTTGGAAAAAGAGTCTGGGAAAGCGGGCGCGTTAAATATATCCCTAATACAATTGATACAGATAAGTTTAAATATGACATATTAAAGAGGGAAGAAATACAGAATAAATTTGCGCTTACAGATAAATTCGTCATAGGTCATGTCGGGCGGTTTGTTCCACAGAAGAACCATGGTTACTTAATTAAAATATTTGATGAAATCCAAAAACAGATACCGGAATCCTGCTTGTTATTAGTTGGCGACGGAGAAGGGCAAAATAAAATTCAGGCGACTGTGATGAAGCTGGGAATTGCAGATAAAATTATTTTTGCCGGTCAAGTTGATAATCCATGGGAATATTATCAGGCGATGGATTATTTTGTTTTTCCTTCATTATACGAAGGATTACCCGGTTCAGTAGTTGAAGCTCAGACAAGTGGTCTTAAGTGTATAATATCTGATGTTATTGCGGATGAGGTAAAATTGACAAATTTAGTATCAACAAAAAGTTTGAAAGAAAATCCAACATCCTGGGCAGATTTTGTTATAAAAACACGGAATTATAGCCGGGTAAACATGAGTGATGCTATTAAAGACGCTGGATTTGATGTGAAAGCGAAAGCAAAGGAGATGGAAAAATTTTATCTCAATCTAAAGAAAAAATAATGTTAATTGTTCCGAATCTTCATCAGGGCGGAATGGAACGGGTATGTATTAACACTGCCCGTTTGCTTGAACCTTATTATGAACCTGTGATTGTCGTATTTGATTCATCGGATACGGCTTTTGATATAGAAGGATTAAATATTATTGATATCCGGAGGGGCGCCAGATCGGGTTGGTTTGCGAAATTAGTAAATATAGTTATTCGTTCGATGAAGCTAAAAAAATTAAAGCGTACCCATAAACCGGTATTTGCCTATAGTTTTGGTCCCACAGCCAATATTGTTAACTCTTTATCTAAAACAAACGAGACAAAAGCTTGGGTCAGCCTTCGCAATTATATCGATATTGATGAAACACAAAAAATAAAGCTTTTCATCAAAAGAGCTGATATGATTACAACTTGTTCACAAGAATTGACAAAGGCATTAAAGGATATATTTAATTACACGAAAGCAGTCACAATTTATAATCCTTATGATATAACGGAAATAAAACGAATTGCCGCTGCCAATGAACCCATGTTACCGTGGAATGAAACCGAGTTAGGTTCAAATGTACTGATATCAATGGGTCGTGATGATGATTTGAAAGGGTTTTGGCATACTATCAAGGTCTTTTATCTGGTGCATCAGGCTTTTCCGGATGCGAAATTAATTATTATTGGAGCAATGCTTGCAGAATATGATAAGCTATTGGCTGATTTAGGAATCAACGAAGCAGTCCATATAACCGGTCCACAAAAAGAACCGTATTGTTACCTCAAAAAGGGAACAGTTTATTTACTTAATTCAAACAATGAAGGATTTCCCAATGCCTTGGTTGAAGCAATGATAATGGGGATGGCAGCAGTAGCATGTGACTGTCCGACCGGTCCGGCGGAGATATTGCTCGAACCTTACCCTGCCGAAAGCGAACGGCATAAAATCTATCAAAAAAAATCGGCTATATGGGGTGAATACGGTATTCTCGTCCCCAATATGGATAAAGTAAAAAATTTGGATGCTGATACTATTACCAAAGAAGAGCAGGACATGGCTGAGATTGTAATAAAACTATTATTAGAGCCGGATTTACTAAATAAGTATCAAGAAGCAGCCAAAAAGCGGGCAGAAGATTTTAGTTGTGTTGATTATGTCAACAAAATATTAAATCATTACCCATATTAAATATTTGATAAGGAGTGCTATTCAATTTAAATGAAAATAAATAGGATATATTTATATATAACCGCCTCATTGTTACTACCAAACATATTCTTATTTTTTCTATTCAATAATAATAAAATATACAATAACCTTTATTTCCATCACTTTGTTATTGTTGGTAGTATTCTGGCACTGATGAGTTTTGCCACCTTTTTATTATATCGTGGATTATCAAAAAGTTACGAGGCAGCAATAATTATATTAGGTATTTCATGGTTTTACTTTTATTTTTTTGTCGGCATTGTAAATTTTTTTGCGGATATTTCTGGTTCACGCCGTGGAATCACTTTTATCGTGACGATTTTACTAATTGCGTCAATAATGGGATTACTTTTCATTTTACGCCGATATGAACTGGTTCTTATCAAAGCAAGTGATATATTTAACACAATATCTGCTATTATTATCATTTTGTTTTTATATAACTTTATACCGGCTTTTTATTCTGACGTTTTGAAACCGTTAGTTGGTTCATCGACAACCAAACAATTTGTAATTAAAAGTGAATTTAATATCAATACTTCATTAGCTTCACCAGATATTTATTGGTTGCACATGGATGAGATGGTCAGTTTTTCGGTAATCGAGGAATACTTTGGAGATCATTTAGGGGAGTTAAAAGAGGAGTTGTCAAAGCGGGGTTTTATCCTCAATGAAAGCGCAAGTTTACATGCCGGTGGTACTATATTGGCTTTGATTTCGCTATTAAATCCAGCACTTTACGACAGTTATCTGGAATCCCTGTTTATTGAAACAGAAAACTTTCCCAGACTTCAACGTGAAGCAAAAATAAGAGAGCAATTCCTAAAAGATGGATTATCGATCCGCGAAGATGTCACACCAAGGATGGAATTATTTAGGGCTTTTATCGCCAAGGGTTATACCCATGTTGTGGTAACAGAAAGTAATGGTATTGAATTTAATCATGGACTCCAACCGATGGGTTGGTTTTATCGTGATTATGATATAAAAAATAAAGGGACTTACCTTTTAATCAATAATAGGAAGCCTGAGGCTAATGTGAGCAATTATGAAAAGATACTGGACTTTTTTCAATTATTGACAAATACTACTCCTTTGTCAGCGCCATTTATTCAAGATAGGATTCGTAAATTTATATATATGAAATTGGAAAGCAGCGAAGATTGGCTTGCAATAGCGCAATATGAGGAAATACCAGTAAGCAGTATTGGTTTATCATATGAGAATCATTTGTATCGTCGGTTATATGATTCATTTCGGGCACCATCGCCAAAGTTTGTTTATGTTTCTAATGGCATCACCCATGGCCCATATACCTATATAATTCGTACAGATGGGAATCCATATAATATTGATGACTTATACTTACCGCATTTCAAATATGCCGCTAAGGTAATGTTAAATACTATTGATATGATACTCGAAAAGAATAATGACGCCATTATCATTATCCAAGGGGATCATGGAATTCATTTACGTGAATCACATGAATACATGAGGAGTGCGGGATATACTGAAGATCAAATCATTGAAATTAATTATTCAACAATCAGCGCTGTCAGGATACCAGATATCTATGGCGGTCTTGAAAAACCGTTGGAACCGCTTGACATTTCGAGAACTTTGATTAATAGGTTTGTCGGTGAAAACTATTAGTGTTATAATAAAACGATGGGAGGAAAAACATGATGAAATTGCTGGAAAAAAACATCCATATCATAGCCATTATTTTATTCGTAAAAATGCTGATATTGAATTTTCTGACTCCGCTGATTTGTGATGATTATGTCTACAATACATCAAGTTCGATTATTGATGTTTTTAAGCAGGAGTACCATCACTATATGACTTGGGGTGGCAGGAGTGTTGCCCATGTTATCATCAGGACCTTTCTGATGATGCCTAAAGCAGTTTTCAATGTATTAAATGCTGCCTTATACGTTGGATTGACCTTTTTAATATATCGTAATACAGCCTCAAAGAAGAAACCGGACTGGTTGCTCTATTTATTCATTATTTTTTCGATTTGGCTTTACACAATCGGTTGGGGGCAGGTTACCCTCTATATATCAGCAACCGTCAATTACCTATGGGGGTTTTCGATTATTCTTTGCTTTCTTACCCCATATCACCGCTATATTTATGAAGATAAAAATTTTGATAACAAGATTTTTCCTTTAATCGGTATGTTTTTCCTTGGTATGTTGGCAGGATGGTGCAATGAAAATACTTCTGGCGGGGCTATAATGTTTGCCGGTATTATGATTATATACAGCAAGATTTTGCATAAAAAAATCGAAGCTTGGATGCTGACCGGCATCGTTGGCAGTATCATCGGTTTCCTCTTTATGGTTTTGGCACCTGGCAATTATCAACGCATCTCACTCCCACCATATCAGACAAGTAACCCTTTAATTTCTGATTTAGTAGAACGTTTTTCCTATTACTCATATGTGATATATGACTATTTTTCTATATTAACAATAATTTTCATTATCCTTTTAACTATCCAGATTATATTATTTAAGGATTGGAAGCGCTCGATTATTTCAATTGTGTATTTTGTTGTTGCCATTGCGGTTATTTATGCGATGATTTTTTCACCGGATTATAACGCAAGAAGGTCAATGTTTGGGGCGACAATGTTTATGGTTATTGCTTGCGCAAATTGTTTTGCCGGAATTTCATTCGATAAAGCCGCCTTAAAAATTGGTGTTATCAGCTTCATATCCATTTTGACATTTCAATTTTCGCTCACCTTTATAACCGGTTTTTATGACATTGTTTCATCATACCGGGCACATCACCGCCGTGAAGCTTATATTGTCGAAGAAGTACAAAGGGGAAACTTAAATATCTTTGTGCCAAGGGATTTAATGCCAAGACCTTTTTCGGAATATAACCCACTTTACGGTGATGTATTTACTGCCCCGCACATCAATAGAT
>Ga0209737_10001101_pt1 | contig 20002 bp, 17 predicted proteins | sample TergutCu122P3_FD_187284 | JGI IMG/M metagenome (GOLD analysis project Ga0209737, IMG submission 187284) | Cubitermes ugandensis P3 segment gut microbial communities from Kakamega Forest, Kenya - Cu122 P3 (SPAdes) (version 2) | ecosystem: Host-associated > Arthropoda: Insects > Digestive system...
ACCATGGAACTTACCACCATCACCATGGAACTTACCACCATCACCATGGAACTTACCACCATCACCATGGAACTTACCACCATCACCATGGAACTTACCACCACTACTGCCGTCACTGTTGTTTCGCTCTCGGCCTCGGTTACGATCCCTACCACCACCGCCTCCTCTTTGTTGGTCGCGTCGGCCGCCACCGAAGCGGTCACGGCGGTCACGGTTAAAGCGTGGTTCGCGGTCGCGGTGTTCTTCTCTTGGTTTGGGTTCTTTAGGTGGGGGAGCATCTTTGTATTTTTCTTGAATTTCTTCAAGGCGTTTGTTAACTTCAGACTTTAGCCTATCACCTATAAAGTTTCCACCAAAGGCATCTGCTCTTGCAGCTATGGAAAGTTTACCTGCTATGACACGGGCTATTTTTCCTCTTTGCCAACGTTTTGCATCATGTAGTAGGGTGTGTTGGAATATAAGACCGTGCTTTGGAGGTCTTGCACCGGTTTTTAGGGAACGGAAAAGGGCTTTCTCAGCGCCTAAAACTTGTATGGTGCTTGCAGGGCGCATGGCTAAATTTTGTAGACTGCCAGCCATGGCAATTAGTCTTGCACCTAAGAGGGCGCCGGCTACGGCTTTGACGTTGGGTGCGAGTTCTTCCATGGTGCGGTCGACATAGTTTTCCATGTTTTTGCGTAACTCATAAAGATTAAGCACATCTCGACTAAGGCTTTGAATTTGCTGCAAATCCGCCTCAGAAATGTCAGCACCCATAGAGCTTTGGGCGGTTTTTGCTAAAAGTTCAGAGCGTTCCTTTGGAAGTCCTTCAGCTACTACAGTATCAAAGGTATAGTTTTCTTTATCCCCTAAATTCAAAACAAGTCGAGAATAGGTTTCATGTTTTTCAATTAGACGATCCATCTCAGGGAAGTAAACCCCATACCATTCACGTAGCCTTGCCATAAACAAGTTAACAGTGCGGTCTAAATCGTCAAGGGTTTGAATGGCCTGAGCGACAATTAAGTCACGCTTCTCAGAGGCACCCTTAATTTGCAGTTTAGCTAACTCCATACTAACATTGCGGTTCCAAAGAGCTATATCCTGCTCATCTTTTACAAACTCTAAAGATATAGCAAGCTGACTCATTTTACTGCGAAACCTCTCCGCCTCTTCAGAAGAGGTAGTGCCTATTTTTGCACCAGTTTTTCTTTGAACCTCCGCAGCAATGCTAGCACTTTCAAACACCAATAAATCATAGCCAGCATTGTTTAGCAGAGATACCAATGAGAGAACTTGGTCAGACAATTTGCCTGACTCAGTCTTAAGTAAACTTTTTGCTGCGGCCTGAGGCTTTTTAGGAAACAGAACTTTTTCTACTAAAGCGTCCTTTTCGTCAAAAGCGACAACACCAAACGGGTAATGAATTATGAATGCCTTCATGCACTAAGCCTCATTATAAACTACCTATTGACAACACTGAGACTTTATAAATAGTTTTGTTACATAAAATAAAGCCAACGTAAAAATAAGAAGCTGTATTAGTTAACTTGTGTTATTTTGAACAAATTAAGAACCATGCTAAAAAATGGGCAAATTATTTTACTAAAACTAAAGGAGGGATTTGTTGGAAATAAACGGTCTTACGTATTAATAAAACGCACATCCTCCAGTAGATAATCCAAAAAGGCATTATCGGTAGAAGGGTCAATTCTAACGGATTAGAGCTATTTTTAGAACGGGTTGTAATTTTTAAGACAAAACTTTTTGATTTATTTTTTGTGTTTACAAACGGTTTTTACAAAAAAAGCAGTATATTAAAAAAATAGTATCAAAAACTTTAAATTAAAAGAACACGTTCTATAATAACAGGTGTATAGCAAATGGGCAAAAACAAGCCTGTGTGGCTTACAGTAGCCGTCATAATAGTTACATCCATTTTCCTAATAACAATACATCTAACAAATCCTTTACATTCCAACAACACCCCTTCATACATTAATGAGGTTAACCGAGCAATCAACAGCCCGTCTGAAGAACAAGCCTTGAAAGTGGCAGAAACAATAAATTATGCCACTATCACCCGGTTTGAACGATATAATACAAAAGACATTGACGAATACAAACACCCTGGAACATATATTCCATATACATGGGCTCACTTTATTGACACAGAAGTTATAGACTACTATCAAACACGAACTAATTATTATCATTCAAAACTAAATGGTCCCAGCGTAGCATTTACGTATGATGCAAATATCACCTATCTTGAGCAGTTACGTATATCTGATTTTACCGAGAGCAGACAATCCAGAGGCAGCTTCCGCATGGAAGATGGAACCTTTCAAGAGAAAACCACCACGTATGATATAACTTACATCGGCCTATATAACACAGACAAGAGTATCCCTTTTAAAACAGTAAGCTGGATATGGCATACTTTTTATAAAAATCAAACAACCTTTCATAAAATGTCCTCTGACTATAACGTAATTGAACATAATTTAACGTTTAACAACTGTTACATAGTTGAGATGAACTTGTCTTATACTGAACGGTATGGCCCTCTTGCAGCTTTTTTTGTTAACGTAAACCAATTGGTGGTTCTTGATCAAAACTTTGAACCGATATGGATCGGCATAAGTCCACCATCACATGTCGTTTCCTAAACCGGCCAATACAAAGTTTGGCACGCCTATACCGTTAGGTATTCTGCCATGTTTTTATAAATGTCATATATCAAGTTTGTCATATTGTTGTTTAACATATTTTCCATTTGAGAAATTTCTCTCTATTTTTACAATCGTAATTCTATCACAATTATTTTTCCTGTCAGAGGATACGGGTTATGGATTTACTAAACCCTATAAGAAACATAATACTTCACTATACAACAATAACAACTCTCATACTACTATCTGTAGTAAACACTTCAGTTTGCGCTGATTCGCTAATTTTGCCATATCATCTGCAGGATAGAACTATGGAAGTAACTTCAGGATGACAACAGTAAAGAGTTTAGAAAAAGTTATAAAATAATAGAGCTCTTAATTAGAGGTGAAGAAAATGAAGAAACAGGTATTATTAATCCCCGTTTTGTTAAGTATTTTAGCACTGTCAGGTTTTACTATGCTGTTAACATCACAGGTAAATGGGGCCTCATCGGATGCAAAGGTTCTCAGTTACAGTTGGTATACAGTAACTACAAATGATGATGCTAAAACGGTAAGAGAGATAAGAGTTATAGGTGAAATAGAAAATGTCGGCAAAACAAACATCGCCTACGCATACGTAGTTGCCACCGCTTTCATAGATGATGTGAAAATTGCATCTGTTTCACAAGAAGCTTATGGAATTAACATACAACCAGGACAAAAATCACCATTCTACATAGCAATTACCGCTCAAAACCTCATAGATGACGAAGAAATAACGGAATTAACAGGTGTAACAGATATAGAAGTAAACATGGGATATGTTGCCACAAACAACAATAATGTGTCTGTAGATGCAACAGTTTCCTCCAAAAAAGACTCAGGCAACTCGCATACAGTAACAGGAACCATAGCCTTTGTCTATGAAACCGCAGCAGGTAAAGACGCTGTAATAAGCAGCATTAGAGTAACAGCAACATACTATAACTCCAAAGGCACAGTCGTCAGCCTAGGCCGCACCGGATTACTCACCCAATTCGACAACGAAGGCCCCCAAGGCGTACCATTTACAATAACACCCATTGACACACACTTTGAAAAAGACATAACAAGCTATGAACTATTTATCCAATACAACACACGCCAAAACACCAATCCTCCTACACAAACACAACCCACCCCCACAACATCCACCTCACCAACTGCAACACCTGAAGGAACTCCGGGAGGAACCCAGCCAAAACTCGATAAAACATGGATTATCGCTACAGTACTAATCATAGCCATCATAGCCATTGCAATAAGCCTACTACTACTCACACGCAAAAAACACAACACCCACAATAACCCAACAAATAATTAACACACCACACAACCAAAAAGTGCTCGCGCCAAACGAAAAAGAAACCACAAAACACCAACTCAAACACATCCACCATTTTTAGATACCTGCACTACACAAGCATTTTATTGCACTACACAAGTATGTAGCTGAATTAAAATGAATCAGGACACCCAACCCCCGCAAACAAAAATTAGAAAACACAAAATAACTAGAATACTGCTCTTAATTGTGGGTTCAATTTCGCTTTTTTTAGGCATAATTGGAATTCCTCTACCCATACTACCCACAACACCGTTCCTTTTACTTGCCGCCGCCTGCTACATGCGAAGCTCAGAACGCATGTACAACTGGCTTTTAAACAACAAATGGGTTGGGGATTACATAAAAAACTATCAAGCTGGACGAGGCATTCCACTAAAAACTAAAATCCTCGCCATATCAACACTGTGGATTACAATACTCATCTCAATGTTTTTTATGGTAACACGTGTTTCAGGCATAAATGCAACAGGAATATTGATTATACGAGTAATTCTACTAATTATCGCAACAGCAGTAAGCATACACCTAATCAGAATACCCACATTCAAAAACAAAAATAAAATAAGACAAAAATAAACACACTATTCATAACAATATTAGCAACAGTACCCTCGTTTACTACTCTGAAATTTTCTATCCCATAACATATAACCGCAATTACCATTACTACTGCAAATAGGACTAAAGATACGGTACGCATTATACCAAACACATACGACATAAGCACACCCAGTTGCTGACAAGAGTACCCCACTACTTGAAGGATCAGAAATCAAAGACAAATCTAAAAGATACGGGTAAATCCTATCAGAATCCCCCAAAATAACGTTAAACAAAGTAGACATGATCACAGGAGTTGCAAGATAAATAACAAGCAGAGTAATCGTAAAAAACGCAATCAAAATCCCCGCATCACACCCAAAATAGCCCTCTTAGACCTCAACCGACAAACTATCTTGCCACTTTTCACGAATCTGACTATAATAATACTTAAAATTCAACAACTACACCATACAACAAATATACCACACTTTAAAAACAGAAAATGTACGTATTAGCTTCTTTATTTGTATGTATTTAGTTCGTGTGTTTTTAGGGGTTTTTTATCGGAGCACCGGTGCATAAATATGCGTAAACAATCATCATTTTATCGAATGAAAACGTCATAAAAATTTAAATTTTAACGAAAAACAAGACAGCTAAAAACCCATTTCCGTTACGAGCTGAATACATACCTTTATTTTATCATGTTATGGTACACATCATAACAAAAGTCAACCTTTACCATTACCAAGTAACCATTAAAGATAGAGTTACAGACTCTACTTTGCTCGTTGTGAAAAAACTCAAAAATCTTACACTACAGATTAATTATAGAAAACTCACAAACAACAATAGGTGACCACTATACTACAAAATCAAAAAACAAACAACCCCCAAACACAACCACAAAACTTAGTCATAGATGAAACAGACAAGAAAATTCTCCAGATAATCCAAGACAAGTTTCCTATAGTTGCTCAACCTTACAACGAAATAAGTCACCAATTAAACATATCCGAGCATGAAGTTATATATCGTATAGGCCGCCTCATAGAAACAGGTGTTGTGTTAAGAATTGGACCAAATTTTGATACTGCCAAAATTGGGTTAAAAGCAAGCACTTTAGTGGCTTTGCGGGTGGCTGAAGAAAGAATTGATGAAGTGGCTCAAATCATTAACCAATACGACAATATCTCTCACAATTATCAACGTGAGGGGGAATACAATGTGTGGTTCACCCTCACAGCCCAAAACGCTGAAGAAATAGACAGGGTACTTGAACAGTTGCGACAGAAAATAAAGATAGCTAAACAGGACATGTTAAATTTACCCACCAGTCATAGATTCAAAATCAATGTTACATTCCAACTAGTTAGTAAATAAGTGAAATGTTATGGACGAAATTGACCTTAAATTATTAACCAGCCTCAAAGAAGGCATCTCAATAGCATCCTTTCCTTTCAGGGACATAGCAGCAGAATTAAAAATTTCTGAAACTGAAATCTTAAGCCGACTAAATCAACTCAAAGAAGATCAAACAATTAGACGGTTTGGAGCGTCCATAAAACCCAACGGTATTGGCTTATCGGCTAACGCATTAGTAGCCTGGAAAGTACCTAAACAAAGAGTCCAAGACATCGGTAAATATCTCGCAGAAATTAAAGAAATTTCCCATTGCTATGAGCGAACCTCAGACAATCCAAACTGGACCTATAACCTCTACACCGTTTTACACGCCCAAACACGCTTAGTAATCGAGCAAATGGTCAACGAATTATCATCCAAATTAAACTTAGAATACAAATTACTCTATAGCACAAGAGACCTCAAACGATCCATAAAACCTAAGGAGACCATATAATGTTAAATGTTACCAAACTTTGGTGCGGTATACCAGGTTCTATGGATCATATCCGATATGGACCAGCAACACATCAAAAACCCATAGTAGTATGGAACACAACCAGACGTTGTAACCTTAAATGTGTGCATTGCTACTCCAAATCTGAAGATAAACCCTACCAAAACGAGTTAACCACTCAGGAAGCTAAAGCATTTGTAGACGACTTAGCCAACTTTAAAGTTCCGGTGCTATTGTTTTCCGGCGGTGAACCCCTGCTACGAACTGATCTCTTTGAAATCGCCAAGTACGCTTCAAACTTGGGTCTAAGAACAGTCCTCTCTACCAATGGCACTCTAATCACACAAAAAATAGCCCAAAAACTCAAAACCTCAGGCTTCTCCTACGTGGGTGTTAGTTTAGATGGAGCCGAAGCGACAAACAACAAATTCCGTGGCAACCCTAACGCCTTCCAACAAGCAGTCACAGGTATAAGAAATTGCCTCAAAGCAGGAGTAAAACCAGGTTTACGCTTCACAGTAACCAACTACAACATACAAGATATAGATAAAATTTTTGAGTTAATAGAAATCGAAAACATCCCCCGTGCCTGCTTCTACCATTTAGCTTATGTTGGCAGAGGCTCAACTATCGTAAATGATGACTTAACGCCTGAGCAGACACGTCAATTCATGGATTATTTATTTTTAAAAGCTGAAACAATTTATGAGAAGGCACAGAATACTGAAATTCTAACTGTGGATAATCATGCTGATGCAGCATATCTTTATTTGAAACTAAATAAAAAAAACCCGAAAAGAGCTCAAGAAGTGTTAAAGCTTCTAAGGATAAACGGAGGTAATAGTAGTGGTAAAGGTATAGCTTCTGTAGACTTTAATGGTTATGTGCATCCGGATCAATTCTGGCAACACTACAATCTGGGAAACATTCGAGAAGAAAAATTTAGCACTATTTGGACTAACACTAAAGAGTCCTTGCTTTTAGGGTTAAGAAACCGGATGACTTACCTGAAAGGTAAATGTGCACAATGTCAATTTGTTGACATATGTAATGGAAATCTTAGGGTACGAGCGGAGGCAGTGTATGGGGATGTTTGGGCGCCTGATCCAGCGTGTTATCTTACTGAAGAAGAAAGAATCAACCAGTAGGCAAAGAAAAAATGGCAACTAAAAACAACACAGACTGTGCACCTATGGTGGTTGTTTGGGAAGCAACTCGTGCATGTAATTATGCCTGCGCACATTGCAGAGCGGTAGCTCAAAAGCATCCTGATCCCCAGCAGCTCACAACTCAAGAAGCTCTTGGTATGGTGGATCAAATTGCCTCTTTCTGTAAACCGGTCTTTATAATAAGTGGTGGAGACCCCTTGCAACGGAATGATGTTTTTGTTGTTGCTTCTTATGCGTCTCAGCTTGGTTTTCGGGTAGTTATGTCTCCCAGTGGCAGCGATCTCTCATTGGTGATTTTTGAGAAAATGAAGCAGTCGGGGGTGCGTATGATTTCTTTAAGTCTTGATGGAGCAACTGCAACTGTGCATGATGATTTTCGAAGAGTGTCTGGAGCTTTTGAGTTAGTGATGAGAAATATAGCGTTGGCAAATGCTGTTCGATTTCCTTTTAGAATTAATACAACGATAACTCAGCATAATTATCAAGATATAGCTTCAATTCATAAAATTGCTGTAGAGCAAGGGGCGGTGGAGTGGGATGTGTTTATGTTGGTACCGACGGGTCGAGGAAAAATAGACATGGAGATAACACCCCAGCAGTACGAAGAAACTCTGCAAGCTGTCTACCAGTTAAGTGTGTCCTCGCCGATTCCAGTTAAAGTAACTTGTGCGCCGCAATATACTCGAATAGTTGCTCAGCGAAATAGTGGAAAACTTGTAGGTGGTAGGGGTTGTATGGCAGGTGATGGTTTTTGTTTTATCTCTCATGTTGGGGATGTTTTTGGTTGTGGTTTTCTTCCTTTATGTGCGGGTTCAATTAGGCAGCAAACTCTAAAAGAAATTTATCAAAAATCAGCTCTGTTTGTTGAATTGAGAAATCATTGTTTGCTGAAAGGGAAATGTGGTAAATGTGCTTACAGTGTGGCATGTGGTGGTTGTCGTGCTAGAGCGTTTTCAACTAAAAAAGATTATCTTGAAGAGGAGCCTTTTTGTGTTTTTAATGCTCAATAAGTGGTCATAGTGAGAGCAAACAGTGGAGTCTTCAAAAAACATGGATGTGCTATATGGAGTGTTAGACAGGGATTTGTTTACTGTTTTGTTTTTATGAGGTATATGATGAAGCTTATGAATGGTTATTATGACTATGGTTATGAGGTATGTTGTGGCTTGGGTGAGTGGAATGTGCCTTGTGGTGTAGAATATGGTTGAACGGATGATTTAGTGGAAGATTGTACCCCCAAACATTTGTTGCTTCTACATAAAAAGAGCATACACAAGTTTACAAAACAGACACAGTTCATAATTACTTCGTTTCAAACTATAAAAATAACACTCAATTAATTAATCAATTATGAATAAAAAATAAAAAATTGTGGAGAAATGTTTATTCTAGTATGATTCTTGCGTCGACTGTTTTTGCACCTTTGGTGTATGCTAGAACAGGGTTTAGGTCGAGTTCTGCGATTTCAGGGTGTTCAGTTAGTAGGGTTGATACGTTAACTATTATTTGTGCTAGGGCGTCTATGTCTACGGGCGGGGTGTTGCGGTAGCCTTTTAGTAGGGCGGCTGCTTTGAGGCTGGTTATCATTTCTTTAGCTTCGTCTATGCTTATAGGGGCGATTTTGAAGGTTACGTCTTTTAGTACTTCAACAAATATGCCACCTAAGCCAAACATTATGGTTGCGCCGAATTGTGGGTCTTTAATGGCACCTACGATAACTTCGGTTCCTTGAGGAGCCATTTCCATGATGAGCACTCCTAGAAGGTTAGCGTTTGGGTCGTATTTTTTGGCGTTTTCCATGATGGTTTTATATGCGGCTTCGACATCTGCAGGGGTTTTTAGGCCGACTTTGACGCCTCCAGCGTCGGATTTGTGGATGATCTCGGGTGAAACGATTTTTGCAACAACTGGAAAGCCCAGGGTTTCGGCTATTTTTGCTGCTTCTTTCTCGTTAGTGGCTAATTGGAATTTTGGAACGGTAACGCCGTATTCCATAACGATGCTTTTAGCTTCGGACTCAAGGAGCGCTTTGCGGTTTTCGCTACGTACTTGAGCTATGATTTTATCAGTTGTATTCACGTTGTAACGTCTCCATTAATTTGCAAGGTATGACATGCAAGTTCCCTTTAAAATTCTTTTGATTACAATACACCTTTAACCCATGGCTAAAAGTGCAAAAACTTTTGCATCAGCGAGCATGGCAGAAACTTTGGCGTATTCGTTAGGCTGATGGGCTAATTCTGTTATGGTGCTCCAAACGGCTACGGGGATGTTTTGTTGGCGGAAAAAGACTGCACAGGTGCCACCGCTAACACCACCTACAGAAGCGTCTATGTTTCGGGCTTTTTTTAGGGCGGTTTTTAATTGATGTATAATGGGTGCATTGTCTGGGTAAAGTTGGGGGGAGGATTGTTTTTGTATGATTTCTAAAGATATTTTTGCGCTGGTTTTTTCCTCATAGTAGCTAAGTAGGCAGTTAATGTCAGCTAAAACTTCCTCCAAGTTATATTTGGGAAGTATGCGACAGTCAAAATAGGCAACATCTTCTCCAGGTATTATGTTAATTGCTTCAACGTTGCTCTCTTTTTGAGTGGGTTCAAAAGTGCTGTGAGGTATGTCAAATAGAGGGTCTTTGGCACAATATTTCTCATGTAATAGTTTATCTAAGGCTAAGGAGACCTCCATACCAATTCTGTGTGCATTTAAACCTCTGTCTGGACGACTCCCATGTACTTGCTGACCCACAGTGTGGAGTTTAAACCATAAAATACTCTTCTCAGCTACTTCAATAAAATCGCCCCGAGTATTACCAGAATCGGGGACCAAAACAAGATCATCAGGCTTGAAGAGTTTTTGGTTAAGTAAATATTGAATACCATATTTACTGCCCTGCTCTTCATCGGCTACAAATACAAGTCCAACTGTAAACGCAGGTTTAACCCCTAACAATTTAAGGGCCCTTAGAGCAAAAATGGAGGACACCAAAGATTGCCCATTATCCTCGCTACCTCTGCCAATAATTCTATCTCCACATAAAAAAGGCTTAAACGGCTCCGTTTCAGTCCAGGCTACCATTTTGCCAGAGGGAACTATGTCAAGATGTGTAACTATCCAAAGGCGCTGTTTATCAGAAAACCCAGAAACGTAGGCGATAACATTAGGACGCTTACCGCTGGAAACTCGTGCATCGGGTACATCATAGCGTTCAACTTTATCAAACCCTAAGCTCTCTAAAAGCTCAATTAATCGTTGAGCCTTCGCCTCTTCCCCATCACCGCCATTTTCCGGAGCAAGCGCAGGTATACTAATAAGAGATATAAGAGCCTGTATCATGTCCTGTTTTAAAGCGTCAATTTGAGCGAAAACAACAGATTTATCCATAAACACGCCGTCAACAAAACAGTTAAAGCTAAACTTAACGTTTTCTAGTAAACTGGTTGATAAACACCAAACGCATAGATCGCCTTGACAGTTAGTTAATGTCACACTTAGGTTTATTCAAAGTTAATCTCTGAAGTAGTAAATGTTTTAGGATTTTTTGTTTAAAGGTATTCTGCGTTTGGTTCTTGGTTTTACAGTAGTTAGTGTTTTTGATTTTTGTTTAGCGATTTTGATATTTCTTTTGCAGGGTTTTTAGTTTTTGGGGATATGACGACACTGTTTGTCCAAAGTCGGAAAAAAATAAGCCAAAATAGGAAAAAATATATTGACAAAAACGGAAGTTACATTTATATCGACGTATATATTTAGCGCTCGATGAAAATCTACAGGTTGTTTGTTTTTGTTAGGCTCTATCTTTTGTGTTATTTTATTTAACAAGCAGTTAGATATGTAGGCTTATGCAAAAGGTTTTTGGTATAAAGATAAGCGCGTATATTTGGCTTAAATAAAAGTGGCTGTCTATGCATTCAAATTTGTGCTTGTAGAGCTTTTAGGCGTTTTATAATGTTTGGATGTGTTGAGAAGAGTTCGACAAATTTTTCAGCCCCAGTTATTTTCTGAGATACCATCGTTTTTAGAAGATCTTTTTTGTTAGCAGTGCCATTGGCATTGATTTTTTCTGTGCTATCAGGATTGCTGATAAATAGGGACTTAAAAGTGTTATTGCTCTTCTGCTCGTCTCTGCCGGTGTTGCGTCGGTATTGGTTTTGGTTTTTACTTTCATTAACAATAGTTATAAGGCCTGTTGAGAGTTTTTCTGCACCATTTTCAACGATAGATACGCTATGTCGATCAGCGTAGTATTCACGTAGACGGCTAAGGTATAGTGTAAAGAGGTTTAGGAGCCATGAGAAGGCTATAAAAGCTATACCGATTATAGCAGTGTTGCCACCACTGTTACGGTTTCGACCGCCAAACATGCCAGAAAACATCAATGAGTAGCCTATGTATAAGAAGAGGGTGGGTAGAAAGGAGACGGTCATCATAACTTGTACGTCACGATGTTTTAAATGACCCAATTCATGCCCTATGACAGCTTCAACTTCACCTTTATCTAAAGAATTTAGCAGACCCTGAGTTATGGCTACACGGTTACCTGTTAGGGGTGAACCGTAAGCGAAGGCATTTGGCATAGAGATCTGTGCTAACATTAATTTAGGCTTAGAAATTTTACTTTTAAGACTTAACTCCTCAACCACTTTATGAAGCTCAGGATGCTCAGTAGGCCCTAATTCTTTTACTTTATAAACCGCCCCCACAAGATAGGGGGAAAATAGCCATTGGGCAAAATAGAAAATTACCACAAAAACGCCTATGGTAATTATGCCCAAGCTGCCGCCAAATAACATTAAAACTACTGCAAACACCAAAGTTGATAAGCTAAAGATTATTGCTAAAGTGCCAATCATTGACAAACGAAGCTTCCAAATACCCATTATCACGTCACTACAACATTTTGAATTATCTACATAATATATAGGTTTATGATGTAAAGAAACATTTCAAAGATACAGAAAAGGAGTTATTAAAATAACTTCAGATCAATCGCATCACAAAAACAAGAGGTATTTCAAAATTTTAACTATCATGTACATTGTCAAGTTTACAGGCTATGCAAAAAGAGTCTGCGGTATATTGGCTGTGGAGGATGTTTGAGATTTAAGGTGACATGTTTGTGTTTTTTGCAATATGTTTTTTAGTCTTTTAGATTTTTGTTTGTTTTGTGCATGTTTATGGTAGTTAAGAATTGGACTCCGATGGATGGAGATACCTTTGTTACTAGTGATGGCTTTATAATGAATACGTTTGGTTATGAACATCCAGAGGAGCATGTGTTTGCGTTTCTCAAATATATCCCTGCTAAATACAAAGATATGTTTAATGTAGAAATGCTAGAACGCACTTGGTGTTATGGTCAAACAGAGTTGTTTCGCGCAGAGAAGCTCTATACAGCAAAAAACTATCAAATTTTCATTGAAGCGTTTCGCAAAAACTTTCCAGACTATGTAGTTTATGATAAAAACAGAGATAAAGAGGTAATTAGTGCACCGTTAAACCGTATTGAAGAGGTTTTTGTGCCAAGAGATCGACTGGTTTGGTTACAAAATCTGTCACAGCGAGATGAACTACAAAATAAGGCGTTGGATCTTATCAGTTTAATTAGTAAAGAAGCTGAGGTGTCAATGGCAGATATGGGTTTACATGGATCCTTAGCCCTTAATATGCATGCATCACACTCAGATATTGACTTTGTAGTCTATGGCACAGACAACTTTCGATGTGTAGAAGCAGCCATTGAGAGGCTAGTTAACGCTGCTAAATTGTCATATATTGTTGGTAACCGGTTAGATGCGGCTCGCAAATTTCAAGGTCGTTATCAAGGTAAAATTTACATGTATAATGCTACTCGTCAATTCAATGAAAACACGACTAAATTTGGACAATACAAATACACACCACTTACACCAGTGCAATTTCAAGCTACCATATGTAGTGATAGGGAGACTATGTATAGGCCAGCTACTTATAAAATTGTAAATTATAAACCTGCAAATCCTGAATCAGAGTTATCTATAGATAAAATTCCAATACAGGTAGTTTCAAACATTGGCTGTTATCGCAACATTGCCAAGCAGGGCAGTGAAATTAAAGTTTCAGGCAAACTTGAAAAAGTAGAAAATATTGCAGACAGTCAGGTTTTCTATCAGGTTGTTGTGGGAACGGCAACATCAGAGGAAGAATACATTTGGCCAACAACAATTTAAAACTCCGTGACCGCGACAGCATACTCACTAAAGAGGGCCTGCTGTTTCGAGTGTTTGGCTACAATCACCCGCCTAATGCATATGTTTGTGATGCGGAGTATGCTTCAGGGAAAATTTTTCAATCCGCTGATCCGCGAGCACCAAGAGAGGGACAGCAGGGTTTGTTTTATAAATTTTACAATGATGAGGGTATGAAGTTTGTTGCCAAAAAATATCCGCAGTATATGCTTTTTCATGAAATGTTAGGCTTAGAGTTTGTCGGCATAACTGAAAAAGACCTCTATGAAATTCATCAGCCACAAGAACGTCTTGCAGAGTTGTTAAAGCAAGGTCCAACAGATGAGTTGCTTGCGGCGATGGAGCGGACGTTGAAAATTGCCACAGAGAATTCAGGGCTTGCAACTAAAGATTTTGGGGTTTTTGGATCTATGTTACATGCGTTTCATCATCCCAAGTATTCTGACATAGACTTTACCATTTATGGTAAAGAGCAAAACCTCAAAATGCGTCAGACACTTGAGGAGCTATATGAAGATCAATCATCGGGGTTAAGTAATGAATTTGCCTCTGAGCAGGTTATGGAGGGGAAACGGTGGTTGTTTACTAATTTTGATGTAAAAGACTTCATTTGGCATCAGCGCAGAAAACAAATTTATGGCTTCTATGATGATCGCAGACATAGTGGTAGAGTTATTAAAGCAGAGTTTGAGCCGGTTAAGGCGTGGAGTGAAATAACAAATGAGTATAATGCTAGGCATTGTATTACTAAGCGGGGGTGGGCAAAAATTAAGGCACGTGTCACAGCAGATGATGATGGTCCATTTATCCCCTCAGTATATGGTGTTGAGCCTTTGGAGATTTTAGAGGGCCCACAGGCTGCAGGTGAGGTTATGCGGGTGTTTTCATACATGGAGGAGTTCCGTCAGCAAGTGTATAAGGATGAGATTGTTATTGTGGAGGGTAATTTAGAAGAGGTGCAGACACCTGAGCCAGATGCGGAGGGCTGTTTTTATCAGATCACCTTAACTTATTGCCCACGTTACTATGATCAAGTTCTAAAAGCGTTACATTAACGGATTTAAGCACATGTAGTCTTCAGGTTTACTGCCTAAAAGCAGGCGGTAATACCTGTCGCCACTTTTTTTGTTAACTACAAGCTCGACCTTTCCTTGGGCAATAATAGCTTCGCCTGTTTCTGCTTGTTCACAGAATCTACCACGAAAGGAAGCTACCTCTTTTATAGGGGTTAGTTTTGGGCCTTTAAGAATTTTTATGTTTGCTAATTGATAAATGCAGGGGGTGAGGAGGGCTTCGGCTTTATTGTTAATGGTTGCAGTGATTTTTGCGTATCCAGCGTTGCTGTAGATTATGTCGCCGTATTGTTCAGAGATTTCAGCCTGGTTTTTTATGAAGCGTATAAAATAGTCAGTACCCTGATACATGCCTTGGAAGGCTTTTCGATTTTCCACTTTTTGAAAGTCTCCAAAACTCATGTGGGTGTCTTTTGAACGAAAAACATAAAGGGCTTTAAGCTCCTCAGCAGTATAAGCCTTAAAAAGAGAAGACTTATCGTTTAGCATATGTTGCAAGGCAGCGTATGCTTTACAAGAGTTGTCTTTGCCATAAATTAGCAGGTCAATATCAGAGGTTGAAGAGGTTAAACCGGCAAGAATAGAACCAGAAATGCCTATAGCATTCCAAGGAATGTTTGCAGCTATTTGCAGATCCTTGGCGAGTTGTAAGGCTTTTGCTTCTAAAGCAGTTAAAGTTTTTTCGGTGCGTAAAATGGAAAGTTTTTCTTGAGGATTAAAATGATGAATTATCTCATCTATTGGAACTTCACAGAGGGTTTCGCCAAAAACCTCATCGTATACTATTAGGTGGGGCAGATGTGTTTGGAGGAAGGCAAATCTATCTTGTAAACTGTATACTTTACCATAGCTTAACACATCATTGTGTCTTGACCCGTTTGGATCGGGGATGTAGCGAGGAAAAGCAATAATCTTGTTTTTTGGGTGAATTAAACCTTTTACATCAAAGATAACATTGCTTTTATGCTGTATAAAGTCACCTTCACGAGCTAACATAGCATCCTCAGGCAGTGATGTTTTACATAACGTTTAAACAATTCGCATCCTTCAAAATAACCATGACACTAAAGACCCAAAACTGTCAAAAAACAATACATATCAGTCAATGCCTACAATTAGCAACTCTACTAGAAGTTAGCGCAGATAAACCGGGCAACGTAAATTTTACCACTAATTTTGAAAACACACGTAGAGAACATTTTTTAGCCTCAGCCATAGCTGCCGGACCAACATTTCAAAAAGCCGCAAAAAGAGGCATACAAATAGCTGAAGGCAAACGGGCAGTTAGCAACGCAGGCTTAGGAGAACTCATAAAAGGCTGCGTTAAAGACATTATGACCTGGCAAAGAGGAGGCAACACCATTTTAGGCACCGTTATGCTACTTATACCCATAAGCGTTGCAGCCGGCTTAACCCCTACAGACGAAAAATTCAACATAGACTTTAAACTTTTACGCAAAAACATAAACAATATCATACAAGCATCAACCGCCATAGACGCATTACAGGTATATGAGGCCATAGATATAGCCATGCCAAACGGACTAAACCAAGCCCCAGACCTAAACGTAAACAACCCCCAATCAAAACAACGCCTAATAACAGAAAACATCACCCTCTATCAAGTATTTAACATAGCCAAAGACTACGACGACATATGCAGTGAATGGATAAACAATTACCCCATAACCTTTGATGAAGCATACCCATACCTAACAGAACAACTAACAAAAACAGACCAAAACACCGCAGTCATAAACACCTTCCTAAAAATCCTCGCCCAACACCCAGACACCTTCATAACCAGAAAAGCAGGCATAGAAAAAGCCAAAGAAATATCAACAGAAGCAAAAAAAATATTAAACCTAGGCGGAGCCACAACAACAGAGGGCAAAACAGCAATAACAAAATTCGACCACAACCTACGCAAAACAGGAAACCACCACAACCCCGGAACCACAGCAGACATCACAGCCACAACACTAGCACTCTGCACACTAAACGGATACAGACCATAACAAACAATTACAACACACCACACCAGCGCTTAATCTACAGTCAACACGACAACGAAAACAGTTAATCATATAAAAAATATAGTCCACCATAAATGTTTGCAATACTAAAATAGATAAGCTATAGAGTTTTTATGTAGTTTAGATAGAGATGAAGTGTGGGATGTTTTGTTGATATTTTTAGTTGAGTAAATTGAATTCAGGAAAACAGTATTGCATACTGATGGTTTGTTGTTTTTAAATTAAACAGTTGAGGTTTTAACTGTGCTAAAATCTGGTGATCTGATGCTGCTATCGTGTGTTGCAGAATCTTTTCTAAAGCTATTAAAAACATTAATGACGCATTAGTAGTGTGTTATTGATTAGGCAGGGTGTTTGTTGTAGTTTGGAGTTTTAGGTGTTTTTGAGCAAACATCACTACAACCGCTATAGCGATACCTGCAAAGATGAGTGCTCCAATCCACAACAAAAATGATGGATGAAACACAAAACTTGGTGGTTGAATTTGATCAGGTAATTGTGGTTGATTGCTGTCTGGTGATGCTGTTGGGTTTTGAGTGGGAGCCACTGTTTGTGAAGGTGATGATGAAGACTCACTAGGCATAGTAAACGTTTGAACCTTACTCCAACCACTCGATGCCTCAACCTCTACATGTTGAAAGGGAAGTAGCCTATCTGGAAATGACATAACCTTGGGCCCAGTTATTGCTTCAACTCTAAAATCTAATTGATCCCCAGGGGCATAGCGTTCTGCAGAATTTATCTGGGATAATGTAGTGTATTGTGAATCAGTTTGTTCAAACTCTGTAATCCAATACCGCCAGTCCTCACCAAAACGCCCCTTATACTGTATATTATAATACAGTTTACATGTATACCCTTCTGCGTTAGTGTAGGGTGTAAAGAGCTGATTTTTTATTGCAACTTCTATTCGTATGTCTTTTACACGGTATCCAGGTGTGGTGGTTGTGATTTTTTCTCCAGTATATTCGTTAGTAGTTGTTGTAGTGACGGATGGCACGTCATATGAATGGTCTACAAGTTTTACAGTAAACTGCGGAACAGACGGCTTAGACACTGCCTGCACATTTTCAGATACACCTGATAAAACCAGTAGACTTGACAGTAACAAAACAACAAATGTTAAAGTCAAAGATTTACTTACAGAACTCATAATTAACCGTAGGGATTAGGTAAATAAAAATCTTTACCCAAATCACACCCAACAACCAAAAAATTTTCAAAACCAATATGGAGTAAACTGTAATTTTGGAAAAATGTGTGTAGAGGGTTTTTATTGGTTTGGGTTTGGGTTGTTGTAGTTGGGGGTTTTTAAGTGGCTTCTAAGAAACACCAAAAACACAACTACAACAACACTCACAAAGAGAATTGCGCAAATCCACAATAGAACAGTTAGCTCACTTGGTGCAGGTTCGCTTGGGGTTGGTTTGCTTGGTGTTGGAGTGCTTGGAGAGGGACTTGGTGAAGAACCATCGTTGCCACCGTCTGAACCACCGCCCGACCCAGAACCACCACCAGATGACCCTCCGCCACCAGAACCACTGCCACCACTTGATGAATCAAGAGTCCAATTAGCCGTAACAACAACATCACGCTCAGGCATAATAAAAGATGTAGTAGCACTTGTACTGCTTGACAGCGTCACACCACCTGCAGTAACAGTCCAACCAGAAAAAGTGTAACCACTACGGGTACCAGCATTTATAGTAACAGACCCCCCTGCTGGATAATTACCCTCACCTGAAGACACAGCAAAACTATTTGGCACAGACACATAATAATAATCACGGACATAACTGATGTCATAGTTGTTATAACCCTGAGTAAAAGGAGCCGTCCAAGTAACGCCACTGCGTATACGGGAATTATACAATGCATCATGAGCCGAAGCACGATTAAACGACACAGGAGCACGATTATTCGAAAACACTACATCATTAGAAAAAACATAAACATGCTCAAGACCTGCAACAATAGGAACAAAAATATCATAAACCCCAACACCACCCCCAGCATTTGCAGCCGTGTTATTAGCAATCAAACCACCAAACAAACTACAGTTACCCAAGAAGGATTCAGAGAAGACATTATAAAAAGTGTTACACACACCACCACCATTTGCTGCAGCAGTATTATTAGCAATCATACCACCAAACATACAAAAGTAGCCATAATTGTTGTACACACCACCACCCACACCATGGTTACTTCCACCCAATTGACGGGCAGTGTTGTTGGAAATCACACCACCTGATAGCGCAAAAACGCCCTCATTGAGCACACCGCCACCACGCCATGAGGTGTTATTGGAAATCACACCACCAGACATAAAAAAGTTACCACCATTAGCCACACCACCTCCCCCATACATGAGTGTGTTACCTGAAATTTCACCACCAGACATACTAAAACCGCCTCTAACACTATTGTACACGCCACCAGCATTATTAGAAATTTTACCATCAGACATTACAAAAAAGCCATCATCACTATTGGATACACCCCTATCCGTGTTGTCAGAAATCGTGCCACCAGACATAACAAAGTTACCACCATTAAACACCCCTACACCGTTGCCACAAATCAGGCCACTATACAAGTAAAACTCACCGCCAGATTTAACCTCCACCCCATAACCACTAAAAACGCCTTGTCGAGAAACACCAACACCATCAATGCTCAACACGCCACCACGTTCAACAATAATGATGGTACTAGGATTGCCAAAAACGGTAAGATTCCAAGGTGCAAGTCCATCAGTTATCAAAGTGATATTCTTATCTTTAGGAATAATAAGTGTGTCAGTCTCAAGGTAAATGTGTGTGGTAAAAGCAACAACATAAGGTACCCCAGATGGCGCATTATTAACCGCATTTCTAAGTTCAGTCTCAGTGCTAACTACACAGTCAGGAGCAGCAGACACAAAAGACGATGCACCACTAAACACAGAAACAAAACAAGAAGAAACCAACACTACCATAAACAACAAAGAAATAACAAACCGCTTACGGAAAACAAAACCATTCATTCTCTCTCTCTCTCTCTCTCTCGGAACTGGTTTAAACTTTTTTTA
>Ga0209737_10001102_pt1 | contig 20000 bp, 15 predicted proteins | sample TergutCu122P3_FD_187284 | JGI IMG/M metagenome (GOLD analysis project Ga0209737, IMG submission 187284) | Cubitermes ugandensis P3 segment gut microbial communities from Kakamega Forest, Kenya - Cu122 P3 (SPAdes) (version 2) | ecosystem: Host-associated > Arthropoda: Insects > Digestive system...
CAGAGCTTCGTGGTTACAAGCCCACTCGCCCTGCTTGGTAACGCCTCTTATTCGGTTCTTGTCCATCGGCTCACGACTTATGCTCCACGCTTCCTTTCCACACTCGGTCACCCTCATGCAGTTACGTTTCACTTCGCTCGCGGTAACCTGCTCGCGGCGGGACTTTCACCCGCAGGAGTGCGCCCATGATGGGCGCACTTGTAGGGGCGGCGACCCGCCGCCCGTGCGAGGTGGTTTCTGCAACCCACGCACGGAAACAAGCACAGCTGCACGGCAAAACCAAAGCTGTTGCCACGCATGCTGCCAACATGGTATTCCCACTGCATATCTATGAGAGAAGAGAAGGAGGCGCTTTGGGCGCGCAACTATTGGGAGCGCAACGCAAAACGCTATGACTCGGCACTGCGGGTGACGGTGCGCGCCATGCCGAAGGTGCTTGAGGCGTTGAAGGGAAGCCTCGAGGGGGTGGAGCGTGTACTCGAAGTGGCGGCCGGGACGGGAATTGTAACGCAGGCCCTGGCCCAGGTGGCACACGAGGTGGTGGCTGTGGACTATGCCTCTGCCATGGTGGAGAAACTCAAAGCCCGGGTGGAGGCGGCGGGGTTGAAGAATGTCCAGTGCCAGCAGGCGGATATTTATGCGCTGCCTTTGGCGCCGGCCTCTTTTGACGCCGTTGTCGCCTGCAATGTCCTGCACCTGTTGCCGGACTTGCCCAAGGCCTATGAAGCCATGCTTCGTGTCCTCAAACCTCATGGGAAACTCCTTGTCCCTACGGTTTGCCAGCGTGAGACGTTGACTGCGCGAATAACGGCAAAGTTGCTCGCAACCATGGGGCTTCCCATCCAGCGTCGCTTTACGGTGGCCTCCCTTCGCGCAAGCCTCCAGGAGGCGGGGTTTCGTGTGGTGGAGCAGAAGGTATTTACCGGCCTCATGCCCGTGGCATACCTGCAGGGAGTGCCTGAAGCTTATGCCTTAAGCCCATGACAGCAGGGGGGCAAGGTTGGGGTTCCTCTCTCACCCCCTCCTGCCCAACATAGGCCTTTGTAAAAACAAATCCTATGGTATGGAAGAAACATTGCTTCAGAGAAAGACGTGCCAGGAGAAAGCAGATGACGCAAACACGGAAAACCATTGTTATTACCGGGGCCAGTGACGGTATTGGCGCCGCAGCCGCTCGCAAACTCCACGCGCTGGGCCATGAGGTGGTGGTGGTGGGGCGCTGCGCGGACAAAACCCACCTGGTTGCCGACGCGCTTGCTGTTTCTTACCACGTGGTGGACTTTGCCCGGCTGTGCGAAGTTCGTCGGCTGGCCGCAAAACTGGAGGCGGCCCACCCGCGCATTGACGTGCTGGTCAACAACGCCGGCGGTGTTTTTGGCCTTGGGAAGACGAGGGACGGGTTTGAGCAGGCTTTTCAAATTAACCACTTGGCGCCATTTCTGCTGACAAAGCTGCTGATGGACAAGCTTGTGGCAAGCAGGGCCAGTGTTATTCAAACCGCAAGCCGCGCCGCGCGGGTGGTAGGGAAGGGGGTGGTGGAGGAGTTGGAGGAGTTGGAGCAGACAAAAGCGTCCAGCCCGCTCCTCGCCTCCTATGCCTACGCAAAGTTTTTTAACATTCTTTTCACCCAGGAGTTACACAGACGCTTTGGCGCGTCCGGCATTTCCAGCGCGGCCTTTCACCCGGGCGTTGTTGCCAGTAACTTCGCAAAAAGTATGGGCTTTTCCATTTGGGGTCTCGCCTTCAACCCCCTCACACGCCTCTTTATGAGCACCCCAGAGAAGGGTGCCGCCCAACTTGTCTGGCTTGCCACCTCCACGCCCGGCCAAGACTGGGAGTCCGGCACCTATTATGAGAGGTTTCAACCCGTCCGCCTCAAACGGGCAGAGGACGCCGCACTGGCCCGCAAGTTGTGGGAGAGCTCAGAGGCCCTGCTGCTTTAAACCGGTTTAGGGTTGAAATTAACGTCGCCCCCGCGGAAGCAGGGTCCAGAAGTGCAATCGAAAAACCATTGACTTTATTGCACTTAACAACGCAGCTCTGGACCCCCGCCTCCGCGGGGGCGACGAGAAAAGAAAGGCTTACTTCAACAGACAACGACATGTTTTCATGGGTTATCTCGCTTGCCTCAATTCCACCTGTGCCAGAAAGGCAATCAACGCACCGCCGAAGCGCTTTCGGCCTCCTTCATTCAGGTGGCCGGTGTCTCTGGCCCAGTCGTCGGCCAGAGCACGGACTGTTTTATCCTCCTTCAAGGTGGCCATGGAACCATCGCAGCGAATGGATTCCAGTTTTGCCAAGTCAAACACCTGCCCTGGATAGGCGTCGCGCAAGTTCTTATTAAACATCTCTATCTGAGTGTTGTCATCGTTGTAGAAGGGGTCGTCGGTAATTTCCTTGTAGAGCGGCGAAGTGGCGTGCACAAAAGTCACTGTGCGGAATGTGTCTTCCAGTTCCTGGATGGCTAGTCGATAATGCTCAAAAATGTCATTCACATTGCTGCTGCGATTAAAGTTCGGATAACCGAGCTTCACAAAAGCAATGTCCAGCCTGTCAGCAGATGAAATGCCATTCATTAGCCTTACGAATTCCCGAATTTTTGCATGCGGGTCAACACCCACTACATTCGAATCCATGGCAAGCTCATAGAAAGCAGTTTGACTGCCGATGGCAGCCAGCCGTTGGGTGTGGTCGGGGTATAGCTGTTCCACTTGAATGCCTGTTTTCAGGTTGCGGATGCCATCCATCAGATCTGTACCCACCGACATGTGCGCAAAAAAGACGGTGCGGTTTTTTAATTTGGCCACATCCGCTGCGGTAAACCAAGGTTTTGCGTCAATGGAGCATTCCGTCTCGCAGCCACCTGGCACGTCGCAGGGGCCTGAGCCGCCCCCGCCAGGGCCTGACCCACCCCCGCCGGGGCCTGTTCCACCCCCGCCGGGGCCTGTTCCACCCCCGCCGGGACCTGTTCCACCCCCGCCGGGGCCTGGCCCACAGGCATCCGGTAGGGCACAGGGGCCCACAGTGCAGCCACCTGGCACGTTGCAGCACTCCCCCGCTACTGCACAGGGGTTTTTGACGCCCTTCTCTTTTTCGCAAGCCAGAGGAAAAAAAGTGGCTACCAACAAAAACACCGTCCACACCTTCATCCTTCTTATTTCCTTCACCTTCGTCCGTTTCATTTCCTTCACCTTCATCCTTTTCATCACCATAACCTCCCTGTCTTCACATAAAGCAGCCCTCTGCTTTACTGACAGCAGATGCTAACAGGCAAACTACAGGTAGTATATATGCGTCCAGTGTGGCTATGGACTGTTGTTACCAGGTGGGCTCAAAGAGGGGGCAAAGCTGCCCCGCTCAAAGCCTCCACCGGCCTAACCACTGATGGTGTTTAAAATGATGCTGTTGGTGATTAAACCCAGGACAGGCTCGTTGGGGTCACCGTTTTCGGTAATAAATACGTCCAGACGTTCGCTTTTGGTATCCATCATTGCTTTTGCTTCCAACAGCGTCGCACGTGTAGACACGACAGCAAAAGCGTTTTTCAATTTATCGTGCTTGTCTTTGACAAAATCTTCGAGCGTTAATTTTCTAATCTCATCTATTTCATCCACCGTCACAGGTTCCGGGTTGTCAACGTTCTCTGACTGCGGACTGAATTTGGAAAGCATATACCGTCCAAGCAAATTGCGATGGATGATGTATTTGACAGCATTCTTGTCATCCAGAAATGCAAAACGGCTGAATCCTTTGAATATTTCGTGCTCCAATATGGCGATGTTCGTTTGTGTCTTTGCCTCGTCGTAGCGCAAATATTTTAATTGAGCGAGAGGCACCATGCAGTCTTTTGCAAGCACTGCTGACATTTTTTCCTGCGACGACAAATTTTCTATGGCTTTGGTTGCGGATTCGAAATTTTTCTGGCCGAAATAAAATGCCAATACGGTTCCAACCCAAGTGCCCCAAAGAGGGATGAGTGTCTGGAGGATGTTGTCTTTCTCATAATAGAAGGAAAGAATGGCAACAGCCAAAGTCGCCAGCAGGACTGTGCCTGTAATGACAACGGCCAAATAATTGGTTACGGAGGAAAACATCCCGTTGTCATTAGGTTTTTTTCCCTTCTTTTTGCCGGAATTTTTGTCTGTGCTCATGAGTGCACACCGCCTTGTGTTGTTTTGCAAAGGCGAGGCTGCGAGTTGTTTTTACAAAATGCAAGAAAAAAGCGAAGTGGCAACCTTCTCGCGCTTTTGCACATGGCTTTTCACCCGGCTTCATGAGGCATAACGACTACGGCAGGCTCATGGGGTTTGGGGGGGGGGGGAAGCAGGTGCACCCCTGTTTGTATGTCCAAAAATCACTTGCCAGGACAGCAAAAAAGCGGCTGAGTCTTGCCTGGACGTTTTTTCAAGGGAGACTGTTTTGAAACCATACATTGCGGTAGGGCTTTTTCTGGCTTTGTTGACGTCTTGCGCCACTTCCAAGTCAAACGTGAAGGCTGCCTGGGAGATGGAAAAGCAAGTGACGCATGTGCGTTCCGCTTCGGGAATGAGTGTGCAGCTGATGCGTTGGGGCCCGGTGGAGCAGCAGGAGGCCTTGCTGTTTTTCAGCGGGTTTGAGCACCCCTGGGTGGAGGCGGGAAAACCCATATTACACAAGGTGCAAGCTTGCAAATATGGGCAATGCTATTCAACGGAAGTGAAGGGCCAACCCTGGACCACCTTGCTGTTGAGCGAAGAAAATGCGAAACTCTATTTGCCCTTTGTGGAGGAAGACACCCCCCTAAACCTTTCCTATGTTACGGGGGAGGAGGAGACACTCAAACCCGAAGCCTTGGCGAAAATGTTTGAGGGACAGAAGCTGCCAGCCAGCCCATAGGCCGTTTCTCAGTTGGGCTGCATTTGGAGGCTCGCGCCTGCATTCCGCTCCACAAATAAAGCGGGAGAGCAGGCGCTTTCTCATTTATGAACAGGAGTGCGGGAAAACGAAGCTTGGCCTGCCGTCTTTGAGCCAGTTGTTTTTCATTTTAATTATAAGAACGTCTCATGCTATAAAGGTTTCTGCATTTCAACCTAAGGATAACTGGATGAAGCAGATAATTTTTTGGACAGTGACGCTCGTACTTTCCGTCGGCCTATGGGCTTGCAGCAGCGACAACCCTTTGCTCAACCCGCTGGCAGAAGCAGGGCAACCGGCAGAGCTACCGCAAGAGCAGTCGCAAAAGCCCCCAGAGTTGCCCCCAGAGCCCGAAGTTGAAGCCTGGGTGTATGGGAGGTTGATGGATGCCAACCGCCACCAGCCCGTTGACGTTCCCGTCCACATTTCTGCAGGAGAGCACACTGCCTCCATGCAAGGGGGGTTTTTCTTCATAAAGCTGCCCGTGGGCCGGGAGCATTTGCTGGTGATAGAGGCTCCGGTAGACAGATACCCACGGACTTCACACAGAGTCATGGCTCAGGCGGGTGTTTCCACTTACGTTGAGCTCTGGATGCTTCCCTTTGGGGCGTCTGAAACATTTGACGTGAGTGCGGGCGGCTTGGTTACAACCTCTGGGGCGGAAGTTGTTTTCCAGCCCAACTCACTCAATGCCACAGGTGAAGTGACTGCCCGCCTGGCTTGGCTTAACGCCGCGGATGAAAAACAACTTTCTGCTTTCCCCGGCGGGTTTCGCACCGACGAGGGCAAGCTTCTGGAGAGTTTTGGCGCCATCGTCGTTGAAGTCCGTGACGCAGCTGGAAACCTGGTGAACCTCAACAAGGGAGCGCATGCTGCAGCGACGATTCCCGTAAGCAATGTGCCCGCCGATACCGAAATACCGCTTTGGGTTTATGATGAGGACGCCGGCCTCTGGAAAAAAGAAGGCGAGCCCCTCACCGACTGCTCCTCCGGCTTTTGCTTGGCGGAGCTTCCGCACCTTTCTTGGTGGAATGCGGACATTGTCATTCAAACCACTTGTTTGACAGTTTGTGTTGCTGACACCAACGGCCATCCAGCGGCTGGCGTTTATATTGAAGCCAGAGGTGTGGACTATTTTAACTTCACCACGGGTTTCAGCGGCGCCGATGGCTGTGCTTGCTTGCCGGTGCGCGTTGACTCCCATGTAAATGTGACAGCCACCACCTTGAGTGGTGACATGGGCTCTGTGAATGTAGGCCCTACCACCCTCGGGCCACTCGCTTGCGGCAGTCCGGCGTGCACCGAAGTCTCTTTGACGGTGGCCCCTCCCAAATTTCAAGCCATCCTCAGCTGGGAAGGTTTTGAGGATTTAGACGCCCACCTCACCGGCCCCTGCCCTGACTGCGTTGGGGGACAGTTCCATGTTTTTCATGGCGACCGTGGTTCTCTCTCCCATCCCTTCTTCGCCGCTTTAAACAATGACGCTTGTGCCTTTTTCAACGAGCAAGCCTCGGAAATCATCTCCCTCTCCGCTTGCGCCGAAGGGAGCTATCGCTACAGCGTCTTCAACAATGTCGGCATGTCCTCGCCGCACACCCCACAGGCCACCCTAACCCTCTTATTCCCCGACGGCAGCCTCCTGAGTTATTCGGCGGGCGCTTCCTTCAACGCTCTCCCCCTGTGGACAGTGGGGGAGTTGCAGTGCAACGTCTCCTGCGAATGCACCTGGCAACCCATCAACACCTTCGAGGTTTCCGACGTTTTTTTGAAGGCTGGGCAATGCACCGACAAACCCCCCGTATTCCAGTAAGCCCCTGAAATATTCGTTGAAACCTCTGAAAGAGAGAGCTGCAAGTTTGCCGCTTGCAGCTCTTTTTTTTTCTCCTCCAACAAGCCTTCTCCGCAACTCCTGTGGTGACTGAACGGCGGTTTATTTGAAAACAAGCTTCCGGATGCGGTTGTTGCGGCTGTCTGCCACATAGAGGTTGCCTGCCGCGTCGATGGCGAGGCCAGAAGGCTCATCAAACTTTGCGGCGCTTCCTTTCCCATCGGCATAGCCTCTTCGCACCGCATTGTTGTCGGCAAAAGTGCTGATTTTTCCCTTCGGCGTTATTTTTAGGATGAGGTTGGCTCCTTCATCCGCCACATAGAGGTTGTCTGAAGCGTCAATGGCAAGGCTGGAAGGTTGAAAAAGCCCGTAAGCATAGCCTCTATGGCCCTTCCACGCACTGTTGCCGACAAAGGTGCTGACTTCTCCCTTCGGCGTCACTTTGCGGATGCAGTTGTTCCGGGTATCCGCCACATAGAGGTTGCCTGCCGCGTCAATGGCAATGCCGGAAGGCTGCATAAACTTTGCAACGCTTCCCTTCCCGTCGGCATAGCCTTCTCTGCCGCTGCCAGCAAAGGTGCTGACTTCTCCCTGCGGCGTTACTTTTCGGATGCGGTTGTTCCATTTGTCCGTTACATAGAGGTTGCCCGCTTTGTCTATCGCAATGTCGGTGGGCCCATCAAACTCTGCAGCGCTTTCGGTGTCGTCGGCATAGCCGCTTTCTCTCTTTTCTCTGAGGGCAAGAGTGCTGACTTCTCCTTCCGGCGTCACCTTTCGGATGCGGTTGCTTTCGCTGTCTGCCACATAGAGGTTGCCTGCCGTGTCAATGGCGAGGCCGGAAGGCCATTCAAACTCTGCCTCGCTTCCTGGGCCGTCGGCAACGCTGCTCTCTGTGCCAGCAAAGGTGCTGACTTCTCCCTGCGGCGTCACTTTTCGGATGTAGGGGCTTTCCGCCACATAGAGATTGCCTGAAGCGTCGATGGCGATGCTGGCAGGCTCATTAAACTTTGCAACGTTTCCCGGGCCGTCCACATAGCCTCCTCCACTAAACCCGCTTTTTCCACTTCCGGCAAGGGTGCTGACTTTTCCCTCCGGCGTTATTTTTCGGATGCGGTGGTTTCCATGATCCACCACATAGAGGTTGCCTGCCGCGTCGATGGTCATTCCAAAAGGCCGCCTGAATTTTGCCGTTTTTCCCGGGCCGTCGGCATAGCCTCCTCCTCCATAGAAGCTTCTTCCACTTCCGGCAAGGGTGCTGACTTGTCCCTTCGGTGTCACTTTGCGGATGCGGTGGTTCCACATGTCCGCCACATAGAGGTTGCCTGCTGCGTCGATGGCAATGCCGGAAGGCTCAAAAAACTCTGCAGTGTTTCCCGGACCGTCGACATGGTCTCCCCTTTTACGGCCAAGGTTTTCTTTTCCGGCAAACTTGCTGACCTTTCCCTTCGGCGTCACCTTGTAGATGCAGTGGTTGAGTGAGTCCGTCACATAGAGGTTGCCTGTCGCGTCTGCGGCAATGCCGGAAACCTTATAAAACGCACGGCCGCCAACAAGGGTGCTGACTTCTCCCTTCGGTGTTATTTTTCGAATGCGGTGGTGGAAGTTTCCGTTATCCCTCCCTCCGTCATCCACCACATAGAGGTTGCCTGCCGCGTCGATGGTGATGTTGGAAGGCTCATTAAACTTTGCCTCGCTTCCCGGGCCGTCGGCATAGCCTCCCCCCTTTTCGCCTGTCCCACCGCTTCCGGCAAAGGTGCTGACTTCTCCCTCCGGAGTAATTTTGCGGATGCGGTGGTTGAGTGCATCCGCCACATAGAGGTTGCCTGAAGCGTCGACGGCAATTCCAACAGGACTCCCAAGCTTTGCTGTGCTTCCCGGGCCGTCGGCATAGCGTCTTCCTTCATTGTCGCCCTTTCCACTGCCAGCCAAGGTGCTGACTGTCACCTTCGGCACAGTCTCTTTTGGGCTGTCCTCCTGCACCTTCGGCACAGTCTCTTTTGGGCTGTCCTCCTGCACTGTCGGCACAGTCTCTTTTTGGCTGTCCTCCTGCACCTTCAGCATCGCCTCCTCTTTATTGCCACCTTTCGGGGCCACACCTTCCCGCGCCACGCAGGCTGCAAAAACAACCCACAGGAGGACAACCCAAAGAGGAGAACGAAACATGGAGCGTTTCCTTTCATAAGAGGTGTTGAATGCCTGAAAACAAAAACGTCTCAGTGGAGGAAGCCATCCCCTCAAATAAGCCGCTTTCTCAACTCCTCGGATGGCTGAGAAGAAAGCAAGCCCACAGGAATGTCCAGGAGGGAATAGGCCCCGGCGGCGCCTTGCTGGTGGAGGCGGAAGGCCGCACGCGCGCAAGCTACAAGCACGCTGGCCGTGAAGGCGGGGTTGTCGGCGAGTTTGAGGGAGAATTCCAGTTGGTGCGCATGCGCCTCCTGGGTTAGGCCATGGCGCACCACATGCCCGGCTTGCGGCATGGCCGCGTGTTTTTGCAACAACTCCTCCTGGCTGACAAACACCACCTGGGTTTCATAGCCCGCAAAATAGTGCGGGAGGGTTTGAATGGAATGCTCCAACTGTTTTAGGTTGGCGCCTTCTTCGGGGACTACATAACAAAGCCGCCTGTGGGCTTGTGTTGCGACAACGGTTTTGCCCGCGCGTGCGGCCTCCAAAGCCTCCTTGCTTGGCAGCGTATATTGGCGCGCGTCTTTGACGCCCGGAAGGTGGCGCAGCGCGTCGGAATGCCCCTGGCTGATGCCGGGGCCCCAAAAGGAGGCACTCTGGCCTTGGGGCAACACAGCTTCAAACAGGCAGCGCATGAGGGAGAAAAGTCCCGGGTCCCACCCCGCTGCAAAAACGGCGACTTTGCTCCCGCGCAAAGCCGCGGCGTGTGTCGCCTCAAAATGCTGCTGCATAACGGCGTGCGTGTCAAAGCTGTCCACCACGTTATAGCGCTCTGCAAAATGTGGCGTCTGTTGTGGCAAGTCCTTGGCGGAGCTTCCGCACAAAAGGAGTATGTCTGCCTCCACCTCTCCCGCGTCCAACACATGCATGGGCATATGGTTGGGGTGAGAAAGTTGCCGCCTTGAGAAAATACCGGCCAAACACATGTCCGGTTGTTGCTTTAAAGAGGCCAAAGCCGCTTGTCCCAAGTTGCCAAAACCCACAATTCCAACGCGCAATGTATTCATAAAATTTCCATGCCTCTGAGGGGAAGAAGAGGAAGAAGCAAAAGAGGAAGAAGAGGCAGCAGAAGAAAAAGGAGAGGAGGTGGCCCCCCCTCTCCTTCCTTGAAGCCCAACCTTATTTTTTAAGCAAATGAGCGCCCGCAATTCCCGGAGAAGTCATCTCCATGGGAGAGAGAATGACTTCCAGCGCCTCGGGTGTCAGCAATTTGTCGCGCAGAATAATGTCGCGCACCGCTTTGCCCGTCTCAACGGCCTCGCGCACCACCTTGGAAGAAGCCTTGTAGCCAATATGCGGATTCAGCGCCGTCATAATACCGGCCGAGTTGTTCACATATTCCTTCATGCGCTCGGCATTGGCGCTGACGCCCTCCAAGAGGTGCGTGCGGAACACAGTAAAAGCCTGCGCCATCATGCGGATGGACTCGAGCAGGCAAAACACCATGACAGGCTCCATCACATTTAACTCAAACTGTCCTGCTTCGGAGGCCATGCTGATGGTTAAGTCATTGCCTACAACTTTGAAGGCAACTTGGTTGACGACTTCGGCCATGACGGGGTTGACTTTCCCGGGCATAATGGAGGAGCCGGGCTGGCGGGGGGGGAGGTTGAGTTCTCCCAGTCCGCAGCGTGGGCCCGAAGCCATCATTCTCAAGTCATTGCAAATTTTTGAAATGTTGAGCATGCAGACTTTGAGGGCCGCAGACACCTCAATATAGCTGTCGGTGTTTTGGGTGCCATCCACCAAGTCCTCCGCGGTTTCCACGGGAAAGCCCGAAAGCTCAGCCAGCTTTCGCGCGACGAGGCGAATGTAATTCGGGTCCGCATTGAGGCCTGTGCCCACGGCGGTGGCGCCCATGTTAATGTGCAGCAAAGCTTTGGCCGCCTGCGTTATACGTGCCAAGTCACGCCTCAAAACACGCTCATACGCCGCAAACTCCTGCCCTAAGCGAATGGGCACTGCGTCCTGCAAATGCGTGCGTCCCATTTTAATGACGGCGTCAAAGGTTTTGGCCTTGTCCCCAAAAGCTTTGCACAGCGCTTCCAGTGCGGTTTGTAACTCTTTTAAGCGGAAGAGGGCGGAGAGGTGGATGGCGGTGGGGAAGGCGTCGTTGGTGCTTTGGGCCATGTTGACGTCGTCATTGGGGCTGATGACTTCATAGCTGCCTTTGCTTTTACCCAAAAGCTCCAGGGCGCGGTTGGCGACAACCTCATTGGTATTCATGTTAATGGAGGTGCCTGCGCCGCCCTGAATGGGGTCCACGACAAATTGTGCTCTCCACTGGCCGGCGAGAATTTCGTCACAAGCTTGGGCGATGGCTTTGCCCACCTCGGGTTTCATGCGTCCCGTTTCCGTGTTGGCGAGGGCGGCGGCCTTTTTCACCATGGCCATGGCGAGAATCAGCGCCTCGTCCAGTTTGTAACCGCTGATGGGAAAGTTGTCGATGGCTCTGGCCGTCTGCACACCCCAATAGGCGTCGTTGGGAATTTGTTTTTCACCGAGAAAGTCATGCTCGCTTCGAAATGACATATAGGCTCCTTGAGAAAGAGCGCGGCGCAACCGTCTTTTGGAGGCACTCTCCGGCGGCCAAGTCGCGCAAACGCTATTCACCCGAAAATGAAGCGGGCCGCCAGAAAAATAGTGTGCAGGTTTTCTGTTTTTTTGCCGCCCAACGCATAAGCACCCCCCCCGCTTCCCATAGGAGACAGCGGAGTTGGGCGCCCCCCCCTCCTCCTCCCCCTATACAGACTCGAGACATAGGCAACAACGTGCCGGGACATGGGCAACCTTCTGGCCGGGAGGAACCGGCCATGAATTCTCCACTGGGGATGATGGTTAAAAAGACAAGGCCGAAGGCACACCACAGGGCTGAAATAAACAGAACGAGGTAGCGGGCTGCATGCGCATGGCGGGGCAAGCTGCCAATCAAACCGGCCAGGTTTCCAGTTTCCAGGCGCTGTCCCAAAACATCCATTCCATTTTTGTGCACAGCACATAGGCTTTTGTCATGGCCTGCCGCTGCTCTTCGGTGCATAAGGCGGCCACCTCGTCGCACAGGTGGATGGCTTTTTGCACTGCCGCCGCGAATTCTTCACCGCCATAAGTGTCTATCCAGGACTGGTAGGGGTTGTTGTTTTTGTCCTGGTTGGCCAGAATGTGGTCCCCCACTTTTTGATAAACCCAAAAGCAGGGAAGCACGGCGGCCATGGCGACTTCCAGCGGCGCGCAGTGTGTCTGTTGAAGCAGATAGGAGGAATAGAGAAGGCAAGTCGGCGAGGGAGGAGGTGGTGGGGACGCTTCCTTCTGGAGGAGGAAGGAGGCGTGCAAAGCGCGCTCCACGGCCAGACAGTCTCCGGCAAAGCGGAGGAAGGCCTGGCTGTGCTCCACATTGTCCAGCCTGGCGGCAATGCCTGTCAGCGCTTTGCCAAAACTCAGAAGGTAAAGGGCGTCCTGCTGTATATAAAACAGAAATTTTTCCCGACTCAGGCTTCCCTCCATCAACTCACGGACGAAGTCCAACTTGAGAATTTGCTCATAGGTGGGCTTTGCTGCTTGCCAGGCTTGTTCGCTCCATTTCATGTACATTCTCCTTAAGCCATTCTTCAGATGTTGGAGTTTTGAGAAAGTGGGGCCCCCGCACGCAAGCTGTCCTGCAGCGCAACCACGCGCTGCACGGTTGCGCCGCCGTCTGAAGCCTCCTGCTCTTCGGCATAAACCCAAAGGCGGGCCAGCAAGGGGGGCAGAGGGTGGCAACGAAGAGGCAGAGCAGCGCCTGGGGTTTGGACAAACTCTTCGGCCACCTCCAGCGCAAAAGAGGGGTTTTGACATGAAACCCCCTTTATCCATGCCCATAGGTTGTGCGGGGAAAGTGCTGAATCGCTCTGCAGCAGAGTGAAATAACGCCGGAGGAGCTCCTGCGGTAGAGGGGGGGAGGTTTCTTCGAGGAAGAGTTTGGAAAGCGGATGCGCCACCGCCAGGGCATGTTGGTTTTTAGCGCTCAACCCTGCCTTCAAACCCGCCAGACACTGCTTGCGGTATTGAGGCCAATTTCCTGGAAATGACCAGACACTCGCCGCGCCTTCCCAAGCCTCTTTGTCATTCAATGACTTCAGCTCTTTCAGCAAAGCGGGGGCGTCTATGTGTTGCTGTAAGGCGGCCAGAGCGCTCAACCGTCCCCAGGCTTGCAGGGCTTTGCCTTTGCCTTCGTGAGCAAGCCGTGCAAGCCAGGGGGCTGCCGTTTCATAGGGGACATAACGCAGGCACGCTTCTGCTTCTTCCCAAAGCTCCGTGGCATTTTTCTGAAAAGCAAGAGCAAACAAGTCCCAACCGAATTCCGGCCACAGGTGTTGCACATGAGGCAATCGTCGCAACAACAAAGCGCGGACGGCCAGGTGCTTGTCTGCAGCAAATTGCCGCAATGCGGGAATCAGCACTTCAGGCCATTTGTCCTCGGTTTCCAAAAAGCGATGGGCAATGCTCATTAAGGCTTCGGTGGCGTGGCTTTGTGCCTCCAGAAAGTGCGCGTCCATGCCGCGTCGCTCTGTCTCGTCTGAAGTTGCGAAAGCAAGGGCTAAAAAGACGACTCTTTCAGCATCCTTTTTGCTTTGCACGACGAGGGCGCAACTTTGCAATGCCTTGGCAGCTGAGCGGTTATGGCGCCAATGTTTCGGGTGCTTTTCCAACTCGTCTAAAATTTTCTGTGCCAAAAGGGTGGCGTCAATGTTTTCGAGTGGCAACCAGTGGCTTGCCGGTTGCGAGGTGCCATGCTTATAGGCCAAATACTCAGCGACTCCCTCTACAATGTCGTCGCAAAAGCGGCCGCCAAGCTCAGCCCAGTGCATCGACAACAATGTCAAAAAGCGGTTGGGGTGGCGTGAGGTGGCTTCACGCAATTGCCCGCCTACCGCTTTTTCTTCTCCTGCCAAAAAATCCTCGCCAGGGTTGCCGGCATACTGCATCAAAAGGCGGCAGATTTTTCTGTTTTTTGCGTCGAGGAATACTTGAAAAGAAAAGGGTGCTCCGACGGAGCCCTCTGGCACAGCCACCAGACGCGGTTGCCGTCTGAAATGAGGGATGCGGTTTTCATATTCATTCACCAACTCTATGGCTTTGGGTGAGCGCAAAGGGCGGGGGATGCAGGCCAGCAGTTGAGATTGTTTTCTCACGCGCTCTGTCAACATCCATGCAGGCACGTTGGGGCCAGAAACCTCCTCTTGAAACAGGTTAAGAAGGGTTTCTTCTATGGCCTTTTTCGCTTTTTTGGGCAGTTGCACAAACGCGGCTTCCATCAACGAGCCCAATTCAAAACGCAACTCCGACTCAAGCCATGGCTTTTCGCACAGCATGCGAGCAATCAGCTCCAAGTTTTCTGTGGGCGCTTGCGTGCATGCGCGTATGGCGAAATAGCGCAGCGTCACTTCAGCGCTAAAACACAGACGTTCACGAGTGTCGCTCCACCACGTGGAATGTTCCTTGGCATGTTGGACAATGGCAGACTCCATGGCATCCAGCAGAATGCCTTCGTTGCCTGGGCCTAAGTCAGCTGGGCTGCGCGTGCGGGTGTATGAGCTTTTGTCCAGAAAGCAGTTTGAAACAGGAGAAGGAGGTTGGTTTTGGCTCCATTGCTCCAGGAAAGACACTGCCAGAGAAAGCAAGTCCGTGGACTGTTGCATGCGCTCTGAAAGAAAATGTTCATTCCCTTCGCCAAACTCGCACCGAAGTTTTGGGGCATGGGGCTTCGCGTCGTGAATGACATAACGCCACAACACTTTGTCATCCAAACCTCCGCTTGCCCAACAACGCGCAAGTGCATGCCCCAGGCGGCTGTGCTCCTCCAGTGGAAAGTTGAGCAACTCAACAACCAGAGGAGCGAACAGGGGGATGTGCTCGTCGCTCACTTCGCTCAGGCTCAACGCCATGTCATTGGCGATTTGGGTTTTGTCGAACCCATCCGTGCTTAAAACATCCAACCAGAAGGAAAGAACGCTTTGTGGCGCCTCATTCACCCAGAGAGCCACATGCTGTGCATGTGTTGTGAGGCCATCCCATTCCCTTGCTTCTTTCAGCATGGGCACCAAATGCTTCAACCAGAAAAGGTGCCACTCCACATGGGTTGCCTGGGTATAAAGCACGTCAAATACAGGGCGGTGCTTGTTTCGCAAGTCACGCATGAAGGGCCAGTCCTCCTCGTGTGGAAGGTGTTCGGCCAGGCATTCTGCGATAAGGCGCCGTATATGAAAGGCATGGTTTCCTGAGAGGACGGTGAGCAGTTGTTTGCTGAATTCGCTGCTGTCTTCACTTTTCAGCTGCTCAACAAAACGAAGGAGGGTGGAGTGTGCAAAAGGCCCGGGCGGCAGGCTTTGAATGAAAGCATCCAATGTCAACCCTTCGCGTCTGGCTTTTCTAAGCATTAAAACGTCCAGGAGCGTTGGGTCCCCAAAGGTTAGCTGCCCTTCTGGGGTTTCGTGCAATATGTTGTGGCTAAGCAGCGGTTGGATGTCATGCAACGCAAAGAATTGCTGCTTGGGCACAGCCCAGCTGCGTTGTTTCAGCATTTCAGCAGCCATTTGCTCAAGCGTCTGCATGGCAAAGTTGCCGAGTGTGCTGGTGGAGTGAACAATGCTTTCAAGCCAATGCTGTGCCAATGCCTGGCGGCTGGTTGCGTTGAAGCTTTTTCCTTGTTGTGCCAAGCCCACAAACAAGTCCAACTCACGTGGGTTGCAAATCAGCTTTTGAGTGGTGGCGTCTATGGTTGCTGTGTCCATGCCGTGTCGGGTTAACAGCGGCACCACCTCCACCTCCCAGTCCAGCGGCTGGCAGGAAAATTCTGCCTCCCATGTGCGTTGAGAAATTTTTCTGTCATAGCGCCCTTCACGGCAGGCTGTGACAACGGTGACATTGGGAATGGACAAGAGGCGGTCAACCTGCGAGAGCACAGTGTGCTCATGTGCCATGGAAAGCGAATCCACCAAGACGACCACCTGCCTGTCGTCTGCTATGCGGGCAAGGCTTTCCACCCATGGCTCCGCTAAGCCCAAAGCCTGGTGGGCCTGTGCCGTCGTCTTGCCAGCCACTTCACGCAGCTGAAGGAACAAGGGGCACAACGCAGAGTGCTCCTTTGCCCTTTTTTCCAGCTCCTCTTGCAAGGAAAGCAAAAGGCAGGTTTTTCCAGAGCCAGGTGCGCCTTGGAGCAGGATGGAGCGTTTTTTCTCTTCAATCGCCTTCAGCAGTTGGCCAAGCACAGGCCTTTCTAAACGCTCATTTCCAATTTCCTGGCGCCATGTTCGCCCAATGGCTGAGGTGTTTTCGAATGCGTTGAACAACTCGCTGAGCTTCATGGCAGGAGCCAGCATGCCGCCTGCGTCTCTTACCAGGTTTTTGAGCTCGTCTTTGCTCAGACGGGAGGGGGAGGTGGGGGGGTGGAGGCGCGCCCGAAGCCGCTCAAGCCGTATCCACAAAGCGTCAAACACCGCGGAAGCGTTGGTGGACAATTGACGCAAGCGCTCATAAAGCTCTGCCTTCATGTGTTCCACTTCCCGGTGGATGACAAACGAAGTACGGCTTAAAAATTCATAAGTCGAAAGTCCGGGCGTTTGCTTTTCAAGCAGTGCTTTGAGTCTGGAGAGGGTTTCTTGTTGCCTGTTGTTGAGGCTGTTGTGAAAGGAAAGCTCATCTGCATGGCCGGCAGCATGCTCTCTGAGTGCATGCACCTCGCCAAAAGGACTTCGAGAGCAGAAACGGACGCTGGTTTTTGGGTTTTGAGAGAGGGCTTGGCCTGCTTTTGACAAGTCACCGGCAAGCTCTTTCATGGACCATGCATGGAAGGCTGGCTGATTTTTTTTGCATGGGCAGAAAATTTTTGAGCCATCTGTTTTTCCTGCCACCAGCTCATCCACATGAGAGGTGAAGGATTCAATTTCCAGCCATTCAAACTCAGGCTCTGCAAGCACGCACAGCGCCCACTCAAAGGCCACCAGAATTTCATAACCATCGCCTCGGCTGGAGGGAATGCCTGTTTTGCTCACTTTTTATTTCCTTTATACAAAACCAACTGTGCACCGAAAACCAGATTGAATCCGATTTGGCAAGAGCCTTGGCATGGTGCACAACCGCGTGAGCGTTTTCCAAAGTGGGAAGCGTTTGCCAACTCCATGGAAGGCCAAACTGTTTGGGTGTTGGAGGGTGCCTTCACATGGCCGCATTCATATAGCCGAATGAAACCTTTCTCATAAAGCTTCACATGCAACAACGGCCATGCCATAACCGACACTTGCCCCGTCCATTCCAGAGAGCCCGGCATGAATTTTTTCTCGCGCTGGCGCCGTACGCGTTTATTGCGGCGGCATGCCATACCAGAAGCCTTATGGCAGGAAGCCCTGGCCGTATTGCCGTTTCTGGCCGCCTGGCCCCCAAGCGAGCTGGAAGCTTTGCGTGCGACAGCTACGCTGTTTTTGCGCGACAAAAGCATTGTGGGCGCGCGCGGTTTTGTGGTGACGCCCTTTCAGCGGGTGGTGGTAGCGGTGCAGGCCTGCATTCCCGTGTTAAAACTCGGGCTGCAATGGTATAGCGACTTTAAAACGGTGGTGCTTTATTCCGACGAATTCATTTCCAGGAGTGAATGGGAGGGGGAGGATGGGGTAGTCCATTTTGACGATGCGCCCACAGCGGGAGAAGCCATGCCAGGAGGCCCGGTGGTATTGTCCTGGCCGGATGCCCTGGATTTTAGCGGGGAGAGGGAAGGGGAGGAAGGGGAGGAGGAGGTGGCGTTTTTGGCCCCCCCCGCAGGCAACATTCCACAAGTGAGTGTGGTTATTCACGAGTTTGCACACAAACTCGACATGAGAAACGGCGAAGCGAATGGTTGTCCGCCTTTGCCGAGGGAGTTGTCGGCTAAGCGTTGGCAGCGGGCCATGCAACAGGCTTATGAGGATTTTTGCTTTCGCACAGCGCGAGGGGAGGACATGGGCATGGACACGTATGCGGCGGAAGACGCCTCGGAATTTTTCGCCGTGCTGTCCGAAATTTTTTTTATAGCGCCCAAGCGCCTGCGCGAAACCTACCCCGAAGTGTACGAATGTTTCCGGTTGTTTTACCGTTTTGAAGTCAACGAAAGCCCAAGGACATGAAAGCGCCTCCCCCTCCCCCTCCCCCTAAACCGGTCTAAAAGGAAGCTGAAAAAATGCCCAGGCATGCCGGCATAAGACGTTTTGGATTTGTGTTGTTTCCTCTGCTAATGCTGATTCCTATGGCCCGCTTTCCCAATGCGACAGAGAAAAGGGTGGTGTTGACGGGTGACACCGCGACTTCGGTTGCCAGCCTGTTGGGTTTGTCCTCCCCGGGGAAGGTGTTGTTGCCCCTGTCGCGACGTGACGGCTGGGCGGTGTATTTGCTTAAAAAAGACACGCCGGAAACACTTTTAAACGACAACAACCAACAGGCGCCCACACGGCACAATGTGGTGGAATTCTCAAACACCCCTTCGCCCTCGCTGAGCATTTCCCCCTATTGGCTGGACTTGCAGACCGGCAGCCCTTCGAGGCCCGGCTATGCGTTTAACTCTCCATTTTTCCCAAACAAACCGGAGCCGGGCCCCTGGTGGCTGCTTTTGCAGCAACTCAAAAAAGAAATTCCACCCGCCCAGTGGAGTGAAATGGAGAAGGGGGGGCGGCTTTCGGTGCAGCGCTGTTTCCCTTTTGCCGAGACATGGGAGTTGTGCCTGGAGGTGTATTGCGCCAAAGACAGGCAACCTCCACAAGACGGCTGGCAAATACAGCTGAGCGTGCGGGACACACGTTTGCCCACGCCGGAGCAGCTTTTCTCTCAGTTGCGCGCGGATGCTGAGCGGGGGGAGGTGGAGGCCCAGTACAGGCTTGGGTTGGAGCATATGCCCATGGAGGGGGGAGGGGGTGCGGCGTTGCCGGGGCCTGAGTCGGCCGCGTTTTGGTTTCGCAAGGCGGCCGGGCAGGGGCACTGGGGTGCCCAGTTGCAACTCAGCAGGCTGTATGCGCAGGGTAAAGGCCTTGCCGAGGACGGGGAGAAGGCTTTATTTTGGCTTGGCAAGGCCGTGGAGCAGAAGGAGGCACAGGCGCCTTTGCTGCAAACCCTGAAGGACTTGCAAAAAGAAGTCCAATTGCGTGTGGATGCTGAGCGAGGCCTTGCCCAGGCCCAACACAAGCTTGGGTACAACCATATGAATGGCACAGGTTTGGCCCAGCTGGAGCCTGCGCTGGCCGCCTTTTGGTTTCACAAGGCGGCCAAGCAGGGGCATGCGGAAGCCCAGCTGCAACTGGGCCTCTGTTTTCTGAATGGGAAGGGCCTTCCTCAGGAGTTGAGCCAGGCCTTGCTTTGGTTGCACAAGGCGGCCGAGCAGGGAAACAAAAGTGCTTTTTTCCAGCTGGGCCAGGTATATTCCTATGCAAAACACCTGGATGCAGATGGGAGCCAGGCATTGCTTTGGCTGCACAAGGCGGCTGAGCAGGGAGACAAAGAGGCCATGTTATACCTCGCTCAACTCCACGAGTATGGGTTACTCGGCTTTCCCAAAGACGAAACTTTGGCTGCCTCCTGGTTTGAGAAGGCAGCCAGGCAGGGTGACGCAACTGCGTTGGTACGGCTTAACCACCTGCGGCAGCGCATAAACACTCAAGAGAAACCAAAACCTTAAGCCTGTTCCGGGCGGGGGTGTCTTGTCGCCTCCGGCGAAGGTGCTTTGTTGCCCTCCGGGCGGGGTTTTCTTGTCGCTAAGGCGAAGTTGTTTCTTCGCCCTCCGGGCGCAGCTCGCCTTCGGCGAGTCACTGTTTTTTTTTGACGGCAAAAAAAAAAGTAACCAAAAAAAAAAGCCGCCCTGCGGGGCTTTAGGCACAGGAGTAAGTCCCCCTCCCTCTTTCCTCAAACTCCAGCCCTTCACTGGGGCCCCTATCTTGCCCTGCCACCCTGCAACCCAGCTGGACGCCCTTAACCCATAGCTTCCCTGTTGCCAAGTTTGATAGCGCTGGAGGTGCGGCATAAACAACACTGCGCAGAACAACCACGCACCTGCGGGTGGCTCCCGCCCCCCGTACCCCCCGGGAAAACCCCACCCTGCGGACCCACT
>Ga0209737_10001103_pt1 | contig 19996 bp, 15 predicted proteins | sample TergutCu122P3_FD_187284 | JGI IMG/M metagenome (GOLD analysis project Ga0209737, IMG submission 187284) | Cubitermes ugandensis P3 segment gut microbial communities from Kakamega Forest, Kenya - Cu122 P3 (SPAdes) (version 2) | ecosystem: Host-associated > Arthropoda: Insects > Digestive system...
CCCCCCCACCTCCCAAAGCACCTGAAGCTGAAGTTTTGCCTGCTGAGGTTGTGCCTGCACAGGCTGTGTCCGCTGAAGACTGTCCAGCAACCTCGCCATGTGAGAATGCGGAGCAGGTTTTGCTGCTTGCAAATGGCTTGGCCCAAAAATGCATAACCCACGGACGCACCTATGCGGTGTTGTTTTTAAGCCGTGCCCAAAGGGCGTGTATGAAGCAGGCCGCCTCAAACATAAGCGGGCTTCGCGCTTTCAGCGAAGGTGAGGCGCACTGGAGCCGTCTGGTGTTTGAGCCTGAAAAGCCCACGCCCATGCCCCAAAAAAACCGCATAGCCCTCGACAAAGAAGGGCTTGCCAACAAAAGCCCCAAAGCGCTGGCCGGACGCAGCTGAAGTTAGACTGTTTTCAAGTTGAATGGATTCTGCAGACCGGTTTCAATTTGACATGATATCGAGGCGGACGAGGCTTTTGTGAGGAGCAAGCTCCGGTGGAGCTTGCTGACGGAAAGGAGGGCTGGAGGGAGTGCACTTAAGTGCATGACCCGAACAAAAACGAGTCCAACGAAGAGATCATGTCAAAGTGGAAGCGGTCTAGGGTGCGAATACTGTCCTGCTGAGGCAGAGGACACAGACGGAGTGCGCGCCGGCTTTTTTGAGGACACGTGCGCAAGCACAGGCGGTGGAGCCGGTGGTGACGACGTCGTCGACAAGCAGCACCGCCTGTCCATGCACTTTGGGGGAGGCGGTGAAGGCGTTTTCCAGGTTGTCCACGTTGGCTTGTCGAATGTCCTGGCCATGTCCAACCTGGTGGGGTGTGGCTTTGCTGCGTTTAAGCCAATGGAGGCGCAGCGTTTTGCGCGTGAGGCGAGCCAAGGTTTTGCTCAGCAGCACCGTCTGGTCAAACCCGCGCTGCCCATAGCGTTGGCGGTGCAAAGGCACAGGCACGACATTGTCTGGCAACGTTTTGAGAAGGGAGCCACATTCCTCTTTCCAGAGTTTGGCCAAAGGAGCGGCCAGCTCCGGGTGCGCCTGGTATTTGAAGCGGTGTATGGCCGTGCAAATGGGCTCTTCATACACAAAGAGGGCATGTACGCTGTCAAAAGCCGGAGGAGCAGCTGTGCAAAAAGCGCAGGAGCCATCCACGTGTTTAGGCCGCATACACAAGGGGCAATGGGAGGAGGGAGGGGTGCGGAGTTTTGCGCGGCACGAAGCACAAAAAAGTCCTTCCCCGGAAAAAGTTTCTTCACACCCTGGACACAAGGAAACCAACCACAACTCACGCCATTTCATTGACACCTCACCCACCAAAAAGCACCAAGCCTGAACTGTTTTCAAGTTAAATGGATTCTACAGACCGGCTTCAATTGGGACTCGTTTCACTCGCCTGCACTCCGCTCCATGAAGAAGGAGAGAGCAAGCTCTCTCCTTCTTCCCTTCGCTCCGTTTTGACATGAGCTCGAGGCGGACGAGGATTTGAGCGCACCCCAGTGCGATTCCTTCGCAAAACCGGAGCCCAACGGAGTGGAGGGAATCATTTGAGAAAGCATGCTTTCTCAAATGATTCTCGGAGCGGAGTAGGCGAGCGAAGCGAGCCTCACGAAGAGATCATGTCAAAGTGAAGCCGGTCTAAGCGAAAAGGCCCTGGCAGTCCATCTCTTTGGGGGGACTTAGGCCCATGACGCGGCACAAGGAGGGGGCGATGTCGGCCAGCACGCCGGGCCTTAAGTTTTGGCCGCGGAAGTCCGCATGTGCGAGGTGGAAAGGGACAGGGTTGAGGGTATGTGCGGTGTGGGGTTGGCCTGTCTGCGGGTCCACCATCATTTCAATGTTGCCGTGGTCCGCTGTGAGTGCCAAAACCCAGCCGAATTTTTCGCAGGCCCTGGCCATTTTTCCAATGCACTCGTCGACGACAGAAACCGCTTTGAGGGCGGCCTGCCAAACGCCGGTATGCCCCACCATGTCGCCATTGGCCAAATTCACCAGGGCGAAGGCATAGTCCGGGTTTTCAAGGCGAAGCAGCAACTCTCTGGTAACTTCATAGGCACTCATTTCGGGCTTTAAGTCATACGTTTTAACGTCTCTGGGGCTGGGCACCAGGTGGCGCTCCTCCCCCGGGAAAAGCTCCTCCCGCCCACCGTTAAAAAAGAAGGTGACATGCGCGTATTTTTCTGTTTCCGCCAGGCGGCATTGGCGCAAATGCGCATTGGAAACCAGCTCCGGAAAAATAGAGGTGGGGGGGTTGGGGGCGAAGGCCACAGGCAGGTGGGTGAAGGCTTCGTCATATTGCGTCATGCACACATATTGCCCAAGCCTCAAAGGGCCACGGTGGAATTCAGCAAAGGAAGCCAGGGCCAAAGCCTGTGTCAACTCCCGCGCCCTGTCAGAGCGGAAGTTGAAAAAAATGACCACGTCGCCGTCTTCCATTTTGGCAATGGGCTCCCCGTTGTTTTGCGTCATAACGGTGGGGACAATAAACTCGTCCGTCACCTTTTCGGCATAGCTTTGGGCAATGGCCGCAAGGGCGCTGGGGGCTTTGGGGCCTTGTGCTTTCACCATGGCGTCGAAGGCTTTTTGCACCCTCTCCCAACGTTTGTCTCTGTCCATTCCCCAGAAGCGCCCGCCCAGGGTGGCAATTTTTCCGACGCCCTCTTCTTTCATAAAACACTCCAACTCAGCGACAAAACCAGAAGCGCTTTGGGGGGGAGTGTCGCGGCCGTCGGTGAAGACGTGCACATAGGTTTTGCCAAGGCCCACGCGTTTGGCGGCAAGCAGCAAGGCTTTTAAATGCTCCGTGGAAGCATGCACGCCTCCGTCGGAAACCAGGCCGAGCAAATGCAAAGCGCGTCCTTCCTCCTTGGCTTTGTGCATGGCGTGTTTGAGTGTGGGCACGGACAAAAGGCCTTCGGGCGCCTGGCAGGCGCGGTTAATGCGCACCAAGTCCTGGTAGACGATGCGCCCCGCACCAATGTTGGTATGCCCCACCTCCGAGTTTCCCATTTGCCCTTCAGGCAGGCCCACAGAGTTTCCTGAAGCCCAAAGGCAGGTGTGCGGGTATTTTTGCCGAAGCTTGTCTATTTCCGGCGTACCCGCAACAGCAATGGCGTTAAATTCCGTTTCCGGGCGTATGCCCCACCCATCCAGAATGGCCAGCAGAACACGGTGTTGGACTCGCATGCGCCCATTCTAACGTGAAGAGAAAAAAGAATGCGGATTTATTCTCAGAAACCCGACAACAGAAAACCCCTGGGGCCACTCCAACAAACCTTATGGGCATGAGCCGAGGAAACAAGTCCTTCTGCAAATTTTGCCGCAGGAACCGCAGTTGTTGTTGTCAAACAAATAATCCGAGGAGCTCCTGCACTGGCCTTGGCATAAACTCTTGCTCCCGGAACAGGTGCATCGGCCTCCTCGGCAAAAGCCATCTCCCGGGCAGGCCTGGTTGCACTCTCCGCAATGAGCGTTGTCGGTTTGTGTGTTGACGCAGCTTGCTCCGCAAAGCGTTTGAGAGTCGGGGCAGATGGGTTGGCAACTGACTCCTTGGCAAAAGCTTCCTCCCGGGCAGGCACGGTTGCACCCTCCGCAATGAGCGTTGTTGTTTTGTGTGTCGACGCAGCTTGCTCCGCAAAGCGTTTGAGAGCCGGGGCAGATGGGTTGGCAACTGACTCCTTGGCAAAAGCTTCCTCCTGGGCAGGCACGGTTGCACCCTCCGCAATGAGCGTTGTTGTTTTGTGTGTCAACGCAGCTTTCTCCGCAAAACGTTTGAGAGGGTACAGGGCAGGTTTGAGGCTCAAGATGGCAACTGCCTCCTTGGCAAAAAGTTCCTTCTGAGCAAGAATGGTTGCACTCTCCACAATGAGCGTTGTCGGTTTGTGTGTTGACGCAGCTTTCTCCGCAACGCTTTTGCTGCTCGGTGCAGACTTCAGGCTCAGGCTGGCAACTGCCTGCCTGGCAAGAGCTTCCTCTGAGGCAGGCATGGTTGCATTCCCCGCAATGAGCGTTGTCGGTTTGTGTGTTGACGCAGCTTTCTCCGCAAAACGTTTGAGAGGCTACAGGGCAGGTTTGAGGCTCAAGATGGCAACTGCCTGCTTGGCAAAAGCTTCCTTCTGGGCAGGCATGGTTGCATTCCCCGCAATGAGCGTTGTCGGTTTGTGTGTTGACGCAACTTTCCCCGCAAAGCTGCTCATGCGAGGCGCATACAGGCTCTGTGGGTGGGTTTTCACCTGGCCCCTGGGTTTCGCCCGACGCCTGGGTTTCGCCCGGCTTGCAGACACCTTCGAGGCACAGGTGTTTTTTGGGGCAATTTTCATGGGTGAGGCAGGAGAGTTTTCCCTCATGCTCAAAACGGCCACAGGAAAAGAGCCCCAGACAAAAACAAAAACCAAAGAGAGAAACAGAGCGCAACATAGACAAACTCCTTGCCTGGCTTATGCTACAACATACGACAAAACGCAGCATTTGCCAACAAAGTCCTCCATAGAGCACTGCAGTGGGCTTTGTTGCATTTTTCTTGCAAAAAATGTCAGGGGGGCGGGGGGGGTGGTGACAGCGGCGGTGACGGTGGCAACGGTGGCGGTGCTACTCCCTCTCCCTCCCCCCCTTTTTCATAACGCACCTCCACCACATCCATTTGTCCGAAGCCCTGGACAATATGGGTTTCAAGCTCTCTGCCCAGGGCGATGCGGCCTGCGGAAGCGACTTCTTCGTTGAAGGTGGGGTCCATCTCTACCCAGCTGCCTACAAAAACTTCTGTCCACTGGTGCCAATAAAGCGCTGGTGTGGCGTCGCCCATTTGAGGTGCGTACACCAGGCCGTTGATACGTCTTGCCGGAATGCCGAGGCTACGCAGGAGGCTTGTGGCAAGCAGCGAATGCTCCGTGCAGTCGCCTTCCATTTGTTTGAGAATTTGCTGGGTGGTGTCCGCGGAGACGCCATAGCCTTTTTTCACATTTTGAAAAACCCAGCGGTTGATTTTTTGGGCGGCGGCCCAGGCATTTTTTTCTTTGCCCACAATTTTTTTGGCCAAGGTGAGAACGGCGGGAAGTTTGCTTTCAATTTGGGTGGTGGCCTGCAGGTTTTTTCCGCCTTCTGGGTCCGCCAGGGGGAAGAGGGGTTGGGTATTCCGAGGGGGTGCAGCTTCAACGCGCAGGGTTTGGAGGCCGTTTTTGAGGGGGCCCCATTGTTGGCGCGCTGAAGCGAGGGCCAACTCTTTGGGAAAGCCTTTAAAAGTATAATGCACGACACTCGGGGCTTGCAGGGCTTCTCTGGGCAAAGCCCTGGGCAGCACCACACGCACGAGGTTAAACAAGTCCACTTTGTCCAGGCGTTTGGCGATTTCTTCGGGCTCCAGCACAGCGCGCATGCCTGGGGCAAGCTCCACTTCGCGCAGTTTCGCTGTCTCGTCAAACCAATAGGAGGCGTTGAGGTTGTTTTCGCTGGACGTCTGTACAACCTCCTGCATGAGGGACTGAAGGCCTCCTGCAAAGCGCATTTGGGTTTTGCCCAGTTGGGTTTGTATGTGGTGGTTTTTGAATTGAGTCCAATCCCACTGCTTGCCTTGCAGAGGTTTTTTTTCAAGGAAACTCAAAAACGGCAAATTGGCATCTTCCAGGGTTTGCGAAATTTCCCCCGGGGAAAACGTGTCTGCAGGCATTCCCGGGCGCTCTCTTTTGACTTCAAAGCCTGCGCCCTTTTTTTCTGCTGACAAGCTTTGCTCTCCGCCGTCTCCTTTCATGAGGACTTTGGACTTTAACAGTTTGCCTTTGGGTTTGGCCTCATAGACGTCCGTCTGGAGGACTTCCCTCGACACCTCTTTTCCCCCCAGCACCACACGCAAAACCATATGGGTTTCCAGGCGAAGTTGTGTTTTGGCCTTGTCCACAAAGTGGCAAGAAGAAGACATGTAGCCCACTTTTTGGTTGGCAAGGAAGACGCCAAAAAACTCCGTGGTGGGTTTTTCGCACTCAGCCAAATATTGAGTGAAAGCATTGGGAGGGGGAGGAGGTTGAGCAAAGCCTGCGGCGCTGAAAGCGAGGCTAAGCAGCAGCAGGCAGGCCAAGGGGTTGTTTAGCCGGGAAAAAGAATGCATAAAACAACTCCCTAACCCATTTGAAGGGTGGCGATGGACAAAAAAGCCCAGACGCATTAAACTAAGTTTATTAAACCAAGTCCACAAAGGTGCTTTTATGCATACCTACAACATTCATGAGGCCAAAACGCAGCTTTCCCGGCTGGTGGAGCAGGCCTCCAAGGGGGAGTCGTTTATCATCGCCAAGGCGGGTAAGCCGATGGTGAAAGTGGTTGCGCTTGACGCGCCAGAGCCCTCGCAAACCCAACGTTTTGGTTTTATGGCGGGGCACATGCGCCTGCCGGAGGATTTTGAGCGTATGGGCGAAGCGGAGATTCAGGCCCTGTTTGAGGAGGGCACATGAAGTTGTTGTTGGACACCCATTTGCTGTTGTGGGCGGCACAGGGTTTGGAGTGTCTTCCTTTGGGGGCGCAAAGGTGGATGAGCGCGCCCGAAAACGAGCTGTTGTTTAGCGTCGCCAGTCTATGGGAGGTGGTTATTAAGCACAGCCTGGCCCGCAGCGACTTTAACGTCCCGCCGCGTATGCTGCGGCGCGGCCTTTTGGACCATGGCTATACCGAGTTGCCCATACGCAGCGAGCATGTGGTGGCCGTTGAGGCCTTGCCGCCCCTCCATAAGGACCCTTTTGACCGCCTCCTCGTTGCCCAGGCCACTGTCGAAGGCATTTTGCTGCTGACGGCGGATGCGCGCCTCGCCGAATACCCCGGCCCCGTGCAGCGTGTTTGAGGCCTCTTCACCCCTGAGGTTTTGCACAGCGGGGCATACAAAGCCCTTTGCGCAGGGCGCTGTGGTCCCTTTTGGGCATACTTTAGTCAATGTGCCGTTCGGTCTGCATCTGTTGGGTACGGGCGTTGTGGATGGTGATTTCGGTGGCGAAATCCTTGGCTTTGAGGATGATGGTGGGGGCGAAGTCCGCCAGCGGGCGGTTGTCCGGCACTTGCCAGTGGGCTTTCATGGCCTGGGTGCTTTTGCCAAAAAGTGCCTGGTCTCCCTTGCTGCGAATGAGAGCAAAGTTCTGGTTGCCACCGGTCTGCTCATAGATGACGTGCGACAATTCCTTTTCGGTATCCGACAACTTTCTGCGCGCCTGCACCCGCTCGGCCTCCAGCAGGCGCTGCTCAATCAGCTCAGCCTTGCGGGTCTGCATGGCGAAGTAGGTTTGGGCAAAGGCAATTTCCTGTTTTTTTGAGTCACCGTTCTGAGCGATGAGGTAGCAGGCATAGCGGGTGAGCATGACGTCGTCGATTTCACGCTGGCCGCCCTTGCCAAGCTCTATCATTTTCCCGACGTCAGCAAAATGATCGGCAATGGCGTGCCCGGAAAGCTCGCAGGCAGTCTTTGCCTTGGAAATGACGCCCTGGAAGTTGTCCCATTTGCCGTAGCCCAACAAGTGCTGCAAGTCTCTTGCCAGCCAGTATTCCACGCCGTTTTCGGTGCGTTGGGAATGACTTTCGAATGTGCAAGTCAACACCTGAATTTGCTGTGTTTCCATCGTCTTCTCTTCGTTATTCATGGTTCTTACGCGCAGAACCCCGAAATTTACAAAGTGTTTATGCCGCGCTGACCACGGCTGTCCACAACAACGTCTATTAAGTGGCCTGCAGGCCTCTCGTTTGAAAGCCTCCAGGTATGCGCTGCTTGAAGGTGAAAAAGCGCACAAAAAAACCAGCCACCGCTTGAGTGGCTGGTTTTTTCCCGCCTCGCAAGAGGCGAATGTATGTTTGCCTTGGCCTAAAGCGCGAAGGGCAAATCCACCTGAATGAGGTGATATTTCTGGTCGCCAATTTCTCCCATGAGGCCCATGGCATAGGAGATGGCAGGCCTGAAGAAAGTTTTTTCGCCGATTTTGAAATTGCCTCGAAGGCCCAGCGCAACCGCCAGGTTCTGAATGCGCGTGTCATATTGTTCTTGCGTCTTTTCGCTGTAGTTTGTGTGCTCTTTGTTCCCGAGGTCTCTGATGGCGTGTGGAGGCTTGAGCCAGCGTTGATAGCGAACTTCCACACCCGCAGACAATTGCGGAATGATGGAATAACCCACAAACAGACCGGCCACGAGGTTTCGTTTGACCACGTCCGTTTGGTAGAATCCAGCAGGAGCTGAAGTTTTCGTGTCAGCACGTGCACGCATAATCTCCAAATAGGTGGCTTCGAGTTGCACCGTGAGGCCATATTTGACATAGGCAATGTCCACACCCGGAATGACAGCCACGTCATTCACCGCAAACAGAGCATTGTCCATGGCAGAGCGGACCATCATGCTGGTTGCGTTGACAGTTCTTGCCGTTGCATCGCCATGGGTTCCACCGCCGGAGCCGATGGGTGCTGTGACACCCAGATAAAACGCCGTGCGCAAATCACCATCCACAAACGAAGGTGTATAAGTGACAAACAACAAGCCGTTTGTCAGTGCATAGCCATTTTTGGGCTTCGCCACGCCTTCAGCGACGTCTGTGCTCGGAAAGTTGTTGGCAACACCAATACGCGCCAAAATTCCCAAGTCCGTGGCAAATTTATAACCCGCATTCAGAATGGAAACTTCTTTCATGCCTTTCATGGCGGGAGAGCCTGGGGTGGTCTTCACTTTCACGGAGTCACCAGAGGCGTCATACAAGCCAAGGACGTTGTCGAGGCGCACCACGTTGCTTGCAGCAATGGGCCGCAAGTGGAAAGGCAGCGTATAAGGTGCAGGTGCTTTTTTCTTGGGAGGTGGGGGAGCTGCCTCTTTCACTTCCGTTGCCATGGGTGACTCAGCTACCACCATGGGTGCATTCGGGTTTGCCCAAGCGATGAGAGGCATCGCAATCAATAAGCCTAGAAGCCGTTTCATAAGTTCCTTTCAATCAAGCAAGTCTTTTTTGGGGTGAAGACGTTATGGAATGCCAACTTCTTTATACCTCCGCATCCGGCACTGCATAGGTTCTACATATGGTTTGAGCAGAATATTCTTGTCGAGCTGAAAAGCAAAAAGAAAAATGCCAGGACATTGTTTCTGCTGTTTAAGCAGATTTGTCTTCTCGAAAATGTTTGACTTCCATCCACGTAGACAATTGTTTTGCCTGAGGCAAAGAAGAAAGCAAGTATTCTCCGTAACTTTTTATTCGAAGGCGCGCGTCAAACAGCGCAACCACCCCATAATCATTGGAGTTTCGAATGAGTCGGCCAAAGCCTTGTTTGAGTCTTAAGGCAGCTTGTGGAAGCTGATAGCCGACAAAAGGGTTTTCGCGGCGCGCTTTAAGCACATTCATACGCGCTTCTGCCAGAGGCTCTGTGGGCACCGCAAAAGGAATTTTGTCGATGGCCACGAGGCGCAGGGCTTCTCCTGGAATGTCCACCCCCTCCCAAAAACTGTGGGAGCCAAACAGCACAGAAGGTGTCTGCACAAAAGCTTCCAGCAAAGCCTGGCGTGGTTTGCTTCCCTGCAGGAGGGTGGGGACGAGGAGGCGGGGGGAGAGCAGCTCAAAGCAGTGCTGCATTTGCCGAAGACTCGTAAACAAAGCGAGGGTACGTCCTCCAAAGAGGGAAATGAGGGCGAACAACTCCTCAGCGAGCGCTTGGGGAAATTCGGGAGCGTCCGGAAGCGGCATATGCGCAGGCAAATAGAGTGCGGCCTGCTTTGAATACTCAAAAGGCGAAGGCACATACAAACTGTCCCAACTTCCCTCGGGAAACCCCAGGCGCTTGGCGACATAAGCGAAGTCGCTTTGTTCAGCGTGGCCTGTCGTCAGCGTTGCCGAAGTCAGCACACCCGCGCGAATGCGGGAATAGAGGTTTTGTTGCAGGAGGGGCCCCACCTCAATGGGGGCGGCCTTGGCCACCCAATGGGTGCCGCGTCGCTCTGCCCAACGCACATAGTTTTCTGCGTGCTTAAGTCCATGCCAGTTGTGCTCAGCCCATTGAATGCGCCGGGCCAGCAGCTGAATGTGAGGCGCCACTTCGTTTTCATTGCAGAGGCTGCTTAAGGCCCCAAGCACTTCGGACAAAGCCTCTCCGCGCGCCCAATCTTCAGCAGAGAGTTTTTGAGGCGGCTGCGTGTGCACGGGTTGCTTTTCAAACTTTGTCGGCTGTGCAGTGCGCCCCGCCCAGGGTGCAAAAAACAGGTTGGCTGCAAAGGCCAGCTGCGCACCGAGCAAGCTCCAAAGTTCCCCCTCCCGGGGCGCTATGCGGAGTATGTCTTTGGAAAGCCATTCCAACTCCCGGGTGGAGAGGCTGAAGACGAAGTTTTCAGTGGCGGCATTTTCCACGTCATGCGCTTCGTCCACAACCAACGCATCATATTCCGGGAGAATGGAAAAAGCCTTGTCTCCAAGCCTGGACTTCAGTGCCAAGTCGGCAAACAGCAAAGCGTGGTTGGCCACAATCAGCTGGGCGCGCTCCGCCCTTTTTCGGGCGCGAAACAGAAAACAATTTTCTTTCAAAGGGCAGGTGTGGCCCAGACAGTTTTCTTCCGCAGCGCAAAGCTGCTCCCACAAAGGCCAATGGTCCGGCATTTCCATTTCGGAGCGTTCCCCCGTTTCTGTTTGCTCCACCCAAAGGCGAAACCGCGGGAGGAAGTCCTCCGCCTGGGTGTGCGGAAACAAGGCAGTGGCCTTGCGTGGCTCCTGCAACTCCCACTGCTCAAAACGAAACAGGCACAAATAATTTCGTCGGCCTTTCAGCAAAGCCTTCGCTGGTTTTTGGGGCAACAGCGCCTCCAGCATGGGCATGTCGCGAAAAAACAGCTGGTCCTGCAAAGTCCGGGTTGAGGTGGCGATGACAACGCGCTTTTGGGCAAGCAAAGCGGGAATGAGGTAGGCCAGTGTTTTTCCTGTGCCTGTGCCCGACTCAGCCAACAACCAACGCTCATGCAACAGCGCATGCTCAATGGCGCTGGCCAACCTTTGCTGTCCGTGCCTGAAGCAAAACCCTGACCAATGTTGGGCCAGGAGGCCCTCTTTGGAAAAAAAGTCAACAAGAGTCAGCGGATATCCGTTTTGAGGTGGAGGTGACATGTATTTCTATTTGACGGGAGTGTATGGGGAGGTTAAGGCTTACACACGCGTCGTTTTTTCCTTTCATCGAGGTAAAGGCGCTTATTTCTGAGTATTTGTGTTTTTTCGTGCGCGAAACGCACAAGGCGTGGATATACTGGTGGTCGCAAGTTTGTTTTCTTTCAGTGCTGTTTTAATCCGAACCAGGAGTTGGTTGTCTATGAAACGTTTTTTAGTGGTCCTTGTGGGTGCGGCATTTTTGGCTTGCACCAGTATTGAGTCGACGATTGTTGCAAGCAATGAAATTGTGGCCAGCGAAGGGGAGGCCGTTGCAGTCATCCAAGCCAATTCTTTGGGTTGGACATTCTTTTGGCACCTGTTGACAGTGATAGAGAGTGACTTGAACCAGGTGGTGAATAAAATGCTGGTTGCAGAAGCCAAGTCCATGGGCGCCCACAAGATTGACTTGAAAGGTGCCGCCACCAGCCCCCGCGGTGGACTTTGGGGACTCTCTGCAATCCTGATGGGTATGCCCAGCTCAAGCGCTGTAGGTGTGGCCATCAAATAAGTTTTGAAGTGAAGCAGCAGCCAAACAAAGCCCTTCTTCAAAGAGGGGCTTTTTTGTTGGTGCTTTGGTTTTTGTCTGCGCGCTGTCAGGAGTGTCACCATGGAAAGAAGGGTATTTATCTCTTGGAAAGGCTTGGCTGTATGCGGAATTCTATGTTGCTTTGCCTGCAAGAAGGGCAACCAGGAGCCAAGGCTTCCCAGTGCGAGTGACATTTTGCAGAAAATGAATGCCCGGGAAAAAGGGCTCTCTTCTTTCTCCATTCAGGTGCACACAGAGGAGGCGGGGGTGGTGGTGGAGCATACGCTGGTGTTTCGCGCTCCGGATTTTGTACGTGTGGATGTGACACAGCCACAGAAGTTGGTGTTGAGTTTTGATGGACAAAACCATTACCGCCTGGAAGAGGCGGCAAAGAAACTCACCCTCTTTACCCTCCACCTCCCGGTAGCGGAACGCAAACTGGCTTTGTCCATGTTCATGGGTGCCCTCATGCCTGAGGGTTTTGGGACGCCCAAACTCAGGCCCAACCATTTGAAGTTAAGCTGGTTGGAGCCCCAGGGCCCAAACCGTTTGTTGCGCCTGGAAAACCATGTGAGGGATGGAAATGAAGAGGCCGGCATTGCTTATGTCGTGCGTTGGCCCTCGCTGGACTTTTTGAAAAAAGAGCTTTTCCTGGGTGGGAAGCAGCAGGTGGAGTTTGTCATGCAGGAAGAGCAGTGCATGCCTGAAGCCGGGCTTTGTTTTCCGACGCAAATTGTGGCCAGGCAAAATGGGGCAGAGTTTGCGCCGCAAAAAATAAAGCTGCTCGCTTTTCAGGAGGCCGTCAGCAATGAGCGTTTTCTGCTTGAAGCGCCAGAAGGTTTTGCTGTGGAGCGCCACACCTTTTCTTCCTTAAAAGAGTTGGAAGCTTTTTTCGCTGAGGGGACTAAGTAAAGGGCTCAAAGTGTGAAATGTCTCTGTCCCAGAGGTGGGCTGTCCAGGGGCCGTTTTTGAAGAGGTTAAAAAGTGCCTGGGCGATGGCGACGGAGCGGTGTTTCCCGCCGGTGCACCCAATGCAAACGGTGACGTAGGACTTTCCTTCAGCGGCATATTTGGGAAGCATGTATTCGAGAAAATTTTTCAGAAGCTGGAAATAGGTTTGGGCTTCTTCGTTGTCGAAAACATAATTGGCAACCAGCAAGTCTCTCCCGGTGAGTGGGCGCAGCGCTGGAACGAAGTGCGGGTTTTTCAAAAAGCGCACATCAAAAACCAAGTCCGCCTGTGGCGGGAGTCCAAAACGAAACCCGAAGGACACGAAGTTGAGGACAAAGCTGGAAGGGGTTGCTCCCAGAAACATGCGCCTCAAAGTGGCTTTTAACTCGTGTGCCGTAAAGCTGCTGGTGTCAATGCAACGTGTGGCGCGGTTTTTCAACCAGGAGAGTTTTTCGCGCTCCCGCGAAATGCCTTCAGGCAGCTGCAAGTCCATGGCCAGCGGGTGTCTGCGGCGTGTTTCTGAATAGCGACGCAGCAGCACCTCGTCGGAAGAATCCAAAAAGAGAATGTCCAACTCTGTGCCGGAAGCCAGGAGGTTTTCAAAAACCTCAGAAGCGCGCTCCAGAAAGGGGCCTTCGCGCACGTCCACCACAAAGGCGAGAGGACGCGTTTCCTTCGCCTGCTCCGTCAGCAAAATGGCGCTGGGCAAAAGCGGTGAAGGCAAATTGTCCATGCAGAAATAGCCCATGTCCTCCAAGGCGCTGATGGCGGTGGACTTGCCTGAGCCTGACATTCCGGAAACAATGACAATGCGTTTGTTCACACCGCTGGGTTTAGCAGGTTTCCTCCCCCACCCCACCCAAAAAAGAAAAAGACAAAAAACCCACCTGGAGGGGCAGACAATTATTCCTCAGCAAAACGAGAAAAATAATTTTCCGCGGCGGCCCAAAGCAAGTCGGGGGTTAGCTCGGGCTGGCATTGGCGGTAGCGTGCAATGTCGAGAATCTGCGCAATCAAATCTCTGGGGTGGCAGGCGGCGAAGGGGCGCTGGGCGAGTGTATAGCAATGGTGTATCAACTGCTGAATGAGGGGCCTGGAGAAAGTCATCCGGTGGCGGTGGCACTCGTTTTCCCATATTTCGCAAAAGGCTTCGAGGGAGGGGGCGGGGACTTCCAGCTTATAGCGCACCCGGCGCAAAAAAGCCTCATCCACCAATTCGGTGGGGTTGAGGTTGGTGGAGAAAACAATAAAGCTGTCGAAGGGGACTTGGACTTTTTTGCCGGTGTGGAAAGTGAGGAAGTCCACGTCGTTTTCCAAAGGCACAATCCACCGGTTCAGCAAGTCTTTGGGGGAGACGCGCTGCCTTCCAAAGTCGTCAATCAACAACATGCCGCTGGTGGCTTTCACTTGGAAGGGTGCTTCATATATGCGCGCAAAAGGGGAGTAGACGAGGTCCAACATCTCCAACGTCAGCTCTCCTCCGACGACGACAAAAGGGCGTTGGCAATAAACCCAGCGGCCGTCGCAACTTTGCTGGGAGAGAGAAGGGGGCAAAGGGGCAGGCTCGTGCAGGCTTGCGTCAAAAAGGCGAACGACAAAATTGTCCACCCACAAGGCGTGGGGAATGAAGACAGCGTCTTCCAGGCACCCGGCCACGCGCCTGCAAATGGCGGTTTTGCCGTTGCCGGGGGCGCCCCAGACAAACAGAGAGCGGCCCGCACTCAGCGCAGGCCCCAGGCGCTCATCCGTGCCGGGAGGCAAGGTTAAGTGCTTCAAATTCTGCCGCAGAGTTTCAGCGTGGACGGGCCGGTTTCGAATGGTTTGCAAACCTGTTGCGGCTGCCCATTTTTCAATGGGGACAGGCGCGGGCCCATGGTAGTGGCTGCGCTCCAACACCTGCTTGAGAAACTCCGTGGCATAACGTGTCAGCCTGTATTGCATGCCGGACTTGCCTATGCTGACGTTGGTGCTGCCATAAAGCTCCACATATTTTTCGCGCCTTAGGCTTTCCACCACCTCATTCACAATGGAAGGTGGAAGCTGCAGGTGTTGCACCAACTCCACGCCGCGCATTTCGCCGCGAAAAAACAGGGACTTTAAAACCAGCTCCTCGAGAAAAACCATGGGAAGGCCTGTCTCTTCACAGGTTTTGGGTGTGGGGGGGACAAAGGAGGGGGGGGTGTTTTTTGTGGGCCTCACCATGGGCAACTCGCCCGCAGACTCTCCTTGTTTGCGCCTGGGAATCAGCCCCGTGGGTTTGGCGAAGCTCAGGCTTTCATGTTTTGCGGAGCCTGGAATTTTTCTTTGAGGCTCGGTGGAGGCCAAGCTTTCATTTTTGTCGGTGCTTGGGGACTTTCTGGGCAACTCGGAGAGGACCAGGCTTTCATGTTTTGCGGAGCCTGAGGGTTTTCTTAAGGGCTCGGTATAACCTAAGCGGGTGGCATCATCTTCGTTCGACATAGGGCCTTTGTCTCACAAGCTAGCCGCCTCCACTTTGACATGTTTGTCGGGCTCCGGTTTCGCGAAAAACCCTGCGCTCCACCCTCACCCGCGTCAAGCTCATGTCAAATTGAAACCGGTCTGTAGAATCCAATACGGTCTATTATAGAGCTTTGGGCTGGACACAAGGGAATTGTGTGTTTCTCTGCCACGGTTACCGGCATGTTGCAGTGCTGCCGTTGTTGCCGCACCCACCCTGCAGGAGCGGCGGCTTGCCGTCCCTGCGCGAGGTGGCCATTGGTAAAACCGTGTGCAGGGGGACTTAAGTGGAAGGCAAGGGCTTGTATTTAAGCCGTTTGGGTTTTAAGGCCTCCGGCCCCAGCCGCTTGAGTTTGTCCTCTTCATAGTCCTGGAAATTTCCCTCGAAGAAGAAAACCCTCCCCTCCCCCTCAAAGGAGAGAATGTGCGTGGCAATGCGGTCCAAAAACCACCTGTCGTGGCTGATAACCACCGCGCAGCCCGCAAACAACAAAAGGCCCTCCTCCAGGCTGCGCAGCGTTTCCACGTCCAAGTCATTGGTGGGCTCATCCAACAAAAGCAGGTTGCCGCCCTCCTTCAGCAGCTTTGCCAAATGCACGCGGTTGCGCTCGCCGCCGGACAAGTCCTTCACGCGTTTTTGCTGGTCCGCGCCTTTAAAAGCGAAGCTGGCCAAATAGGAGCGCGAAGGCACAATGCGGCTTCCCAAGTCCAGCTGATCCAACCCCGCGGAAACCTCTTCAAACACGGTTTTGTCGCCGTCCAAAGCGTCGCGGCTTTGGTTGACATAGGCCATTTTGACGGTGTCTCCAATGAGGACTTCGCCGGTGTCTGCGGCTTCTTCGCCCACCAAAATACGAAACAGCGTGGTTTTGCCCGCGCCGTTGGGGCCAATGACGCCCACAATGCCGCCGCGCGGCAACTCAAAAGAGAGGTTTTCAAACAGCAGACGTCCACGGAAGGACTTGGCGAGGTTGGTGGCTTTCACCACGAGGCCACCCAACTTGGGGCCCGGTGGCACCAGAATTTCGCCGCTGGCCTCACGTTTGGCCTGGGCTTTTTGCTCCTCCAGCATTTCCTCATAGCGGCTAAGGCGCGCTTTGCCTTTGGCCTGGCGGGCTTTCTGGCTGCTGTGCACCCACTCCAACTCCCTCTGCAAAAAACGCTGCCTCGCGGACTCCGTCTTCTCCTCCGCCTCCAGGCGTTTTTTCTTCTGCTCCAACCAGCTGCTGTAATTCCCCTTCCAGGGCACCCCCTCCCCCCTGTCCAACTCCAAAATCCACCCGGCCACGTTGTCTAAAAAATACCTGTCGTGCGTAATGGAAACCACCGTGCCTGCGTATTCCTTGAGGTGCTGCTCCAACCAGGCCACGGACTCTGCGTCCAAATGGTTGGTAGGCTCATCCAACAAAAGCAAGTCCGGCTTCTCCAGCAGAATGCGGCACAACGCGACACGGCGCTTTTCTCCGCCCGACAGCGTGGAAACCTTCGCGTCCCCCGGCGGACAACGCAGCGCGTCCATGGCCATTTCCAGCTTGCGCTCCAACTCCCAGCCGCCTGCCGCGTCTATGGCGTCCTGCAGTTTGCCCTGCTCCTCCAGCAGTTTGTCAAAGTCTGCGTCAGGCTCCCCCATGGCTGTGGAAACCTCGTTAAAGCGGTTAAGCAAGTCCATGACGGGTTTAACGCCCAACTCCACATTGCCTTTGACGTCGAGGCTTTCGTTAAGCCGTGGCTCCTGCGGCAAAAAGCCTACACGCGCCTTGGGGTCCGCCCTTGCGGTGCCGAAAAACTCCTTGTCCTGCCCCGCCATAATGCGAAGCAGCGTGGACTTGCCCGCACCGTTGGGGCCTATAATTCCAATTTTTGCGCCGGGGAAGAAGCAGAGGGAAATGTCCTTGAGTATTTCCTTGCCAGAGGCCACCTTGCGCAACTCGTGCATGGTAAAAATGAAGTTTTCTGCCATGCCTCGCCCTAACGGCTTCTCTTCGGCAAGGCAAGTGTTGCAATAAGCCCAAAGTGTTTTTATTCTCCTGTCCCCCGAGGTGTGAAAGGAGACACCTGTTTTCTCCACTCCCGAGGGACTGAAGGAGAAGGCATGTTTGAAGGAGAATGTTATTTGCCGAAGCCGGAGTTTGCAGCGCAAGCGAATGTAAAAGCCGCGGAATATGCAGCCATGTACCGCGAGTCCATTGAGTCCCCGGAAACCTTTTGGGCAAAACACGCACAAAGGCTGCATTGGTTTAAACCCTGGGAGAAGGTGGTGGAGGGGGACTTCGCCAAAGGAGAGGCGCGCTGGTTTTTGGGAGGCAAGTTAAATGTCGCCTACAACTGCCTGGACCGCTTCCTCAAAACCCCCATTAAAAACAAAGCCGCCCTCATATGGGTGGGCGACAAACCCGGCGAAAGCAAAACCTACACCTACCAGCAGCTGCACAAGGAGGTGTGCCGCGCGGCCAACGCACTCAAAAACTTGGGCGTGCAGAAGGGTGACAGAGTGCTGCTTTATTTGCCGATGATTCCGGAGCTGGCCATTTTTTCCCTGGTGGCCGCGCGCATAGGCGCCATTCACTCGGTGGTGTTTGGCGGTTTTTCCGCCGAAGCTTTGCAAGGCCGCATTGAGGATGCCAAGCCGAAGGTGATTATTACTTCCAACGCGGGTTTTCGCGGCGGCCGCATTGTGGACATGAAAAACAATGTGGACGAGGCCCTCTACAACTCCTCCTTTAAGGTGCCGCACGTGGTTGTCATTAACCGCGTGGTTGCCGACACACACACCTATTGGAAGGCCGGCAGGGACTTGCATTGGAATGACCTCATTTCAGACCCCGACTTGTCCTTTGACTGCCCCTGCGAGGAGGTGGAGGCGGAGGACCCCCTCTTCATTCTCTACACCTCCGGCTCCACCGGAAAACCCAAAGGCATTCTGCACTCCACAGCGGGTTATTTGCTGGGCGCCAACCTGTCCTTTGACTTTATTTTTGACCACAAACCCGAGGACACCTTCTGGTGCACAGCCGACTTGGGGTGGATAACGGGCCACAGTTATATTTTGTATGGCCCCTTGTCCAACGGCGCGACGACGATGATGTTTGAGGGCATAGGCACCTACCCGGACGCGGGGCGCTTCTGGCAAATTATAGACATGTACGCCGTCAACGTTTTTTATACGGCGCCGACGGCCATTCGCGCACTCATGAAAGCCCAGCCCAAATTTCTGCAGCGCCACAACCTGGACTCGCTGCGCCTTTTGGGCAGCGTGGGAGAGCCCATTAACCCCGAAGCGTGGCAGTGGTATTTCAAAAACGTGGGCCGCAAGCAGTGCCCCATTGTCGACACCTACTGGCAGACGGAGACGGGCACCATTATGATTTCCCCCCTCCCCGGCGCCACCCCCACCAAACCCGGCGCAGCCACCTTGCCCTTTTTTGGAATTCAGCCGGTGTTGTTGGATGCGGAGGGGAAAGAGGTGGAGGGCCCCGGCAGCGGCTATTTGTGCATTAAGGCGCCGTGGCCGTCCATGATGCGTGGTGTTTATGGGGATGAGGAGCGGTTTTTCCAAAGTTATTTCTCCCAATACCCCGGTTATTATTTCACCGGCGACGGCGCGACACGCGACGCGGACGGTTATTATTGGATTACGGGCCGTGTCGACGACGTGCTGAATGTTTCGGGGCACCGCCTGGGCACAGCGGAAATTGAGGGCGCCATTCTGGAGCACAAAAGTGTGGCGGAGGCCGCGGTGGTGCCTTTCCCGCACGACATAAAAGGCCAGGGCATTTATGCCTATGTGACGGTGAAAGAAGGCATATCGACGAATGACTTGCTGAAGCAGGAAATTATAGAGTTGGTGGTGCACAAAATTGGAAAAATTGCGCGCCTGGACGTCATTCACTGGGCCGCTGGCCTGCCCAAAACACGCTCCGGAAAAATTGTGCGGCGCATTCTGCGCAAAATTGCCGAAGGCGAATTTGCCAACCTGGGCGACACTTCCACCCTCATTGACGCCAGCGTGCTGAAAGCGCTGATGGAAGACAAAGCGAAATACCACTGACACTTTCTCTGCGCGAGGCGAGCAAAACTCACCCGCCAACCTGCAGCGCTGTCTTTGGGCTACAGCATTTCTTTTCTCACCGCCCCTGTTGTTTGTTTCTTTTCCCGTCGCCCTCGCTTCTCTCCCCGTCACCCTCGCTTCTCTCCCCGTCGCCCCCGCTTCTCTCCCCGTCGCCCCCGCGAAGGCGGGGGCCCAGAAAAACGTTTGTAAGAACAATAATTTTGTCGTTTTTTTTAGCGCAGCTCTGGGTTCCTGCCTTCGCAGGAACGACGGAAGAAGGCGCAGGGACGACGCGCAAAGAAATGCTGCGCTTGCTTCCGTGCATGGGTAACAGAAACCACCCAGCACGGGCGGCGGGTCGCCGCCCCTACCATTTGCCAATAACAACGTTTGTAAAACCTCATGTAGGGGCGCGATTTATCGCGCCCTATCTGCGCAACAATGTTGCACCCTATCTGTGCCCAGCAATGCCGCATTGCCAAATCAGGGCGCGATAAATCGCGCCCCTACATGAGACAACAACAGCGCTTGTAAAACCTCTCGTAGGGGCGGCGACCCGCCGCCCGGACTGCATTCAGAAACCACACCACATTTTTATTTCCTCGCAACAACGCTGTGTTTTTCCCCCCAGCCCCCAGGGGCGAGGCGCTTTGCGGCCCCGCTGAGCAGCGAAATAAAAACAACCTGTCACCCAAAAAACATTTCCCCTGAATGTCCGAAGCATGCTATGTCTCTTCCCGCTGCAAGCAGTTGGTGTGGCTGGGTCTAGAAAGCCCATGTATTATTGTCCCAGTAGCGAACGAAGAGAAGCAGTGCCGGTTGAACCATTCCTCTTCGTTCGGTGTTTCTCCGCCTTGGCGACTCAGGCGTGGAACCACATGGTTCG
>Ga0209737_10001104_pt1 | contig 19984 bp, 16 predicted proteins | sample TergutCu122P3_FD_187284 | JGI IMG/M metagenome (GOLD analysis project Ga0209737, IMG submission 187284) | Cubitermes ugandensis P3 segment gut microbial communities from Kakamega Forest, Kenya - Cu122 P3 (SPAdes) (version 2) | ecosystem: Host-associated > Arthropoda: Insects > Digestive system...
GACCACCCCCACCGGACGCGCGGTGATGAAATTACCGCCCGTTATCCGCATGTAACCGCCTGCCATCGGCGTGTTGGGCAAACCTTGCGAGAGCAGCGCTTCCACTTCGAACCGCGTCACCGCCATGGCCATTTTCACGCATTCCATCGTCGCTGGATCGGTTACGCGCATCCCATTATGAAAACGCCGCGTCAATCCCCGCCGCATTATCTCCGCATCGATCTGTGGCCGCGCCCCATGCACCAGCACCAACCGGATACCGAGCGCCGCAAGCAGATTGCAATCGTAAGCCAAGCTCTGCGCCAGCTTGCCCGCCGCGACTTCGCCGCCGAAACCCACCACGAAAGTCTTGCCGCGAAAAGCGTGGATATAAGGCGCTGCCGCGCGCACCCAGGCAACGAACCGGGCAGTAGACTCATAAACATGCCTGCTGCCGTGCGCGTCAGCAGACTCAGAACCGGACTCGGAAACGAAGCCGCGACCGGAATAAGGGGCGCCATGAATGACGGGAGTTGCGCTCGACACGTGTTCAGCCTCAGTCAGCCTTGCTTACCGCCTCTTGCCAGGAACCGGCCTGGAATCGGCATCCAGCACAACGGAATCCTCTACCATCTCATTATCCCCTACCTCTGATGGTTCATCGGGGAAAATTGTGCGGATCGGGCGAGTCTGGGTCTGTTGTCGAGTCGATTTTGAACGACTGTTGCTGCCTAATGCTTTCAACTCCAACCTCAAACGCGATACGGCCATCGTGCCCTGATTTTTTGCCTGTGCTATCCAGGCGTGGGTGTTATTCACCTTCTTTTCGCCGCCATTGAGCACACTTCCCGCAACCATGACGCCAGCATCCCTCAGTCTGGCGCAAAGCAAATCGAGATCGCGTACCCGTGTCTGATTCTGCCGGGACACGATCAACGCTCCGCCCGCTCGCGAAGCAATAGTAACGCTTTCGGCATATTTTGAAGCGGGAGGCGTATCAATGATAATGACATCGAAACTATTGGACAACTGCGCAATCATCCGATCCAGCAAAGGGCGTGTCAGCAATTCCTGAGGATTCGGCGGCACCGGACCGGAAGGAAGAATAGAAAGATCGAGCAGGGACGGGACTCTGAATACGATATTCCCCGTGGCGCGCCCCACCAGGATGGACGAAAGCCCGTTCCGATTGCTGATCCCGAAAAGGCTATGCAGGGTCGGAGCGCGAAGATCCGTGTCGATCAGCAAAGTCCTGGCGCCCAACTGCGAAAACACGACTGCCAGATTGGCGGTAAACCAGGTGCGGCCTTCCCCATCGCCTGGACTCACGATTGCAAGCGCCCGATGTCCACCCGCGCCACTGCCGAACCAGCGCATCATCAATTGACTACGAATCGCACGTAATGCTTCTACTTGGGGAGAAAACGGGTTGTATGCCGCTATAACGGTTTCCGAAACCTTGCTCTCCCCGCGTTGCAGGTAGGGGTAGCGGAACTGGTGAGACAAGGCGAACTGAACATCGGCTTCCGTCGCAAGGCCAAGCGCAATCGCCGCATCGCCAAACCGCAGTTTTCGCTTTTTTTGCTCTTTGTAAATACGATCAGCGTCACTGGGGGAAATGCGTCCAATGGAGACCAGTATCTCGCCAATCGACTGATCACCCAGATTGGAAAAGTGTGCGCTAGCAGCTTCGTCCATCATTTTCCTTTCTAAGCAGCCGCCGGACGACGGAAAAAACGAAAGCCAGAACGAGGCTTCTTCTCCAATCCCGGAATCACCCCGAGAAGGGGAACATCCATGTATTGCATGAGATCTTCGCTTCCCCGCACGCGCTGATCGCTCAATTCAAGCAGCAACGCCACGCCAATGCCAAGCAAGGTCCCAAGAAACACGGAAATGATCGTGTTGAGTAAGATCTTTGGGCTGGAGTGTTCCAGGGGCGGGGTTGCAGGGGTCAACACTGAAATATTGGTCTGCTGCGCCTGGCTCTCGAGATTCGTTTGCGCAAGGCGCTGGGTGACGAGGTCGTACACTTTGTGAGCGTTTTCGATGTCGCGTTGTAATACCGCGATTTGATCCCGGTGTTTTTTGAGTTCGAACACACGCGCTTGCTGCTTCTCGATTTCCTCGGTAAGTTCTTTCACACGCTCCACGCTGATGCGGGAGGTCGTGCCAAGCGATCTTGCCACGCGCTCGGTTTCCATCGCGACGCGCTGGCGTTGTTCAGAAATCTTCTCTTTCAATTCGCGAATCAGCGGATGATTCGGACCCAGCCGCTCGGATAACTGGCTATGTTCCGTTTGGAGCCGTGCCAGTTCCGTCTTGAGATTGGCAACCACCGGATTAGCCATGACTTCAGGCAGGGATTCGGCGGATTCGATCTGACTCTGGCGCGAACGGCTGTCCGCTCCCTGCCCCTGCGCGGCCGAAAGCTGGCTGTTGAGCTCCGCCAGGCGCATGTTCTCGACATCGAAGCGGCCATCTCCGGCCAAAATGCCATGTTTCTGTTCGTATTCAGAGAGCTTGCGTTGGGCTGCTTCGAGCGTGTCGCGCTCCCCTTTTGTCCGATCACTGAACCACTGCGCAGAAAGCCGCGCGGGGTCCACTTTGAGTTCGAGATTGGTTTCTATGTAGGCACGAGAAAAAGCTTCTGCCATCATTGCGGCATATATCGGATTCGGCGCCTGATAGCTTATGCTGACGACATTACTGTCCCGTGTCGTCGAAGGGCGTACGTCCAGCCGTTTCCGAAGCAATTGAGCCAGCCAGGTCCGAAATCCGTTCTCCCCCCCTGCCCCGTTCGTTTCAGCGCGCCATTCTTCCTGGTACTCGGGAACCTGATCTATTCGGGTCGAGGTAACGACGCGCAGGGCAACACGTTCGGAAGCGATAATGTCGACCTGGGTCGCGAGATAGCCCTGAAGCGCCTGAGGGGCGCCCAACACGGGATCGGCTACTTTCATATCGACGACCAATGTCGCGGTAGCAGTATATTGCTTGGGCAACATCAGACTGATCACCAGCGTCAAAGACACCACTCCGCCCAAAATGGCGAAGATAATCCCCCGGCGGGCCTTCAGGATGAGAAGAAATTGTTGGAACGTCATGGGTAATCAATCAGAACAGGCTTTCCCTGACGTAGATCACGTCATCAGCCTTCAAGAGGTCATCGAGTCCGGGTTCAACCACTTTAAGTGAACCATCGGGCGCTCGCCGGTGGATACGGAGTCCGCGCGTCGTCCCACGCGACGTGGTGCCGCCACCGGAGGCCAGGCCCTGCATCACGCTCATATTGCGTTCGAGACGAAAAGCGCCAGGGCGATTGACTTCTCCGTAAATGTAGAACATTGGCGCACGATGCACGTAGATGATGTCCCCGGCGGCCATCACGATGTCGCTCGATGTATTGCCGCTGAGGAACAACGAGGCCAGATCGATTTCGAGTCGCGTCTGCTTGCCGCTACGCACGCCGATAAAGATCACGACATCAGCGCCTCCGCCCGAAATGCCGCCCGCGGCGGCAATCATGTCGGTCAAGCGCAGATTTGCGGTTTCGAGCGGGAAACGGCCTGGTCTGTTGACTTGCCCGAGCACGGAAACTTGATTACCACGGATCTGTAGCGGCAACACATTGACTTGCGGCTGGCGCACGAAACCGCCATCTCGCAAACGATCGGCAATCTCTTTCTCAGCCGCAGACGTGCTCTTGCCGCCCACGGAAACCGTGCCGAGCAACGGAAAAGTCAACGTGCCTCTCTCGGATACGCGCGTCTCGGTGGTGAGATCCGGGTTTTGGAACACCGTGATACGAATAATGTCGCCTGGCCCGAGAACGTATTCACGTTCGTCCGCCGCTTGCCCCACACTGGTAAAGCCCAGGGCAATCAGGACAAAGACACATAAGGGACGAAAAAATCTGGAAATCATTTTGTCTTTCTGGCCTATGATTCATGAATCAATCATTCGAGAGACGCCGAAGCCGCGACGCTACAGGAATCGCGGCCCCGGCGGAAACCCGGTTTGGTACTTATTCTGTCTGCCTTCTTTCTTTATCTCAGCTTGATGGCTCCTTGTTCGATGATCGAGCGAACGGGGTTCTCAGGCGTAGCGTCGGGCGTCGCAGCAGCCGGACTCTGCTCCGTAGCGGGAGACGGTTCTGCGGCAGGCGGCACAAAATCGCCGAGGTAATTGATCGTCGCGGCATCGCGCAAACGTTTGACCTCCTTCTTGACGCTTTCAGCACGCGCCTGAGCCGTCAAGAAAGCCTCGATGACCGGCCTTGCCTTGACGCGATCAACAGGTTCTTCCTGCACGCCGACGACAAACAGAAGAAGCGCCCCTGTCGGTATCCTGATAAAGGCCGCCTGACCTGCATTCAATTGGGCAAGATTCTTGAGCATCTCAAGTGGAATCTGCTCCGCGGGCTTGATGCTCGCGTTGACGGCAAACGGAATTTTCTGTTCATTGAACCAGGTTGTGAGCTGCTGCAGGTTGCCACCCGATTGCAAGCGCGCGCGCACTTCATCGAACCGATCAGGCGTCACCTGGAGGGCAATCTCTTGCAGACTATAGATGCGGCGCTTGGCGAACAAGGGAGGATTTTCATCGTAGAAAGCGGTAATCTGCGCTTCGGTCGGCTTTGCCGCTCCGCTTGCAATCTGGTCTGCATAAGCGCGGGCAAGAATATCACGGCGGGCAAACTCGATCCTCTGAAGCACGTTCGGATTGCGGTCGAGTTTGCTACCCATGGCCTGTTGCAGCAGCAATTCCTGGTCGATGAGACGCTCAACCGTCGCCGCCCGCGCCTTGGCAATCTGATCCTGCGGAATATTGCCGCTGTGCGAGAGCAGGTCGTTGACCTGATGGACGGAGATTTCCCCCTTGTTGACCTTGACGGCAATCTGGGAGGCAGGCTTCTTGGAACCTTCTTGGGCATTACAGCCGGCAAGCATGCCGGTCAGCCACACTGCGGCGCAAAGCGACGCTGTCATATAGCGAACTGGAGAGGACATAAACATTCCAAAGACAAGACGGCCTTTCTTCATTGAAAGGCTCGAACAATACATCATAACAGTATTGACCTGCTGCCGGAAGGCAACCTGCCAATATCACCCAGGCGAACATCATGCCATATCATAGCCAAACCGTCATGACCCATTATCATGACTCAATGACTCGATACGCTGCCAAAACGCTTTCCTCCGCCCCTCAAAAAGTCATGCCTCCAGACAGATACACTGTCCGAGCGCGATAATTATAGAGACTCTCAGAGACTTCCGCCTTCGCACTACGCCTCATATTCATATAACTGAGTGCAATATTGGCATTGGGAAGCGGCAGGTACTGGACGTTGAAACCGTAAGACTGTGTTTTGGCATCTCTTGGAAGATAGCCGATTCCGGGGCTATTGCCAGAATTCCCGCCATAATCGCGATTCAGATACTCGTAACTGGCGCCAAGACGAACCTTGCTGGTCAGCACCCAGGTCGGCTGTAGAGTCCAGCCCTTCGATACGGCGTAATTTGCAACGAGATCCGCATCCGCGCCAATCTCGCGCCGCCAGGACAAGTCGATGAGCGCCTTTGTAGTCGGGACCCAATGGAACGTAATCTTGCCGGTCCACCCTGAAAAATTCCGGTTGCTTGCCAGATCGTACTTGCGCTTCGTGGCGCCGATATAGCCGCTCACCTGTGTGAGGCCCGTCAACCGCCATTGACCAGAAAGCTGTAAATCATACCGCTTCCAGTCCCGTAGCGAGACCTCCCCGGGGCCGAGCTCATCCTTCTTCTTCCGGTTCGGATACTGGCCGGTCTCGGAGCGCAGGCTCAACACGGTGCGATTGCCGGTGGAAGGCCGGTAAGTCACGTTCAGGCTCGTTGTCTGCGCGTTGTACTTGTCCTTATTGTATCTTTCGTTATTGTGATAGTCGGCGCGAACGTCGGAGTAGCCAACCCCCGTCGCCCAGTCGGGATGCCACCAATAATCGGCACTGACATTGGAACGCTGAAGCCGCCGCATGACCCGTTTTTGATCATCCGTGTTCACAGCCGCGTAACTATTATCGAAACCAACAGGCGTATCGTTGTAACCATACCCGAGAACGCCACTCCAGCGGTCTCCTACTCGCCAATCCCAGCGCAGCTTCCCATCCGGCGTGGTACTGTTGAGATCCTTATGCGTGCGGTATCTGGCGAAGCCCACATCAAACCCGCCATGGAAAGCCTGACGGCTGTATTGCTTGTCGAAATTGATACCCAGCCGGGTGGTAGAAATAATGTCGCTACGCTTTTCTTTCGACACTCTCGATATAGGGTAATCGCTTGGCAAACGGAATATGTTGTTGTCCCAAGCAAAAGCCTGCGAGGCTGAAAATTTGACGGGTCCCTTCGAGTCGTCATCCCCTGCAACAGCCGCCTCCTGTGAAGAAACGGGCGCATCCTGCGCAGCAACGCCTCCTTCAGCGGCCCCCTCCTCAGCAACCGCCGTCGTTACCTGGAAACCCAGCAACGCAGCCAACCCCAGCCCACCCGCCAACACGGCGAACCTGCGCTGTTTTTTGTTATTCATGAAACCAAACCCCCGGCTCAAAGTGTAAAGACTCTCGACATGTGTCTGATCATAAGACCCGACGTTTCTGTATACACTATATCAACGTAGCTAAGAACTCCGAGGCTTTTTTACTGTTGAGAGTCAAAAACCACACCCCCAGATAATGTAAAAATACCCGACATTTCTCATCTCGTTATCGTAAAGCAGCCCGGATTCTATAGCTCGAACGCACCCACAAGCCCCTGCCACCCAAGCGAAACCATACACGATTTACGGAACAATTGCTGCATCAGTAATCCATTTCAGTGCTGCCGTCGTATTTGTTTAACATCATTCTTACACAAAACAGATCAAATTTACCCCCCAATTACGCCAACACATCAAAGAGATAGCCTGCGAAGCCGGCTTTCCGTCACGCTGAAGCGGCATGACAGGCCATGAACGGGCAAGATCGCGCAAAAACTGGCATCAAATTTGCTTTGACCTGTTACCACATAAAAACAATGTGTGTTTTACGTTTCCTCACAGGAGAAATATGATGCAACTCAAAAAAACAATCATCGCCGCCGCGCTGGGACTTGGCTTGACCTCTTTCGCACAGGCTGCCAACTACGACCTCGGCACGCTTTATTCTGACCAGGAACTGTCCAGAGCTCGTGTTACGGTCAACACTGCGGGTGTTCTGTACAATCATTTCGATGATACCTTCACCTTCACGATCGAGCCGGGGCTTCAGAGCGCCGATCTCAGCGTCTTCTCCATCGACCTGAGCTTCGTCGGCCTCGATATCAAGATCGACTCGTTGTGGGTCAATGTCTATACGAACGCTGCGGCTGGGGATGTTGGGGATGTTTTACATGCCCAAGGTTGGCTTGACTTTGTGGATACTACCACTAGCAAAATGTCGTTCAAATTTGCGGGTAACATTGATTTCACTCAGTATCCCAACGTCAGCACTTTTGTCCTCCGCATCTCGGGCGAGACGATCGATAGTGGCTGGGGCTCCTACGACGTCAGCCTCAAGGGCGGTCCGCTCTCGGCCGTTCCCGAACCCGCCGAATACGCCATGTTGCTCGCGGGACTGGGCGTTGTTGGAATGGTTGCGCGCCGCCGGAGAATGATCATAAATTAAGGCGTCCGCTACAACATCTGTACGCATAGGATCGACTGGATGTCTTCAGGCATCCGGTCGATTTTTTTGTCCGCATTCGGCATCCAGATCAAGAATGCTCAACCTGCTTCACGCTCAATAGCTCACTTTGCATACTCTATATGCTATAATGGGCGATGCTCCAACACGAACATAATAACCGACCCCTCAATGGAAACCTGCTTCAACGTTCCAGCTTCACGTTGAGCACGGCTGTCGGCGCTTTCCTTTACCCGTCCATCATCGTTCTATGCTTGCTGGCAGTGGCCGGCTACTACAACGAAGACATCGGGCCGCCCTACGTCATCCTCTGCACCCTGTCGTTCGCCGTGACATTCCCCGGCAACGCCTCTTTCCATGAAAAACCCCGCCAGGTTCTGTGGAAACTGCTGACCAGTTGGTTGTTGTTCATCCTCATCATGGGGGCTTTTGGTTTCACCACGGCCTACATCCTCTATTTCCCAGGAAACGTTCTGCTTGCCTGGTTCATCCTCACCCCCGTCGCGTACAGCGTTGCCTATGCGGCCCTGAGAATCATCCTTCCGCGCGTGCTCTCTTCGCCGGGCAACGTGCGCACCGCCGTCATCGCCGGGGTCAACGACATTGGGATCTGCCTCGCGCAACAGTTCCAGAGCGATCCTTACCTCGGCACGAACATCATCGGCTTCTTCGATGATCGCGACCCCAATGATCTTTCATCCAGCCCCCCCGTCGATCTTCCATCCAACACCCCCGTCCCCATCATAGGACATCTGCTCGATCTGCCGAATTTCGTCAAACAGCATCATGTCGAAGCCATTTATCTGGCCCTGCCAATGGCCGCCCAGCCTTACATCCTCAACTTGCTCGACAGCCTCAAGGATACGACCGCCTCGATTTATTTCGTCCCGGACATCTTCATCACCGATCTCATCCAGGGACGATTCACCAGCGTGGGGAACATGCCGGTCGTTGCCGTTTGTGAGACGCCTTTTACCGGCTTCAACGGTCTCATCAAGCGCACCTCGGATGTCGTGCTCTCGTTTCTCATCCTGTTGTTCCTGCTCCCGTTGATGCTGTCACTGGCCATTGGCGTAAAACTGTCCTCTCCTGGGCCCGTCATTTTCAAACAAAGACGTTATGGTCTCGACGGCAAAGAAATCCTCGTCTATAAATTCCGTTCGATGACGGTCTGCGACGATGGCGATGTCGTCAAACAAGCCACAAAGAACGACGCACGCATTACGCGATTCGGCGCATTCATCCGTAAGACCTCGATGGATGAGTTGCCACAGTTCATCAATGTGCTCCAGGGCCGGATGAGCATCGTCGGCCCACGCCCGCACGCGGTCTCGCACAACGAAATTTATCGGAAAGCGATCAAGGGCTACATGATTCGCCACAAGGTCAAGCCAGGCATTACCGGCTGGGCTCAAGTCAATGGTTATCGGGGTGAAACGGAGACCATCGACAAAATGGAAAAACGCATCGAGTACGACCTCGAATACCTGCGCAACTGGTCACTGAGTCTGGATCTGCTGATTATCGCCAAAACCGCGTTGATCATCGTGAAGGATCGGAACGCTTACTGATCCACGATCCGCTCGATCGCAAAAAGCGCCAAGATGATGAAAGCCGCCGCCAGGGCGCCGTAGAAAAGATGCCAGGCCCGCGCCCTGTAATGCGACTGCCCGGTCAGCATCCACTGGATCAGCGAGACACCGATTCCCAGAGACAGCAGTACGAATACGATCCGAGCCAGCAACATGGTCGAGCGCCTCTAAAACACCAACGCCGGTTCAGCGAGCTGGTGAACAACCGCTGCAGGCGCAGGGATCTTGTCGTCAAAGCTGACGATTTCCCAAGCCGAAGCGTCTTCGAGCAACACCCGCAACAGACGGTTATTGAGCGCGTGACCGGCCTTGTGGGCCGTATAAGCCGCCAGCAGCGGATGGCCACAGATGTAGAGGTCGCCGATGGCGTCGAGCACCTTGTGCTTGACGAATTCATCGGCATAACGCAGCCCTCCAGTGTTGAGCACACGATACTCGTCCATGACGATCGCGTTTTCCAGACTTCCCCCCAGGGCAAGCCCGTTGGCCTGCATGAATTCCACATCCTGCATGAAACCGAAGGTGCGCGCGCGCGAAACATCGCGCACATAGGAGTGTCTGGCAAAATCGACTTCCACCGCGGTAGAGGTCGCATCGATCGCCGGGTGATCGAAAACGATAGAAAACTTCAAGCGAAAACCATCGTAAGGCGACAACTGCACAAACTTGTCGCCTTCGCGGTATTCAACGGTTTTTTTGACGCGCAGGAATTTCTTGGGCGCCAGTTGTTCCTCGATGCCCGCCGACTGGAGCAAAAAAACAAAAGGCCCGGCGCTACCATCCAGAATCGGTATCTCGGGCGCGTCGACGTCGACATGCAGATTATCGATGCCAAGCCCGGCCAGGGCCGACATCAGGTGTTCGATCGTGCCAACCTTATAACCATCCCTTTCCAGCCCGGAACACATCCGGGTGTCGCAAATTGCATACGGATCGACCGGCAGATCGACGGGCGGCTGAATGTCCGTGCGGTGAAAAACGACACCGGTATTCACGCTGGCAGGGCGCAGAACGAGATTGACCTTGCGTCCGCCATGCAAGCCCACGCCTGTTGCCGCGACAATCGATTTGAGGGTGCGCTGCTTGATCACGTTTCTTTCTTGTTTCTTTCAATAAAGCGATATGAGCTTACCACGAGCAGCCCGGCAACGTACTCTTTGCAGGGACGCCCGCCACCACCCCGGCGGAAAAGGCCCAAGGGGGATGGGCCTCCCATTTATGCCGGGATGGTAGCACGCGTTTCCAGGAAACCGAACGACCGATACTCAGTCGGCCTGACGGCGTAGAAAGGCGGGAATATCGTACGTGGCGCCTGTACTGATACTGCTGCCAACACTCCTGCCGACACTTGCCGTCGGTTCGACGCGAGCGCGACGAGTACGGATAATTGCCGGCGTAGCAATATTATTACCATCGTCATAACCGTCATTCGGACCGGCATAGATCGGACCGTGCGTCCCCGTGCCGCGCACGACATGTATCCTCGGCTGAGGATCTTGCCGTGTGGCCCGCGGAGACCCCAGACCTGTGGCGACCACGGTGACGCGCAAGCGGTCTTCCATACTGTCGTCGAACACGGTTCCGTACTTGACGAAAGCTTCCTGTGCCGCAAAAGCCTGTACGGTATGCACGGCTTCCTTCACTTCGGCCAGTTTCAGCGAGCCCTTTGCGGCGGTGATGTTGATGAGCACGCAACGCGCACCCGACAACTCGGTGCCTTCGAGCAACGGACTGCCCACTGCCTGTTCGGCGGCAATCCGCGCGCGATCCAGCCCGGCGGATTCCGCCGACCCCATCATGGCGCGACCCATCTCACCCATCGCCGTGCGAACGTCCTGGAAGTCGACGTTGACCAGACCCGGCGCATTGATGATTTCGGAAATTCCCCCGACCGCCTTGCAGAGCACGTTGTCCGAAGCGCGGAAACATTCTTCGAAGGTCGCCTCGTCGCCATAGACTTCGAGCAATTTGTCGTTGAGCACGACGATGAGCGAGTCGACATAACGGCTCAGTTCTTCGATACCGCTTTCGGCGACCCGCAGACGGTTCTCGAAATCGAAAGGTTTGGTCACGACTGCCACGCAGAGAATGCCTAGTTCTCTGGCGATTTCAGCCACCACGGGCGCAGCACCCGTTCCGGTTCCACCGCCCATACCGCCAGTGATGAAAACCATGTGGGCATCGGCCAACGCGGCAGCGATCGTGTCGTGCGATTCCTGCGCGGCAGCGCGACCCGCTTCCGGTTTGGATCCCGCACCCAGCCCAGTCGTGCCGAGTTGAATCCTGACCGGCGCAAGACACCGCGTCAGCGCCTGCGCGTCGGTGTTGGCGGCGATGAAATCGACGCCTTGCACCCCTTCACGCACCATGTGATCGACAGCGTTACCCCCTGCGCCCCCTACACCGACCACCTTGATGATGGTCTTGCCGTTGGTTGAGCGCTTTTCTTTTTCAACAATTTCAAACATTAGCTTCAGCTCCTGGAAAAAAATCAACCCTTGGGAAAACCCCTACCACTGTTGCCCCACTGCAACAGCATCAATGCAAAGCGCCGCGTCACGGCGCGAACGTCATGTTTCGTTTTCGCAATCTTCATCTCCTTATCGTTGTGTTGTTTCCGGCCAGTGAGTGAGTTCCTCGCCTGGCTCGGTCTGCCCTTTAGAAATTGCGTCCGAACCAATCCCTCAGACGTCCCCAAACCTGTTTCACCTTGCTGGTATCGCGAGCCTGGATACCGCGTCGCCGCTGTGCCGCGCCCTCGATCACCAATCCCATTGCCGCCGCGTACTGCGGATAGCGGATCACATCGGCCAGCGCGCCTTCATAGAGCGGCGAGCCCACCCGCACCGGCATATGAAAAATGTCCTCGCCCAGTTCGGCCATGCCCGGCATCAGCGCCGCGCCCCCGGTCAAAACGATGCCCGAGGACAACAATTCCTCGTAACCGCTGCGGCGCAACTCGGCCACCACGAGATCGAAAATTTCCGACACGCGGGGCTCGATCACATCGGCCAGCGTCTGGCGCGTCAGCAACCTCGACGGACGGTCGCCCACGCCAGGCACTTCGATCATTTCCTCGGGCGCCACCAACGAATGCATGGCCACCCCGCAGCGGGTCTTGAGCTCCTCGGCCTCGGCGGTCGGCGTACGCAGGGTCATAGCAATGTCGTTCGTCACCAGATCGCCCGCGACTGGAATGACCGCAGTGTGGCGAATCGCGCCCTGGGTAAACACGGCCAGATCCGCCGTGCCGCCGCCGATGTCGACCATGCACACGCCCAGTTCCTTTTCATCCTCGGTGAGCACCGCGTAGCTGGACGCCAGCGGTTGCAGGATCAGATCCATGACCTCGAGCCCGCAGCGGCGTACACACTTGACCACGTTTTGCGCCGCCGACACCGCGCCGGTGACGATGTGCACCTTCACTTCGAGCTTGACGCCGCTCATACCGATAGGCTCTCTGACCCCTCCCTGTCCATCGATGATGAATTCCTGGGTGAGAATGTGCAGAACCTGCTGCTCGGCCGGAATCGGCATTGCGCGCGCCACCTCGATGACCCGCTCGACATCGAACTGCGTGACCTCCTTGTCCTTGATCGCCACCATCCCATTAGAGTTGAAGCTCTTGATGTGGCTGCCCGCGATACCCGTGTAGAGATCGTGAATCTTGCAGTCGGCCATCAGTTCGACTTCCTGAATCACGCGCGAAATCGCATCGACCGTCGCCTCGATGTTGACCACCACGCCGCGCTTTAGCCCGCTGGTCGGTTGCGTACCCAGGCCGACGATGGACAAACGCCCATCCGGCCTCACTTCGGCCACCATACAGGTCACTTTCGTGGTGCCTATATCGAGGCCGACAATCAAGTCTTTATATTCTTTACTCATATTCTGTCGATCTGCCTGTTTGCGCCGCTCATTGCAGCGCCGTTTTGTGATTGACCAGGGTGAGCGCGAAACCGTTTGGGTAACGCAGGTCGGCGCGCGCAATCTGCACCCCGAGGTTGTTTTGAAGGTGCGGCAATGCCGCGACGAAATTCTCCAGTTGCGTCTCGATCGGCAAATGCTCCTGCTCGCGATCGAGCACGATGGATAAGCCACTGTCCAGCCATAAGCACCAGGCGCCACGCGCCGACAAATCCATCCGCACGAGCTTTGCCTGCAACGGCTTCAATATTCTCGAATACGTCTTGTAACGCTCGAGCATGACGGCAGCCAGGCCCTGCGGGCCGGAGAACTCGGGCATGGTCACATCGCTCGACGCAGCGAACACCTCACCCTGGCGATTGATCAGCCTCACATCCCCGCCGCTATCGCCGATGTTCTTCCAGTAGGCCACCGCCTCATGCTCTTCAAGCCCCAACTCGAGACTATCCGGCCAGAGACGGCGCACCTCGGCGCGCCGTACCCAAGGCAGCTTCTCGAAAGCCATGCGAATCTCTTCGAGCTTGGCGGTAAAGAAATTACCCTTGATAGCGGTACGGGCAACGTACTCGAGCTGCGCCTTCGTCACCTGCGAGGGCGGCGTTCTCAACACCAGTGCGTGCAGGGGGAACATCGGCTTTGAAAACGCCCAGGTCACCAGTGCCCAACTCAGCCCGAGCGCGGCAAAAAGCAACAACACATCCGAGACCAGATTGAGCAGTTGCGGGCGATGCCATAGCCCGCCGTGCCTCTTCGCGCGGGAGGAAGTCCCGCGCGTAGCGCTGGCCGGAGAGTCGCGCCGTTCAGCCACAGCGCGCTCCCGCGAGAATCTTCACACACAGCGCCTCGAACGACAGCCCGGCTTGCCGCGCCGCCATCGGCACCAGTGAATGCGAAGTCATGCCCGGCGAGGTATTGATTTCCAGAAAGTAATGCCGCCCGGCCTCATCCATCAGAAAATCCACCCGGCCCCATCCCGTCGCGCCCAAGGCTTTGAATGCCTTCTTCGCGCCTGCCTGAATATCGGCGGCCTTCGCCGGCGACAAGTCGGCGGGGCAAATGTAGCGGGTATCGTCGCGCAGGTACTTGGCTTCGTAATCGTAAAATGCCGTCGCCGGTTCGATCTTGACGATGGGCAGCGCTTCATCCCCGAGGATGGCTGCCGTGTATTCGCCCCCCATGACGCCTTTTTCCGCCATGATCAGATTGCCGTACTGGCGGGCCGATTCGTAGGCGGATTTCAATTCGCCGGGCTCTGTCACCATGAAAACGCCGAGGGAAGAACCTTCGCACGCCGGTTTGACGAAAAGCGGCAGACCCAGGCGTTTTTCCACGACATCGAACGCTGCATCATCATCGAGCAGCGCATATTCCGGCACAGGCAGCCCCACCGCCTGCCAGATGAGCTTGGTGCGAAACTTGTCCATCCCAATGGCCGAAGCCATCACGCCAGGGCCGGTATAAGGAATCCCCATGATTTCCAGCATTCCCTGAATCGCGCCGTTTTCGCCGTAACCGCCATGCAGCGCAATGAACACGCGCTGAAAAGCCCTGAGATCATCCAGCGGTTCATTGGCCGGATCGAAGGCATGCGCATCGATCCCCTGGCTCTTTAGCGCTGCCAGCACGCCCTTGCCGCTGACCAGGGACACTTCGCGTTCGCCGGAAGCCCCCCCCATCAAGACCGCGACCCTGCCGAAATCCTGTTTCATGCTACGCCCCCCTATCCGCCTGAAATTGAACGATCTTTTGAGGAACCCCACCGATAGAGCCCGCGCCCATCGTCAGCACCACATCGCCATCGCGCGCAACTTCCAGAACCCGCAACGGCATATCGGCGATGTTCTCGACGAATACCGGCTCCACCTTTCCCCCCACCCTGAGCGCACGCGCCAGCGAGCGAGCGTCGGCGGCAACGATAGGCATCTCGCCGGCTGCATAAACATCGGCCAGCAAAAGCGCGTCGACGCTGGAGAGCACTTTCACGAAGTCCTCGAAACAATCGCGCGTGCGGGTATAGCGATGCGGCTGAAAAGCCAACACCAGCCGACGACCAGGAAACGCGCCGCGCGCGGCGGCCAGCGTGGCCGCCATTTCCGCCGGGTGATGGCCGTAATCATCAACCAGGGTGAAACTCCCCCCCTGGCGCAAAGCGACTTCGCCATACCGCTGGAAGCGCCGCCCCACCCCTTTGAATTCCGCCAGCGCCTTGACAATGGCCCCATCCGGCACTTGCGCTTCGGCCGCCACGCCAATAGCAGCCAGCGCGTTCAGAACGTTGTGCACGCCCGGCGTGTTGAGCATCACGGGCAACCGCCCCACGATGTCACGCCTGAGCACATCAAAAACCATGCGCCCGTTCTCAGCCCGAATATTTTCAGCATAAATATCCGCATCCTCCGACAGACCGTAGCGCACGACCTGCTTGGAGACATACGGCAGAATTTCGCGCACGTTCGGATCATCCTGACAGAGCACCGCTACGCCATAGAACGGCAAGCGGTTGAGAAAATCCACGAAAGTCCGCTTCAGACGCTTGAAATCGTGCCCATAGGTTTCCATGTGATCGGCGTCGATATTGGTGACGACCGAAACCACCGGGGTCAGATACAAAAACGAAGCATCCGACTCGTCCGCTTCCGCCACCAGAAAGTCCCCCGTACCCAAGCGGGCGTTTGCGCCCACCGCATTGAGTCGGCCACCGATCACGAAGGTGGGATCGAGACCCGCTTCACCGAGAATGCTGGCCACCAGGCTCGTCGTCGTGGTCTTGCCGTGCGTACCAGCAATAGCAATCCCCTGCTTCAAGCGCATCAATTCAGCAAGCATCTGCGCGCGCGGGACCACAGGAATGCCCCTCAGATGCGCGGCCCCGACTTCCGGGTTATCGTCCTTGACCGCAGTAGACACCACCACCGCGTGTGCGCCGCCAATGTTCTCCGCTGCATGCCCGATAGCGATGCGAATGCCTTGCCCCATCAGACGCTCGATCACGGCGGAACCCGCAATATCGGAGCCGGAGACCTGATAGCCGAGATTGGCGAGCACCTCGGCGATGCCGCTCATGCCTGAGCCGCCGATGCCTACGAAGTGGATGTTACTGACCTTGTGTCTCATGTTTTCACCTGCGCCGCCAGTTCTTCGCATGCATCGGCCACATCCACGGCAGCCAGCGGCCTTGCCAACGCACGGGCGTTCTCCGCCATGCTCAGCAACTGACCCCGCTTGATGCTCGCGAACAGATCCGCCAGCTTCTCCGGCGCCAGAGTCGACTGCGGCATAAACAAAGCCGCCTCCCGCGTAGAGAGAAAATGCGCGTTGGTCGTCTGGTGATCGTCCACTGCGTAAGGGAAAGGCACCAGCAAGCTGGCCACCCCTGCCGCCGTCAACTCGGAAATAGTGAGCGCACCCGCCCGACAGAGCACGAGATCGGCTTCAGCATAGGCGCTCGCCATATCATCGATGAAGGGCCGCAAATCGCCCTCGACCCCGGCAGCGGCGTAAGCCGCCCGTAGCGCATCGATCTGCTTCTCGCCCGCCTGATGAATGACCGTCGGGCGGCAGTCGACCGGCATCATCGCCAGTGCGCGGGGAACCGCGTCGTTGAGCGCCGCCGCGCCCAGGCTGCCGCCAACCACCAGCAGACGCAACGGACCGTCGCGCCCCTCGAAGCGCATCGCGGGCGGTGCAATAGCGATGATTTCCTTACGCACCGGATTGCCCACCCAGCGCGCCTCCGGCAACACCCCCGGAAAACCCGAAAGCACGCAGGTCGCAAAACGCCCCAAGACCTTGTTGGCGAGTCCGGCAATGGAATTCTGCTCGTGCAGCACCAGCGGGCGTCCCGTCAACACCGTCATAAAACCGGCGGGGAAAGTGATATAGCCGCCCAGACCGACGACCACATCCGGGCGCACGCGGGACAATATCCTCCACGCCTGCCAGCATCCCCGCAGCAGATTGAACGGCAGCATCAGCTTGCGTAACAGCCCCTTGCCACGTAGCGCGCCGAAACGCAGCCATTCCATCCGATAACCGCGCGGCGGCACGAGCCGCGCCTCCATACCGTCCGGGTTGCCAAGCCAGACCACGTTCCAGCCGCGCACGCGCAGGCATTCGGCAATAGCAATCCCAGGGAAGATGTGTCCGCCAGTTCCGCCAGCCATCACCATCACCGTTTTCATGCGTTGCCCCCCCGCTTCAGCACCCGCGTTTCCCAATCGACACGCAGCAAGATGCCCAGCGCCAGACAATTGGCAAGCAAGCCAGAACCGCCATAGCTCATCAACGGCAGAGTCAACCCCTTGGTCGGCAACAACCCCATATTCACGCCCATACTGATAAACGCCTGTACCCCGATCCACAAACCGATCGCCTGCGCCACCAGCCCGGAAAAATAGCGTTCGAGCCGAATCGCCTCGCGTCCGATGACAAAAGCTCGTTGAACCAACAACACAAAAAGCCCGACCACCACGAACACCCCGACAAACCCCAGCTCCTCGGCAATCACCGCGAGCAGAAAATCGGTATGCGACTCGGGCAAATAAAAGAGCTTCTCGATACTGCCGCCCAAGCCCACGCCCAGCCATTCGCCCCGCCCGAAAGCAATCAGCGCATGCGTGAGCTGATAACCGCCCCCGAATGGATCGGCCCAGGGATCCATGAAACCGAAAAGGCGTGCGCGCATGTAGGGTTGAATCCAGACCAGGAGAACGAAACCCACCACCGCCGCCAGACCCAACAGCAGAAAAACGCGGATGCTGACCCCTCCCAGGAAAAGCACGCCGAATGCAATGGTGGCCACCACCACGAACGCGCCAAAATCAGGCTGAAACAGCAACAGGCAACCGACGAAAAGAATCACCACCATCATCGGCATGAAGCCCCGCTTGAAACAACTCATGACATCGAGCTTGCGCACCGTGTAATCGGCAGCATAAATCGCCACAAAAAGTTTCATCAATTCAGAAGACTGCAAATTCACTGGCCCCATCGGCAGCCAGCGCCGCCCGCCGCCGACCTTGTGGCCAATGCTCGGGACCAGGGTCATCGCCAGCAAAACGACCCCTATCAAAAAGAGCCAGGGAGCCATGCGCTGCCACATTCCCATTGGAATGTGAAACACAGCCAGCCCCGCCGTCAGTCCCACGCCGAGGAACAGCGCATGCCGGATCAAAAAATGATTCGCCTGATAACCGGTATAAGCGCTGCCTTCGGCGGTAGCGATCGATGCCGAATAAACCATCACCAGTCCGAGCGTAAACAGAATGGCCGCGGACCAGGCCAGCACCGGGTCGACCTCGCCCATCGGCACGCGCGGCTTGACCAGACGCCCGACCGTACGCGCAGCGAGGTCGTCGCTCCGATTGGCTCCCTTATCGAAAAGACCTCCCGTCAGGGCGCTGGCGAGTCTCATCGTCCGCCTCCCTGCAAAGACCGCACGACTTCGACAAACACTTCAGCGCGGTGCGCGTAGTCTCTGAACATATCCCAACTCGCGCAGGCGGGCGAAAGCAACACACAGTCCCCGGCCTGTGCCTGCCCTGCGAGCCAGCGCACGGCATCTTCCAGACAGGAGAAAGACTCCACAGGCAAACCACAACCCTCGATAGCTTCCCTGATGAGCGGACCATCCCGGCCAATCAGCGCCACGGCGCGACCGTGGCGCGCCAGCGCCTCTCTCAGTGGCGCGAAATCCTGCCCCTTGCCATCCCCGCCGAGCACAATGGCAACAAAGCGCTCCATCCCCTCGATCGCGGCAAGCGTTGCCCCGACGTTGGTTCCCTTGGAATCATCGACATAGAGCACCCCATCGATTTCCGCGACGGGTTCCACCCGGTGCGGCAACCCCTTGAACGTCCCAAGCGCCGCCTTGCCGGCATCCACCCCGACGGCCCGGCACAGCGCCAGTGCAGCCATGACATTGGCGGCGTTATGCAGCCCCTTGACGGGCAATTCATCGAGGCCGATCAAGCGTTCCTTACCGAAATAAATAGCGCCACGCTCGATACCGTAATGGCCGGCGCGCGGCGCGGGATCGAGACTGAACGTCACCACGTCGGGGCTGTCTCCTCCAAGTCCCAGGCTACGCTCATCATCACGATTGAGCACTTTCAGGGTTGCCGGACTCTGGAAAACGCGCGCCTTGGCTTGGACATAATCGTCCATGGAATCGTAGCGGTCGAGATGATCCTCGCTGACATTCAACACCGTCGCGGCATGCGCCGCCAGCCGGTGCGTGATTTCCAACTGGAAGCTGGACAATTCCAACACCCAGACTTGCGGCAGACGACCCGCGTCCAGCGCCGCCATCAGCGCATCGAGCAGCGAAGGCGAAATATTGCCGCAGGCAACCGCTTCCACGCCTGCGCCGTTCAACAGGTGTGCGGTCAGTGCCGTGGTCGTGGTCTTGCCATTCGAGCCGGTAATCGCCAGCACCTTCGATTCTGGCGCAAGCACGCTTATTGCGTCAGCGAACAGATCCACTTCGGAGACGATCGGCGTTTTTCCGGCGGCAGCAACAATTTCCGGCGTGGCCTTGGGCACACCGGGCGAAAGTGCAATCGCCTCCACGCCTTCGAACGTTTCCGCCCTGAACGGCCCGGCAATGACTTCGATATCCGGCGCAAATGCCGCCAGCGCTGCACGATTGGGCGGATTCTCGCGGCTGTCGGCAACGCGCACCACAGCGCCCTGGCGCTTCAGCCATTTCGCCATTGCCAGCCCGGATTCCCCCAGGCCCACTACGAGAAAGCGTTGTTCCGCCAGTTTCATCTTTCCCCTTATCTCA
>Ga0209737_10001105_pt1 | contig 19955 bp, 22 predicted proteins | sample TergutCu122P3_FD_187284 | JGI IMG/M metagenome (GOLD analysis project Ga0209737, IMG submission 187284) | Cubitermes ugandensis P3 segment gut microbial communities from Kakamega Forest, Kenya - Cu122 P3 (SPAdes) (version 2) | ecosystem: Host-associated > Arthropoda: Insects > Digestive system...
GTAACAGGCGTGATATTGACAAAGATGGACGGTACCGCAAAGGGCGGAGGCGCATTGTCCGCTGTGGCGAGGACCAAGGCAAGGATAATTTTCATTGGTACTGGAGAGCATATTCGAGAACTGGAGCCGTTCAATGCTGACAGCTTTATCTCAAGGCTTCTGGGCATGGGCGACCTTTCTTCTTTGATGCGGATCGCGAAAGAAGAGCTGGAGAACGAAGAAGAGGCCCTGGAAGAAATGATGAAAGGGGCGCTGATGGGAAGGTTCACTCTTTCCGACATGTATGTTCAAATGGCCGCTGTGAACAAGATGGGCCCCCTGCAGAAAGTGATGTCCATGATACCTGGCCTCAGCAACGTACAGGACAAGATCGATTATGAGGAAAGCCAAAAAAGACTTTTGAAATTCAGGGTCATCATGGACTCCATGACCAAAGAGGAGAAGGATGACCCAGTTATTATCAAAGGCAAGCGCATCGAAAGGATCGCCAGAGGCGCGGGGGTCGGCACCTATGATGTGAAAGGGCTCCTTAAACAATACAACCAGAGCAAAAAGATGATGAGTTCATTCGGTAAAGACCGCAAGATGCGCAAACAGCTGATGAAACAGCTGGGCAACATGGACTTAGACGAATTTGAGGACATGCAGTGATCCGATGAGATATTTCGTGATCGTTGGGCACAAGGCCGTGACCACCGGAGACTTCAAACTCGATGACATCGCCGGCGGTGCGGGAAGGCTTGATATTCTTGTAAGGTGCGTCAATTCTGCGTTCTTTTTAAGCCATGACATCAGGCGGGACACCGAGCTTTTCCTTGTGCTTCTGGGCGGTTACGAGCCTCCGAAAACAATAAGGTTCTCAGGAGCCGAATTGAGATATCTTAACCCCGACGAAAGAAGCACATCTTCTCTGATAAGGAACGCCCTCTTGAAAAAGATCGATGAGGCGGAGGTAAGATCATCGCCCGGGATATACATATCCGGGATGTCTTTTGAAGAGGTCATCAGGATGCTTTCGGAAAAAGGTAAACTTGTATATTTGAAAGAGGACGGCGTTGACGTCAGGTCAAATAAGATACCTGAGGATCCGGTCTTTGTGATAAGCGACAATGCGGACCTTACCGAAGAAGAAGAAAATGTCCTGCTAACATATGAGCCTGAAAAGATATCCGTGGGGCCCCACAGTCTCCATGCTGACCACTGCCTGATAATAGTTCATAACGAGATCGATAGAACTTCCTAACCCTTTTATGCTAAACAGGAGATAACGGTGTATGACGGATCAACCAGAGAAGATACCACAGCACAGACACTGTCGCAACTGCGGCAAAGCATTCGTCGGCGACGGAGAGTTCTGCAACGAAGGGTGCAAAAGTTCTGCGGGTTCCGTGGCGAAAAAGAAGATAAGGAAGCTTTTTATCGTATGGTTGGTCATTATTGCAGTAACAGCGGCGATCGTCATCATTTACAGTCAGATACCAAAATGATGTGAATAATAGCCATATCGCAAAGTTACACGATAAGAATAAAAGATCTGTGCAAGATATGCTGAACAGACACACCGATGTCCATTACGATGCAAATTTCATATTACGATACATCCAACTCCATAATTTGTAAAAAAAGTATGACCAGAATAATGAGATGTGCAGAGACTAAAAATATTCTTTAATTGAGATTATATAGTTGATTATAGTATTACACTTGCCTGCATCATCTGACATCCTGAAGGCCTAAAATATATAAACAAGGCTGACAGGCAGGAAGAAAGTCCATCCCTTCAAAAAAGGGAGGAACGGTATCATTTGGCTTGGGAGGAAGGACACGTTACTCCCCCGTCCTGCCAAGTTTCATGAACATTGCCGTCCTAGGGCGACGCCCGGCTCCCCGGCCGAGGCCGTCACACCTTCAAACTGCCTGTGGCCTTTTCCCCTTCCCCTTGCTTTTAGGATAAGGCCTAAATTATCGGTGATTTGCTTACGAAACACCGAAATTTACACTCACAAAAAAGGAATGGTGAACTGTGAATTTAAGTACTTTCGAATTATAATATATATACTAAATAATTTTTTTCTATAAAAAGGCGGCAAGATGTTTTTATTTGTATGCCAATCCGGTAAGGCGGTGATGCAATGATATCCGTTGTTGCAGGTACGTTCAACATCCTCCACGAAGGACACAAAAGGCTGATAGAAAAAGCCTTTGATACGGGAGACGAGGTGATCATAGGACTGACGACCGATGCTATGGCATCAAAAAAAAGCAGCGACGTGATCCCCTATTATTTAAGAAAGAAGGAATTGGAACACTTTCTTAAAAAAATGTCCAAGCCGTGGGAGATAGTCGAGATAAACGACATCTACGGTCCTAAAGAAAAAGTGGATCTGGCTGATATCATAGTAGTATCCTCGGAGACCCTGCATAATGCCGAAGAAGTGAACCGCGAACGCGGGTTCAGAGGGATCCGCCCCCTTGAGATCGTGGCGGTCCCGGTCGTGAACGCTTATAACAACGAGAAAATAAGCTCCTCCGGAATAATGAGGGGCGACTATTCAAGAGACGGAAGCAACCGAACAGTGAAGATCAGGGTCGGAACGTCTAACAGGATCAAGATCGAAGCTGTTCGAACAGTAATGGAAAGGATATACGGCAACGTTGTCGTTATCCCGGTGGAAGTGAAAAGCGGGGTCCCCGAACAGCCGATGAACCTTGAGACACGTACCGGAGCAATAAACCGTGCAGAAGCCGCCAGAGGCGATTGCGACCTCTCTGTGGGGATCGAGGCGGGCGTCTGGCCCACAGACGACGGCCTGTATGACTTTCAGTATTGTGCGGTCATAGACAGAGAAGGAAGGATGACCATCGGAATAGGATCGGGGTTCAGATACCCGGACGAGGTCGCTGCGCTGATCATGGAAGGAATGACGGTAGGCGAAGCAATGCGCAAAATTTACGGTGAAACAGATATTGGAAAAAAACAAGGCGCGATCGGACTGTTGAGCAACGGCCTGATAGACAGGAAGACACTGACCGAACAATCCGTGACAATGGCGATGTTACAGCGTACAGATCATTATTTCAAAGATCCACGATGATATCATGTCTTGATCAAAGAGATCGCTTTTTCCAGCACTTTTTCGGCATGACCTGGTACCTTGACCCCGATCCAGCTTGCCTCTATGATCCCGTTCTTTCCGACAATGAACGAAGATCTTATCGTTCCGTGCACTTCTTTTCCATACATCGTTTTGGTACCCCAAACCCCCGCTCTTTTGATCAGGTCCTGTTCAGGGTCGCTGAGCAGCTTCACCTTCAGCGAATTCTTCTCTTTGAATTTTTTGTGTGTTGCAGCAGTATCTTTGCTTACGCCGATGACCGGTATGTTCCTCAGCATGAACTTCGGATACAATGAAGAAAAATCCAAAGCCTCCTGTGTACACCCGGGAGTTCCGTCTTTGGAATAGAAGTATATTACAAATCTGATACCTTCAAGAGACCTGCTGTCGAACAATTCGCCGTTCTCGTCCTGGAGAGCAAAATCAGGGAATCTGTCGCCTTTTTCCATGATATCAGAAAAGGCTCCCTGTCTTCTCATTGATCATTGGTGTCAGATCGATCTCGAACATCATCACCGGGTGCGTTATCTCATAATCTGTGATGACCTTGGGCGATAACTCTCCGAAGAACCCTATGTTGTTCCCTTTGAATGAGATGAAAGCTCCTCTCCCGTCGATGAACGTCCGGTATCTGCATGATGAGATATTGTATTCAACGTTCATCTCCCTCACCACAGACTCAGCGATAGATTTTATTTCAGTAAAAGACGTCTTTGATGACGTGACGACCCCGCACAGATGGGGGACCGTTTTATGTTCTTCCGAGACGAAACCCACCTCGAATATCTTCTGCGGAAGGTCCCTGTGCTTGTTATGCCTGAGTATCCTCATGAGGCTAGGCATCAGATATGATCTCAGACAAGTATGATCTTCGGTTATCGGATTGGTGATCACAGCAGATCTCTTTACAGGAAGGCCTGATAATTCGAACTCATCCTTTTGGTTGCTTAGGGTCAGAGTGGTCACCTCGGTGAATCCTAGGCCGATCATGACGTCCCTCATCTTCTCGGAAAATGATTCCGCAGGCCCCAATGCTCCCGTGGTCTGCTGCAATCTGTATACACCGCCGAAACGATCGAAACCGTAGCCAATGGCAACCTCTTCAAAAATATCCACTTTATGCATTATGTCAAGGCGGGTAGACGGGATCGTTACAGTTACCTTGTCTCCTTTGACCGAAGCCGACATCCCCATTTTCTCGATAGCTGCTTTTACATCGTTTCCCGAAAGTTCTATTCCCAAGAACTTGCAGCATTCCTTCACTGAGATTGTGTGCGATGTCGCGCTCAGGTCCGGGGAGCGTTCTGAGAAACTGTTCTCCATTCTCACGCTAAAGATCTTTCCTCCCCGCTCAGCAAGAGCGGTCGCGACAATGTCAAGCGCTCCCTTAACAGCTTTTTTGTCGGTGCCTGTAACATCAATGAAAATGTTCTTGGTGCCGATCTTTACTGTGGTCAAAGCACCGTTTATGATTGGAGGGAATGACAGGACGTTATTGTTCTTGTCGAAAATGATCGGGTACTTTTCATTGCGGTTGACGAGGTGGGCGTAATCCTTCCCTTTGTCGTTTGATCTCAGTATCTGATCCAGATCCATTTTTTCTGTCATGTTCAGAGGTACAAATGAAGCATCTTTCGGCCTTACTGCGGTATATCTGAAAGGAGGCTTTACCTTGTCCATATCATGCAGACCGATCGCAACCTTGCTGCGTTTCCTGCCGATCGTTGTGTGTAGTTTTTCCTGTAGTTCCATCATGGATCTGATCAGGTCGTCAGTTACATCGATCTCTCGGATGATCGCGCATGCGAAGTACGGTCTTATGTTTATCACGGGGTCTTCGATCTTTGCACTGATATCAGAGTCTTCAACATCGTACTTCTTCATTCCCGGCTCAATGTCCAGGAACGCCCTTAGAGCTCTGGCAAGCCCTTCGACCGAGAACAGGTCCGGCCTGTCAGGAAAGAATTCAACACTCATATCTTCAACAAAACCGTCTATATGGTGCATGTCCGCTCCCATCAGCGGTATCTTTTCTATCAACACTTCTTGCGATACGTTCTTTCCCAAAAGAGAACAAAGATCGCTGTATTTGAAATTGATAACAGGCATCTTATCAGCGTCCGAGTTCCTGATGCGCCTTTCCAAGATGGCCTGCAGCTTGTGCAGAGATCGTTGACAACTCTCCCGCAAGGACGGTGACGGCAACTATCTCTGCGAGTTTCTTTGCCTTTCCTTCTCCCAGGCATCCCATCATGCTCAGCGCTTCCGATTGAGAAGGAAGCTTTGTGCCTCCTCCAATTGTGCCCACTTCTACGGACGGCATCCTTACTGCTATGTAGAGATCGCCGTCGATGTTCTCGCATGTTGTTGTGGTCATGCTTCCGCTTACAACTTGCGCCGGGTCCTGTCCGGTCGCGATGTACAATGCGGCGATCATGTTCGCCGCGTGGGCGTTCGCCCCCAGCGTTACCGAAAGTGAACTGCCCACAAGATTCTTTCTGATATGTGTTTCCACTATGGCTTCTGTTGAAGTTCGAAGTCTCTTCTCGACAATATCTTTAGGGATCAGAGCTTCGGCAATGACTGATTTTCCTCTTCCTTTGATCATATTGATCGCAGCCGCCTTCTTATCGCTGCACATATTCCCAGACACAGAGACCATTATTGCGCCGGTATGCTTCTCTATCTCTTTGCAAACGGCCTCGGTGGCTATAGTTGTCATATTCATTCCCATGGCGTCGCCCGTCTCATATGAAAAACGGATGTAAAGGTTCCTTCCCGCAGGATATGATTCGATCGAAGATAGTTTTCCATAGCGGGTGGTCTTTCCGATGACGGTTGAAAGATGTTCTTTATTGGCTTCAATCCATTCTATCACTTTTACACAATGGTCAATGCCGTCCGTCCTGAACACAGGGGCTCTTGTCATCCCGTCCTGGAAGATCTTCACTCTGGCACCGCCGCCGTCGTTAATGACGGACATCCCCCTCATTATCGATGCTATCAGAGCACCCTCTGTTGTTGCAAGAGGGACGAGGAATTCTCCCTTCGCATGATCCCCGTTAATAACGACAGGACCGGCAAAACCCAGCGGGATCTGTGTTGCACCTATCATATTTTCTATGTTCTTGGCGGCACATTCTGAATCAAAGCAAAACTTGGAGATACTTTCGAGGTTTGTTCCCGTGAATTTTTCAACTGCGATGCGCCTTTCGTCGACGTCTGCGTGAGTGTACCCCCTGTTCTTCAGACCCCTTTTATCATCCATATCAGTACATTGCCTTTGCAATAATATAATTATCGAAGATTTAATATGAGAACTGCGTTCAGTATTTCATGAGCGAGGCGTCCGACAGGCTGAAGAACATTGTCTCCGGTCCTATGTCCTACCTGAGGACGTTCGTCAATTATAACGAAGAGACCAAGCATGACAAACTGGACAAACTCATCGTCAAGGTATTCCCCTATTTCGTTGTTTTATGTTTGGTGCTCAGCTGCATCCTGTTCATCTATCTCGATGAATACACAGTGGCCGGTGTTTTCATTGCTGTATGCACAGGATTCATCTTCGGGTTCATTCTGTTGGGGGCGGCTTGCGTATTCCTTTCTGATAAAGGAACAATATCAGCAAAATTCGTTGTTCCGATAATGTTGGTCCTTCCCGCACTGGCTGCGGTGATCTTGTATTACATGGAGCCCAGCATCGGCCTCAACGAATTCATCATGAAGTATTTCGATGTGATCACCAGGGGAAGAGAATTCATGTCTCTTCTGATAAGCATGTATTCCATTGTCCTGATGATATTCCTGGTGGGATACGGTGTTGTTTCAGTCATTGTCGGATATTTCAGAAAGTATTTCTACAGGGTCCTGAGAGCATTGGAACGCCCCCCGGAACAGAGGAAGAACCACATCCCCGAGATGCTGTTCCAGATCCCTGATATAATCGATATCAAATCGGTGGAGTTCGAGCCTGAGGCCGATGACGAAAAATTTAACACGAAACTTTTCCTGAGCACGGCATTCAGCCTGTTCGTGCTTGGATTGGTTATATGCTCGTATATTTTCATCAACCCTCTGTTCCTTCAGCTGATACCGTTTGAAGAGATGCTCTTGCTGGGAATGTTCCTTTCTCTGTTCATAGCTCCGCTGGTGATACCATGGAGCATAGTCAAATCCATCGGTGCAAAGGTCACATCTGACGCACCCCGGGACTTTTATCTTTGGAAAGGAATGAAAAAGAGGCTGTTCCAGGGTTTTTTTGCGATAACGTTCTTCATGATGCTGCTGACCCTTTCCCTGTATCTGGGAATGGATTTCTCCAGGATTGCGATAACTTATCTGGGATATGTGTCTTTTATGGGGATAGTAGCGTTGATCACCTCGTTCGTTTACGTTAACACCTATTATAAAGGATTCAAGAACGGGATCATAAAAAGCTATATTCTGTCCAAAGAGGGTGACCGATCTTCATGAAAGATGAGGAATACGAAGCAACATCCAAAGCAAAAAGGCAGGCGGAGAGCGGCAACCCAGAAGGTGCGATAGAGACCCTCAGGGAATTTCTTGAAACGGAACCTAACAACACCAAGGCGAGGATGCAGCTGGCAAGAACTCTTATCTACGATATGGACAAAGTGGACGAAGGCATACTTCAGCTGGAGAATGTACTGAAGCTCGAACCGGAGAACACCGACGCGATGAAAGCGATGGTGACCGTTCTGGCTAGACACAAAAAGAATAACAAAAGGACATGCGAGATATACGAAAAGCTTCTCACTATCTCACCGGATGCGGAATTATTCAATTCATATGCGATATTCTTAAGGATCCAAAAAACAGATTTCAAAAGATCTGCTGAATATTACGAAAAGGCGATCGCCTTAAAACCGCGGGAGCCTGTCTACAGACGTAATTACGCAGTATTATTGCTGAACGATCTTAAAGATTATGAAAAAGCAAAGAATGAGCTCGAGATGCTTATTAAGCTAGACCCCGGGGACGTCTCCGCAAAAAAGAATTACGATCTGCTGATGGAGAAGAAGTTCGATTCCGATGGAAAATTGAAGAAAAAGACATTATTCCGAAGATAAAACCTTCTATTTGGATGATGGGCAACGAAATTGTTTTTAAAACAGAATAGGATTAAGACAACAGGTGAAAAAAATGGAACTGAAAGGATCCAAGACAGAGGCGAATCTTATGACCGCCTTCGCAGGCGAAAGCCAAGCCAGGAACAAGTATACCTACTTCGCATCCCAAGCGAGGAAAGAAGGATATAATCAGATCGCAGATATTTTCCTCGAGACAGCAGAGAACGAGAAGGAACATGCAAAACTCTGGTTCAAAGCACTCCATGGTGGTTGCGTTCCGAAAACACTTGATAACCTCAAAGCCGCCGCAGCGGGCGAGAACTATGAGTATACCGATATGTACAAAGGATTCGAAGCTACCGCAAGGAAAGAAGGGTTCAACGAGATCGCGGACCAGTTCAAGCTGGTGGCAGAGATCGAAGCCGCTCACGAGAAGAGGTATCTTGAGCTGGCCAAGAACATAGAAAAGGGAATGGTGTTCAAGAAGGATAAGGTCGTAGTGTGGAAATGCACGAACTGCGGGTACCTCCATGTAGGAAAGGAAGCGCCCGAAGAATGTCCCACGTGCCACCACCCGCAATGTTACTTTGAGGTCAAGGCGCAGAACTGGTAAACCGGCAGGCATACTGCCATTAATTTTTTACTTTTTTCCTTTTACAATATATGTTGGTCGCATTCTATATAAATACAGAGATTCCAATACATTATCATGGCGTCTTTCTGTGCCAACTGCGGAAATAAACTCAACGAAGGAGAAAGATACTGCGTTAAATGCGGGTATGACACCGAAACCCCTGGCGGCGGTGACAACTTTATCCGCTATGATCCTTCACCGAATACAGGTCCTCAGTTAAGCGCCAGACGCCAAAAGATCGGCGATATTCTGAACGTCATATACTGGTTTGGGATATTATGGGGAGTAATTGCCATAATGATGTTTTTGGGTTATACAACATTATTTTCGCTCGGATCAAGTTACAATTACTGGTTTTTCTTTGAAATAAGCGGATTACTGCTTTTAGCTGTGGCGATAATATTTCTGGCCAGCGGTATCTTAGCAATCCTCTGCTGCATGAACCTCAATAAACTTTTAAGGCATCAGCAGGCGTGCAACTTATGTCTTATCGGTTCTTTGATTGCGATCATTGCCGGTGCGTTTAGTTACGGGATCGTCGGGATCATCTTTTATATAATGATAAAAAAAGAAGGATACCGTTTCCATTCTTCAAGCGTATCGATCGGTTCGACACCTGACGCAGGAAGCAGCAATTACAGCGGCGGCTTCGATCAATACTACAGTTATCAGAACAAGGACCAACATGGCCTGAATCAAACACTCATGATAATAATGACGTTGGGTTTCGTATGGGGTTTCGGATCATTAGCAACTCCCTTTGGTTTAGCAACGATTGGAAACCAAAATCCCGATGAGCTTTTAGTTTTTTTCTATTTGGCATTGGTGATAATTGGCCTGGCTTCTGGGATATTAGCGTTGCTGTGCTGCATCAATATCTACAATCTTGAAAACCACAAACAAGCATGCACCTATTGCCTGATCGGATCTATTTTGGCGCTCCCACTGGGCCTGGTTCCGGGTATAATCGGAATCCTCTTCTACTCTCAATTAAAAGACGAGAAACATCGTTTCCGCTCATGATGAAGTCATAGAGTTGATCCGATGACCTTGAACTCGCTCTTCGACTTGAGAATTGCAAATGCGACTATGATGCCAATGATCCCTATCGGGAGCACCAAAAAAGATGAGATCAGGCAAGCAACGAATGCGATTATGTAAAATCTTTTTACAAAACATAAGAATGCAGTGATCGCTGCCAACGCACCGCTCGCAGCCGTTATGGCACCAAATGCAACAATAAAAGTGTGGAGATCGAAATCAAGGTCGCCGGGATATATTCCTTGTTCAATGAGCGAGTTCCACATCTCTGCCTCGATGGGGCCTGCTTCTAAAATGCAATATAAACCAAAAAACAAAGCGGATACAGCCCATGCCAGCGACAATATTCCGAGAATGTTCAGTGTGTTGCTGCTCTTCTCAGGCGTCCTGTACTGAGAGTAATACTGCTGTGAGGACATGCTTCTCGATGCGCCGCATTTGGAACAAAAAGTATCAGACTCCCGCAAACGTGCGCCGCACCTGGTGCAGAAGGCCGAGTCATTATATGCCATTGTTATCAGAATCAAAAAGCGATTTGGCTATTTAATCATTATACGGCTCTATCGACTGTTATCTCAGATTCGTCTGCGTGTACTCTGATCTCATTTTATTAGTGGTTTTCATTGGTTTTTTATTAGTAACACTGTATCTCTAATCGATCACATGGATGGCCTGGAAGAACTGAAAAAAGAATTGTTTGCCTGCAGAGAATGCAGAAGCCTTTTCGGATTCGAACCCAGGCCGGTCTGCATGGGAAATGCAGGAGCGAAGATCGTGCAGGTCAGCCAGGCGCCGTCTGTTCATGTTCACAACACAGGGAGATCGTTCAACGACATAAGCGGCAGAAGGCTGAGAAATGATTGGTATAAGATATCAGATGAAGTATTCTACGATCCGGATATCTTTTACATCACATCGGTGGGACATTGTTATCCAGGAAAATCTTCCAACAAAGGAGACAACCCTCCGCCGAAGATATGCGCTCAAAAATGGTTGAGCAGAGAGATCGGGTTGGTTAAGAATGAGATGTTCATATTGGTCGGCAAGGCTGCGGCCGACTTCTTCTTCCCGAAAAGCGATTTCACCGAGCTGGTATTTTCAGATCAAACGATCAACGGAAAGCCTGCTTTTGTTATTCCTCATCCTTCGCCTCTTAACGTAAGATGGTTCAAAGAACATCCTGAATTTGAGAAAGAAAGGGTCGCTGAGATCAGAGAAATAGTACACCGTTCGATCTTCGATCAAAGATATGATTAACCACGTGATTACCGGATCCATCCTCAGTAAGACCAATATAAATATAGTCTTCCGCATTATTACGAAAAAAGGGGGAAGAACACAATGGCAGACACTATGATGCTTTTGACGATCTTGGTAGTGGTCAGTTTAGTAATTCTGATGATCTTGTTAGTATTATTCTATAACGGCTTTGTCACAAAGAAGTTGAAAGTCGAGAATAATTTCAGTCAAATAAAGATCCAATGCAAGAAAAGGTTCGATCTTGTGCCGAACTTGGTCGAGACGGTGAAAGGCTACGCCAAACACGAAAAAGAGACATTGGAGAACGTGACCGCAGCACGCAGCTTGGGGGCGTCGGCGAACAGCGTACGTGAATTCGCGCAAGCGAACAATCAGCTCACTCAGACACTGAACAAGCTGTTCGCACTGGGCGAACAATACCCAGACCTTAAAGCGAACGTGAATTTCAGCATGCTGCAGAGCGAGCTCTCTGATATCGAGAAAGCGATCGCAACAGCCCGCAGCTTCTACAACGACTCGGTGATGATATACAACAAAGCGGTCAAGACATTCCCCGGGAATGTATTCGCTTCGATGCTCAAGTTCAAGGAAGCGGAGTTCTTCGACGCACCGGAAGACGAGCTGAAGAGTGTCAAGGTCAGTTTCTGATCTCAAACCGTGAAAGAAAGGGATCGCTGTTGACAACGGAGCCGCGAATATGAGATATGTCGGGTGGATAGCTCCTATATTATTCGTTGCAATATTCACGGCAGTCGTTCTGGCAGTCGTTTTCATAGACGAATATGAATACAGCGCATTCGACCATTATAAGACGGACGTCGACATCATTGTCAACGATGACGGCAGCTTATCCGTTACTGAAACGTACCAATTCAGTTGGTCCGACGATTATAGCGGAGAATTTTATATCACATTTCCAGAAGACAAAGTGAACAGTACTGTTCGAGATTCGGTCAAATGTTTTATTGACGGGAAAGAGGCCGCTAGGGTCGCTTACGAATTCGGCGATCACATGACATACACCGGCCCTGAAGATATGGCGTACTATTCATACGGCTGGAATCGTATTTCCGGAGATTGGGAAATAAACGCTTTCTACAAAAGGGCATGGTCCGGCAGCCATACGGTATCGTTCCAATATGAACTGAATGATGTTGTTATCATGTATACAGATTGCGTTGACCTTTACTACAAAGTTTTCACATCATTCTCGGAGAATCTGAAAGATCTCACGGTCACCGTAACAATGCCGGCAGGCAGCCTACAAAGCAAGACCTACATCTTCGGGCACGGGGATCCCAACGGTTATTGCGAATTCATTGATGATACGGCGGATGCTGCTTTCAAGAGCCCCAAGCTGAAAGCCTGGACGATGTTCGAGATCAGAGTTGTGAATGAGCAGACCTCTTTGTATTCGATAACTCCCGAAAGGACCGACAAGACACTAGATTCCATACTCGCAGAGGAAAAGAGCTTCAGGGACGAAACGGCCAAGAGGATCTTCCTCAAGAACGTTATGATCTGGCTTATCGTATTGATGATAGTTGCATCGATAGTTGTCGCTGCGCTTAGATTCAAAATGGTCAAGCGCAACAAACCTACGTTCGATCAAACGTACATGAGAGAATTGCCTTCTTTCAGACCCAACATAGTTGCAAGTTTAGCAGACCACTACAAAATGAAAAAGGGACATTTCGGCAACAAGATAACAGCAACGATCCTGAACTTAGCATTGCAGAAAGTGATCGCGATCGAGAAAGGAAAGGATAACGATATCGTCTTCATTCCGCTCAACCCGAACGCTGCGCTCTCAAGCTTTGAACGAAGCGTATACAAAATGCTTTTCAGCTCAACGGCAGGCAGCAATGAAGGGGTGACCCTGAGCCAGCTGAAGAAAGAACAAAAAAAGGACCCTACCGACAATTTCAATTTGTTCGAGAATGACAAGAAAGAATACAAGGCATGCGGATTCGACGAGGCAAAACGTAATCAAAACCGTTTGTGGAAATACGTACCGCTGATCCCTGTGGTTTTAGCTTTAGCTGCTTTCATCATCTGTTTGATCATCGATTTCTTAGACTACATTCCGCTGATAATATTCCCTGGGTTCTTTGTTTTTATCATGTTGATGGCAACCTCCGAAAAAACACCTATACAGCTTACCGTTAACGGCGAGAATGAACGCGCAAAGGTACTCGCACTGAAAAAGTTCTACACCGACATGACATTAATGAAGGAAAGGCAGGCGATGGAACTTCCGCTCTGGGAGAAACATCTGGTGTACGCAACAGCCCTTGGAGTGGCAGATAAAGTGTTGAAAGAGCTTGATGTGAGATTGACTGAGATGAGAGCGCCTTCTTCAGGTTACTCGCCGTTCATTTACATTTACACTTTGCACTCGGTCGGCGGCCTGTCGAAGACAGTCTCCTCGATCAATCAAGCCTCGTACTCAGCATTCGTCAGAAGCTCCGGCATCTCCGGTGGGGGAGGAGGATACAGCAGCGGCGGTGGCGGCGGTTTCAGCGGTGGTGGGGGAGGAGGCTTCGGAGGCGGTGGCGGCGGACACAGATAAAATTATGATAATCTGTAGATAAGAAAGGGATACCTAATTAAACGCGGCCGTCTATATCTTTTCATGGTCTCTTACTGTCAGAACTGCAATTGTGAACTCGGAGAAGAGACAGAATCCTGTCCGGCATGCGGATACAGTCCTGCTGACCAAAAAATTGTGAACATTAATAACAGTGCTGAAAAGAACACTCAAAGAAGTGAACAATACATGGGGAAGGCACTGACTGCAGCTTTCCTGTTCGGTGTCATATGGGTTATTGTAGCAATACAAGAAGGCATCAAATTCATAAGAGAGGGCATAGTCTATACCATTTATCAAGACTCGATGTTCTCCATCGCATACCATCAATTAGGACAGATGTACCTTATTTCAGGTCCTCTTTTAGTAATAAGCGGGATCCTCATCATCCTCAGCTGTATCTACATATTCCAACTGCGGAACTATCGAAAGGCAAGTATTTTCTACCTTATCGGATCTGCGTTGGCAGTGGTCTCCGGAGTAGCATTCCTTATTCAATACAGTCACTATTGGATAACATCAACGATGACCGCTTCACATTACATTTTGTACGGATACAGCATTTTTTTCGGGATCGCCGGAATTATTTTCTACGTACTGATACGGAAGGAAAAGAATAATTTCAATTCGTAAATAAAAAGGCCCATCGGGCCGTTTTTTATAGAACATTTCAAATAGAAAGATTCGATACTCGGTTTCACGGACATCATGGAACGTCATTATCTTTCCATGCCGTGGCGGGAATTTCTCCCGCAGGCCGCACGGGGGCCTGGCCGAACGTGCGGAGCCGGTTTATTATTGTAAATAATTAGCTATGCTTTTATATAACATCCATTATACCAAAGTCCGTTATTGTCAGGAACACGCTTTCTGGCAAGAAATGAGGAATGAATATGGTAACAGTCTATGATGTACCTGCCGAAGAACTTATTCTCAAGACAGCTGAGAAGCTAAAGAAGAATGAGAAGATCGTCCCTCCCGCATGGGCGGAGTTCGCGAAGACAGGCAGGCACACAGAGAGAGCACCCACACAAGATGACTGGTGGTACACAAGGGCCGCCTCCATCCTCAGGAAGCTCTACATTAAAGGACCCATGGGATCTTCCAAGCTCGCAGCCGAGTACGGAGGGTTCGCAGATATGGGGTCCATGCCCAACAGGGCAGTGAAAGGAAGCCGGAACATCGCAAGGAAATGCATGATGCAGCTGGAAGCGGCGGGATATCTTCTGCCCACGAGCAAACAGGGACGCATGATAAGCCCATTGGGCCAGTCTCTGCTCGACAACACTGCAAAAGAGGTCTTCGACGCGAAGAAGAAGTGAGGGTGTTAAGCATGGAAGATCCCGAATTGGAAGCACTCAGAAGAAAAAGAATGGGAGACATCCAATCACAGCAGTCGAGCCAGGCCGCACAGGAAGAAAAGGCCAGACAATTCGAGATGCAGAAGCAATCCATATTGAGGCAGATACTGACCCCAGAGGCAAGGGACAGGCTAAATAATATTAAACTAGCCAACCACGAACAGGCCGACATGATCGAGATGCAGCTTATCCAGTTAGCACAGAGCGGAAGGCTGCAGGGAGTCATTACAGATGCCATGCTTAGAGACATTCTTACAAGGATCATGCCTCAGCAGAGGGAGATCAAAATAGAGAGGAGATGAAATGTCCAGTACAAAACCGCCTGCGATGAAAGGCAGGCTTAATAAGAAGATCAAACAGAACCGCCGTGTGCCCGCATGGGTCATGATGAGAACAAGCAGACAGTTCGTGCGCCACCCCAAGAGAAGATCGTGGCGCATGACAAGACTGAAGGAGTGAGGATGATGGCTGACGAAATGGAAAGGATAATGACCATACCGCTTAGGAAGACCAAGCTCGCACCGCGCACGAAGAGATCCGCCCGCGCGATCAAAGAGATCAGAGCTTACATCATGAGACACATGAAGGTCGATGAGAAGAACGTTTGGATAGACGCTTCCCTCAACGAAAAGATATGGGAGAACGGGATAAGGAACCCTCCGTCGAAAATTACCGTCAAAGCGGTCAAGTTCGATGACGGGCTCGTCGAGGTCTCGCTTTCAGAGTGAAAGGGATGATGAGACTCGCTCGTTGCAACGGAACCCCTAACATTGGGGTTTATGCATCAGTAAACGAGAGTCTGTCGCTTGTGGCGGCAAACTCCGCACCCGGCTTCGTGGAAGAAATAGAAGCGGTGCTGGGTGTGGAGACCATCTTAACAACTGTATCGGGATCCTTTGTGGTTGGATCGCTTGTCCGAATGAACTCGAATGGGGCCGTCGTTTCCGGTATGATAGATTCTTCCGAACTGGAAAGGATCAAAGAGAAGATCAACGTGTTAGTGCTTCCGGGAAAGGTCAACGCAGCCGGGAATAACATTCTGGCAAACGATAAAGGCGCGATCATCAACCCCGAGCTTACGGTGAGGGTACAAAAGAAGATCGAGGAAGCACTGGGTGTGGAATCTGTCAGAGCGTCGATCGGCGGTTATGAGACCGTTGGTTCAGCATGCGCCGTTACAAATAAAGGCTGCCTGTGCAACGTGAACGCCACTCCAGAGGAGATCGCACTTTTGCAGGATGTCCTCGGCGTTGAAGTAAAGAAGAGTTCTGTCAACCACGGATCAAAACACATCGGAGCCGGCATTTTGTGCAATTCGAAGGGAGCGCTCGTTGGCGACGAGACCACTCCAATTGAATTAGGGAAGATAGAGGACGGATTGTTCCTCTATTGATCATCTGTCGAATACCCAGATCCCTTTGAACTCGTGTATGTCGTCCGAAGTGAGCTCCACTTCGTTCCCAACGTATAATATAGTGTCCTCGGGCACATCCTTCAGGAAATCTTCCAGTGTCTTCAAAGGCATTGTGAGACCTCCTACTCGATAATGCATGGGTACGGTTATCTTCGGTTTGATCATACCGAGGAACTCTTTCACTTTCGGTATCGGAAGGGTGAATACCTCTCCGATAGGAACAAAAACGATATCGATGTTCTTGAGCTCTTTGAGCACCTCTTCGCTTGGAATATCGCCGATGTCTCCGCAGTGGCATATGGTGATGCCGTCCATCTTGAACTTGTGGATGGTGTTCAATCCTCTGAGCGAACCTCCTTTTTCATCATGGAAAGAGGGGAGACATTGGATCTTCAGCCCTTTGAGATTATGATCTCCTTTCTCATTAACTAGCACGGAGTGTTCGTTCCTGATTATCCTCTGCGCATTGTGATCAAAGTGGTCGTGGGAAATGAGAACTATCCCGGCGTTAGAGATAGGGGGTTTGATCCCAATGGATTTTCCGTCGTGGGGGTCTACTATCACGGAATGCTTCGAATCGATGAACTCGAAGCACGAATGTCCGTGCCATTTGATACGCATAGTATGACCATAACACACATAATAGAAAACAGTTCGCCTTCGGCTCTGAATATAGCGCATTTTTCCATAGGATATTATATTAATGAAAACTATCTCGTAATGATGAAAAAGACACTGGTCCTCGTTGTGGACAGGGACGACGACTTCGGCGTGAAGGGGGGGATCGATACTCCCGTCATTGGGATCGAAGGGTGTTCCGTTGCCGCGACGGCCCTGGGAATGGCCGATCCCGAGGACTCCGATACTAACGCTTTATACGCAGCGATCAGCATTTACAGGGAGATCCTGAGCGAAGGGAACACCGAAGTGGAGGTCGCTCTGATCGGCGGGAATGAAAAGGTCGGCCACAGGTCGGACGCGGCAATTGTGGACGAGCTTGAGATCGTTCTCAAGAAGGTATCTCCCGACCGAGTGATACTGGTGGGGGACGGTGCGGAGGATGAATACGTCTATCCGATCATTTCATCAAGGGTTCCTATAGATTCAGTAAAAAAGGTGTATGTCAAGCAGGCACCTGGGCTGGAAGGCACAGTTTACATCATATCCAAGATACTGGAAGATCCGAGTAAAAGGAAGAGGTTCCTTGCCCCGATAGGGTGGTTGATCGTTCTGATATCCTTGTTGTTCATCGCTTCGCCGTTGTGGTACATATTGAACGAGGGAAATCCTTTTTCAACAATCACATCGACGTTGATCCTGCTCTTGATCGGTCTGTTCTTGTTATTGTACGGATACAACATCCCGGAATGGCTTTCTCTGTGGAGAACAAAATGGGTTGCCAGGATAAGGGCCGGAAGCGTTACTGTTTCTTTTGTCCTGATCTCAGTGGTCTTTTTCCTGGGAGGGTTGATAGTAGGATATCTTTCATTGAGCGATGTGTATATTCCATCGTTATTCGTGGGTGTGCTGTGGTTCATTTCCAACGCTTTGTGGCTTATAATATTCGCAATTCTCATCTATCAGGTGGGGGATCTTGTGGATATTTACATTTCATCCAAAAAGATCAAACTGAGCTTCATTTTCGGCAGCATAAACATCGTTGCGATCGGTCTGATCGCCACCGGGGCGCTGGACATCGTTCTGGCATATTTCGATATGGGCATGAAGAACACCGGGCTGTTCGCAATGGAGCTCATCGCAGGTGTATGTCTTGCACTTTTATCGGCTGTGATGCAGCATTACATGAAAGGTGCATTGGAAACCGCCGACGAAACAAAGGAAGCGGACGCGGATGCAGCTTAAAGAATGGGTGCCTCTCTATCAAAAGATCATCGAGGAATTCGGTTATGATGAATCTTCTGATGATAATTCAGCACGCTTGTTAAAAGCGCTGATGATGAATTCGGATCTGGTGAACGATGATGAGATACATGTTCAAAGAACTGCCACAGTATTTGGGAACAGCGGCAGCCTGAAAAATGACATAACTCTGATGAAACCGAGAGGCACGCTGATCGCTTCCGGTTCGTCTGTTGAGAAACTGATGGAAATGAACATTCTTCCTGATATTGTTGTTACAGACCTCGACGGAGAGATACGGCAGCAGATCGAGGCAAGCAGAAAAGGGGCGTTGACATTCATCCACGCGCACGGTGACAATACTCAACTTATCCAAAGGTATGCGCAGGAGTTCACCGGCCCGGTAGTGCTCACAACTCAATCCAGACCTGATAATTTGATCTCCAATTACGGCGGCTTCACCGATGGGGACCGAGCGGTATGCATAGCGAGGCATTTCGGCGCAAAGGAGATACTGCTTCTGGGATTCGATTTTAACGAACCTTCATCGAAGGACGGATCTGACTCTATAATAAAATCAAAAAAACTGCGGTGGGCGGAGAAGATCATTTTCGACCATAACGAACCAGGCGTCAAAATCATCATGCCGTGATGAGTTATTTTTATAACATAACGTGAATAAGGGTTCTGACCGAGGCAGCATCTTGGAACTCTTATACCTGATCCTACTGATCCTTGCGATCGCCTACATCCCCATCTACCTGTGGGTATGGCGTTCTCCCAAAGCGAAGAGCCTGGGCCTCGCAAAATACGGCCCCACCGTAATGATCAAGACCAAATGGGGCACCAAGATCATGGAGAGGATGGCCAGATACAGAAGGTTCTGGAGATTCTTCGGTTTATTCTCGATCGCGGTGTCGTTGTTCCTCATGGCATTCATTGTTTTCATTATCGTCGTAGGTATAACGAACCTCCCCGCAAGCTTCGCATCAAAAGGCCTGGGCGTTGAGTATGCCCTCGCGATACCCGGCCTGAATCCCCTTATCCCTGTGTTGTACGGATGGATCGGATTGGTGGTTGCTATGGTCGTGCACGAACTTGCCCACGGGTTCCAGACAAGGGCAAACGATATGAGGGTCGATTCCACCGGAGTGCTGTATGCAGTTGTCCCCTTAGGTGCTTTCGTTGAACCAAATGAAGAAGACATAAAAAAGAGCACACGAAGAGCAAAGCTTGATCTTTATTCTGCTGGAGTTTCCATGAATGTGATCACGGCAGCGGTGACATTCTTTATTTTCGCCGTGCTGATGCTCGGAGGAATATCATCGGCATACGGTGACAGCGCAGCGGTCTATCAGATCACTTCCAACTCCCCTGCGCATCACGCAGGCATCCCGAGCGGGGCTATTTTGTTAACTGTCGACGGCCATGAGTATGTGTATGGTACAGATACATTCTCCTGGGCCCCCGGAGAAAAGGTCACGATGACTTTCCTTACCCAGGATGGTGAATCTGATCCGGTAGAAATCAGATGGGGGCTGTTCATTGAATCAGTGGTTTCAGACAGTCCCGCAGGCAAAAATAAT
>Ga0209737_10001106_pt1 | contig 19951 bp, 21 predicted proteins | sample TergutCu122P3_FD_187284 | JGI IMG/M metagenome (GOLD analysis project Ga0209737, IMG submission 187284) | Cubitermes ugandensis P3 segment gut microbial communities from Kakamega Forest, Kenya - Cu122 P3 (SPAdes) (version 2) | ecosystem: Host-associated > Arthropoda: Insects > Digestive system...
AGTACGTGAGTGGGCTGATACGCGATATACAGGTTTATAGAAATGAGATTTACGCCGATTCTTTGTTAAGTTTTTTCCCGCTATCTCCTCGCTCGTTCAGGCTCAAAACACCAACGCCAAAGTTATAGTATATATCGATTTTTTGCATTTGTGTCATTTTGCCTGTTTGCGGGTCGTGGGTTTTAACTTTTTCGTGTACGGCGATCTTCTCAATCATCTCGTTAAGCAAAGCCGGGTTTAAGTCCGTAAAATCCGTATTACGCTTAACCGCTTCAATGAACCTACCCGTATTGATGACGCGCTTTTCTTTTTTTTGTATCTCCGTTTCCATTGCGCCCACCATTGCGGTAAGCTCCTTTTGCTCGGCTTCGTATTCCGTGGATAGTTTGACAAATCGCTCATCGGTTAGCTTACCCCGGACGTTATCTTCATAAATACGCTTGAAAAGCCTGTCCAGTTCCACTATCCGGCTTTTTGCCGTGATTAGTTCGCGGTTTTTTTGTGCTACAATACGGCGGTGTTCCTGTTGCGTGGTTTCAGCGGTAATGCGGATAAACTCCTGTTCGTTGTTGAGTACAAAGCCCATCACATTCCGTAAATCCTCCCGTACAAGATCAATAAGCACTATCTCGCGTATGCTGTGTATCGTACACTCGCCTTGCTTGTAATAATTATTGTACGTTCCGCAAGAGTAGTTTTCCTGTCCCTTGTTTTTCGTCCGGTTGTAGTATAGCTTATAGCCGCAATCGGCGCAAACTGCAATCCCGGCGAACAGCGGGGGCGTGTCGTGGGCGATACGGGGGCGGCGTTTACCCTCACATAGCTTTTGGACGATCTCAAACGTGGTTTCGTCTATTATGGCTTCGTGAGTGTCCTTAAAAACCTTTTGGCTTTCCGGCTCGTTCCTATATCGCTTCGGGTTCTTGTAAGACTTGCTGTAAGTCTTAAAGTTTACCGTATGCCCGCAGTATTCCATGTTGCGGAGCATATCGCCGACTACCCTATGCGCCCAGAAATACGGGTTTTTCGGATTTCGCCACACTGTTTTTCTGCCTTTGCTGTGAACATATGCCGCAGGGGTAAGCACTTTTTCGGTTTCAAGGGTTTTCGCTATTTTTGCTGGCCCCATGCCGTCAACGCACATTTGGAACATTCTACGCACGTTTGCGGCGGCTTCCTCGTCCACAATCCATAGTTTAGGATTGTCCGGGTCTTTCATGTACCCATACGGAGTGTGAGAGGTCATGTGTTCTCCCGCCATCCCCTTTGAGTGTTTAACCGACTTGACTTTTTTGCTGGTGTCCCGCGCATACCACTCATTTATGATGTTGCGGAACGGGGTAAACTCATTGTCGCCGTACTTGCTGTCTACCCCGTCAAAAACGGCAATAAACCGCACGTTCATTTCAGAAAACAACACTTCCGTATAATAACCGACTTTCAGATAGTCACGTCCAAACCTTGACATGTCCTTAATTATTACTGTTCTAACCCGTCCGGCTTCGACATCTTCGAGTAACTGATTCATTCCCGGCCTGTCAAATGTCGTGCCGGAAACGCCATCGTCAATATAGAACTTGGGGTTGTTGAAGCCGTTTTCTGTTGCGTATTTGGACAGTATCTTTTTTTGGTTGACGATGGAGTTACTATCGTTTTCCTGTTCATCGTCACGGCTCAGTCGGCAATACAAAGCGTCTATCCCTACTTGCATTGTAGCCGTAGGCATAATAAATGCTGTGCTATTGTTTGGCTGTTTCACGATATAGCCTCCTTCCGACAGCCAAACAGGTACGTTGTTCAATAGGATTATACCATATCCGGCTTCAAAAATCATCACTCATTTTTACATTTATCCCATATGTTGGAACTTGGGTTTTGAAAATGCGGATCGCCCATCAGCCGCAAGGCTTCGTTGCGTATCAGCCGCGCCATTTTAGTAGCGGCGTTTTCGCCTGTGTTTTCCTTGAAGCGCCGGGCGACGATATAGTTTATGCCGCCGATCTCTCTTTGGAGTGGTTCGACGGCGGTTTTTTCAGCATACATATAAAACTGCTCCTTTGAGTTTTATGATAGTTTCGTAAGCTCAACGGACGGACGCAGGCGCGTCCTCACGGAAATTTCATCCCCCCGTGGTTCTCACCGGGCTGCCCCCATTGCGTGCGACGCTTTGAACGCTCAGGCTGTGGCTGGACAGGAGTATCATTGTGCGGCTCATGCGTCCTCGCCCGGAGATTGCCAACTCCCCATTACGGCGTTGTGTCTGTCGCTCGTTCCCGATGGGGAAGTCTTGGCGCACAATCCGCACGGCTCAACATAAACCGAATGTATCCGTTTTGCTCTATACTGCGCGGAGTTATCAGCCGCGCTTTCTTTATCAATGAACAAAAAAGCTGATTATGATTGTCAGCCTGTAAAAGCGCACTTTCTCGGATGGGCTTTTACAGAACGACAAATAACCCGCGCACAGGGAACGCGGAGGGGTCGCGCTCCCTGTGCCGGGTATGGACGGTTAAGCCGCCCGGTCTACATCAAATTGCAAGATTCTCACAATGAGGTTTGTTTCCAGTGTCCGGCGCACTTCATCGTCCACAAAGTACCGGGTATTGCCGTACTCGTCGGTAAACCGTTTTGTAGACAGTACGATGATGTAGCCCTCGTAGTGTTTTAGGACTGTGTTGATCGCGTTCACATCGCCGCCGGCCGCCGCTTCAATCACCGGGAAGGGCAACAGGCGAGGGTTGTGAGTTCCCGCTTTATGTTTACTCATGCGTTATACCTCGCTCTCCATGATTTTTCTGAGTTCTTTCAGGGTACTTGCCCGTTGATAGGCCACGGTGCGCCGTGCCATGTTCAGCTTTTCCGCGATCTCCTTATCCGTCATATCAAAGAAATATGACATAAGGACGATCTCGCGTCTGTCGGCGGGGAGGGTGTTCAACGCCTCGCCTAACTCGAAGTCGGCCACGGCTACGCTTTCACCGAGTACGGAAAAGACAAACTCGTTTGTGAAGTACCTGTCTGTGACGGCCAACTTTGCAAGCTCTCTTTCCGGCAGCTCCGAAAACACAGATTCACGCATACTGCGTCTGGTCAACTGGCGGTGCAAGTCGATGGCCTTTGTTTTCAGCACTTTCTTGCACAGGCTATCGAAGTTTTCGCGTATGACGTCCTGATGGTTCCGGGGTTCCATGCTCTCACCTCCTTTCCGGCCGGAAAGGAAGCGGAGTTATCCCCTCACTTATTAGCACGTTTGAAAACGCAGTTTTGGCAATGTCGGAGGCATAAATGTGAAAATAATCTTTGAGGCCGTCCGCAAAAGCCGCTGACCGCGCCTTTAACCGGGCATAGGGTATGAACATAGCCCCGCGTCCCTTTCCGGTTCGTCAGCTTCCGAGAAAGGGCGGCGGGCTTCTCGCCCGGGGTGTGGGTACGTTACCCCCTCTATAATTAACACGCTGGAAAACGCAGTTATGGCAAAGCCCCGGCAAATATTTTTTCGGGCAAAACAAAAGCACGTCCCGGTAAACACATAACCGGGACGCGCTGTACTGTCGGTGAGCATAATGATCGGAAGGCGTATCGCCGGAGGACGCTCCGCTCCTGTACGCTCTGTGTACTCCTACCGTACGGTCTGTAAAACCATATAAGGGGTAGCACTTTACCCTTTGTCGTACCGCGCTTTTTTTAACGCATGGGTAAAAAGAAAAAGATACAAGACTATGCGTATTGACATGGCGGCGCCCTCCTGTCGCCGCCGCACTATCGGAACGAAGAACGGCGGCTTATTCAAAAGCCGCCGTCCGCTGAAATGTGCAACAAGAAACCCCTGCCACGACGCGGCTTTTTTTCTTTAGCCGTGTGGCAGTACACAGTTATGAAAACAATACGGTCTACAAAACCGTCCAATACGTTTTACTGATCCTACAATATAGCCAATGGGAACAGTAAAATGATATTGGAGGGTTTGTCATGCGTAACAAAGAGGAACTGTATGATTTCCGGCCTTTTGGCCTCGCCATCAAGGAAGCCCGCAAAAAGCGAAAAATGACAAGGGACGAAGCCGCTGGGGTCATTCACATTGATCCCCGTTATTTGACGAACATCGAAAACAAGGGGCAGCACCCAAGTTTGCAAATTTTCTACAAGCTGGTCACGTTCTTTGACCTGTCAGTTGACGAGTTTTTTTATCCCGGCGCGGAGCCTGTCAAAAGCACACGGCGCAGGCAGGTAGATACCGCGCTTGACGGTTTTGACGACAACGACCTTGTCATCATGGAAGCCACCGCCAGCGGAATAACACAGGCCAAGAAAGACCGGGGAAAGTGAACCGGGCGGGTCTGGCTTATGACTTTATATTATCCCATAAAAAGACCCCTGTGGTCTGCGCGGAGCAGACAAAATAAATCCCCGGCGATCAACGCCGGGGATAGTGTTTATCTAACGAAATACACATTTAGAGTAATTCCTTTATTCTTTTTTTGGCATTTTCTCGTACAGAGCTATCCTTAGCATTTTTGACTACATCACTTAATAACTCGCGGTCTGTCAATAAACTCATAAGGTTAATTCCAGAAGATGGTAACAGGTTACTAATAAAATAATCATTTTCTGTTTTCGCAATATCGCAGTACACTTGTCGTGCCAGTTGGCTATTTTCTAATTTTTTGGCTGCTATTACACGGAATAATGAAGTTGAATTTTTGTCAGTAGCTATATCAATCAGAACAGTTTGGTCGGATATTTTCATTATTGCCGCTTTTCGCAAACCGCCATCGGTATTATTCTTTGCTATATCAATAAGAAATGATTGGTCGTTAATCATTTCGAGGGCTTTCACGCGCAAATCCTCTGTTCTATGTTGGCTTGCGTCATAATCATCTGAGACTTGATAAGATTGCTTATACTTGTTGTTGGTGTCCTTGACAATATCAAAAAGAACATTTTGGGCTGTAATCTGTTCAATTGCCGTTTGTAAAATATAGTACTCTTCGTTATTCTTTATAATAGTCGCAAGAATAGATTGGTCTGTCAGTTTCATTACGGCTGTAATACGAATAGAAAAATCCAATTTCGTGTCGCAAACAATATCAAGAAGGATATGTTGATCGGTCAATTTATTTACTGCCGCCTCACATACTTCTTCATTATTTCCAGTTCTTACAATTTCAGCGAAAACAGATTGGTCGGTTAGTTTATTTAAAGCCGCTTTGCATACATCAGTAAAAAAACCATTCTTTGCAACGTCCGCGAAAACAGATGCATCGGTCAGTTTTGTAAACGCTGCTTGAGCTATTCCATAGTTTTCTTTACTCTTTGCTAATTCTGTGAGAAAAGACTGGTCTGTTAGTTTCTGTATTTCTTCTATTGTGATCCCTTGATGGTTTGCGTCGCGTTCTGCTCCGCATACAGAACAGACGCGCCCGTTCCATGCGTGCTGTTCGTTTCTTGTTGCGCTGCACTTGGTACACTTGCAGCCGTTCCACTTGTGACCGAATAAACACGCCATTTTCTAAACCTCCGCTATGTATTTTGTTTGTTATTTATCAACAAGTGCAATCCCCGCCGTACCCTGCACCGCGTCGAACACCTCGTCCGTAAGCCCCGCACAACGCACCGTGACGGGAATCTTTATTCTGGTGCGATTCCAAATGATTCTATTGAGTAAAGGTTAGGAATAATAATTTTGAACTTTATCTCTCCTCCGGGCTGTGCTTGGAAACTTATAGGAGGGTCATCATTTCCCATACACGATATAAGGTTTTCGCTTAGATGTGTAGAAGTTGTTAGAATTTCACCTGCAATGAATGAACCTACCTCGGTTGCATTCAAAAAAACCGTTGTCTTCGTATTGTTTTTTGGGCCACTGGAAAACAATTTTGGTCGCGTAATTGTTACAGTACATGGAGCTGTCAGTTTGTTTGATTCGGTGATTGGTAGTGTTCTATACTTCTTCAAGTCATATCTGAGTTTGTTTAACAATTCCCTATATCCCTCTAATCCTCCAAACATTGATTTTAGCGAAACCATGTCCATTGCCATCATTCCTTGTTTTATTTCTAAGCCTGAGCTGATCTTTTCAAACCTTAAATTTAACGAACTTTCTATTTTGTTAATTGCAATTTTTACATCATCAATAATTAGTCTAAAAGGGTTGATGCCAGACGCTTCTTCAAATCTTGTTAAAAATATTTTCAATTCATCTTTTGTTGTTTCATTCACGTTAATAGCCGATATCCATTTATTAGTAATGTCAATAACAGCATTCGTAAATACGTCAAGCTCTTTTGCGTTGAGTGAATCAAAAAATATATAGGATGTCTGTTCCCCGCAAATCTCGCATTTACAGCCGACCCATTTATGCGCCAAAGGAGTCCGGTGCCCGCATTTCGTACATTCTTTTTGACACTTGTTTGGGACAATTTCAAATAAATGTCCTTCGTCTCGGGGTTTGCCACATTTCGCACACTTGCACCCGTCCCATTTGTGAAATAAACACGCCATTTTCTAAACCTCCGCTATGTATTTTGTTTGTTATTTCTCAACAAGTGCAATCCCCGCCGTACCCCGCACCACGTTGATCACCTCGTCCGCAAGCCCTGCATAACGCGCTGTGACGGGAATCTTTATTCTGGTGCGATTACAAAAGAACCATCAATCGAATTGCATGTAATAATAAAATTAACTTTTCCACCAGATTGCGGTTGAAATTGAATCGGCGGATTTTGATTACCGTGAAATGAAATAATACTTTCACATAAGTCAGTTGTAGCTGTCAGAGTATCCCCTGCTATAAAAGTACCTATTTCTTTTGTATTCAAATATATTATAATTTTTTTATTATTGTTCACGATGCCATTACGTGTCAACTTTGGGCGCATAACTGTGACTGAACAAGGAACTGTCAATTTATGATGGTTCTTTCGTTCCCATGCAGCCAATATTTTTAGTTTTTCATAAAGCACACTAACAATAAGTTGAGATTCTGTGTTGTTATACGTGGTATTACCTATGGTCAATTGCATTGTATCTTGAGAATTAAGATTCACATAACGACTAACATACCATAAAGCAAGGCCAAGGTCTTCTTTAACTATTTTGAATGGGTGCATATTGGCGGCTGTTTCAATTCTACTTAATAATTCTTTTATTTCGATGTTTTTTTTCTCCGTGATATTAGGATTGATCAATAATTTATTCAAAGAATCTTTTACCACGGTGGTAAATACCACAATATCCTCTTGACTAAACAAGTCAAAATCTGTATAGGATGTTTGTTGACCACAATGTCTACAAGTACAACCATCCCATACATGCGTCAATTGAATCTGCGTACCACAATTCTTGCAGACTTGCTGACATTTACCCGACACATTTTCAAATACATGTCCTTCGTCTCGGGTTTTGCCACATTTTGTACATTTGCAACCATCCCATTTGTGAAATAAACATGCCATTTTTTCTATGACCTCCGTTATGTTTTATTTTACCATTCTTCAACGAATATAATCCCCGTCATGCCCCGTACTGCGTTCACAATTTCGTCCGCAAGCCCCACGCACCGCACCGTGACGGGATTACCCGGCCTGACAAGCGGGGAGAGGTCGGTAACAAGGGTATGGCTCAGATCGACCTCACGCAAGTTTGGGAGAGTTGCCAAAACGCTGATGTCCTCCACGTAGCAATAGCTCAAATCCAGCGTTTCCAGTTTCGTCAGTTCTGCAAGCGGCGTTAAATCCGTTACCTGTGTATGGCTAATGTCGAGGTGTTCAAGGGACAACAACCGGGAGATCGGCGTCAAGTCGCGTACCGGGTTTTGGCATATGTCCAGTTCCCGCAACGTAACCATGTCTTTCAACGGGAGTAGGTTGCCCACAAAATTGTCGCTAATGTTGAGCCGTTCCAGCTTCATCCCCGACAGCGGCGACAGATCGGATATGGATTGTGAAGTCAACGAAAGGCTGGTCAGATAGTACATATTCGGTATATCGGCAAGTGAGCTTATATCTCCGCGCCCTGGTTGATACCCGTCATCCGTGGAGTAAATCACCACGCCCTTGCCTACGTGGGTTTTGATAAGCCGCACTTCAAACGATGGGTGAATTATGTACGTCCCGTATATACAGATTTCACCGACGCCCAATATATTAGCGCGGAGTATCGGGCTTTCAAAATCCAGATTAGCCGCAAACCGTACCGCTGTATCGAGATACCAACTGTCAAAGGTGATTGGCTCGTTTAGTTCTTCAAGCGTGAACGGTCTGTTTACCACGGCTGGAATGTCCATGATCGAAGCGACGCCGCTTTCAAATCCCTGTTCATGTCCTTTGGCATACCCAAGATCATAAGCGATGTTATACGCGGTAGTTACTGCCGCAATCACTCCGGCGCACAACGCGACAGCCCCGACGCAGATTAGGATTTTCCGCGTTACCTTTCGCTGTACCCATAGGATTCTTTGCTTTAGCCGCGCCGCCGTTTTGAAACGCTGGTCGCGGTCTTTTCGTATGCACCTCTCAATGATCGGCGTCAATTCTTTGTATGGGTAGACAGCTTTCAAACCTTCCTTGTCGGTCTTACCCGTAGCCATGTAGATCATCACGACGCCCAAAGAATATAGATCGGCGCGGTTGTCGGTTTGTTCGCTTCCGAACTGTTCGGGAGCCATGTACGGCCTTGTCCCGGCAACCTGCGTGTCCTTTTCGGTTTCCTGCCGGAAGTCGCGGGCGATCCCGAAGTCGATCAGTTTAACGTCGCTCTTACCCGATAAAATGATGTTTTCCGGCTTGATGTCCCGATGGATAACGGCGGGGGTCTGGCCGTGGAGATAACTCAACACGTCGCAGAGTCGGAGGGTAATATCCGTCAGCATATCACGGCTTAACGTCCCGTGCTTGCGGATATAGGTATGCAGATCGTCGCCGTCGAAGTATTCCCGAGCCAAAAAGCCGCGCCCGTTATGTTCCCAAACGTCGAGTGTATTGGGAATCGCCGGGTGATCGAGCTTTGCCAGTACCGCGCTTTCGGTGGCGGCGTTCTCGCCGCTTTCGCAATCGGAAATGCGGAGTACGGCGCGTTGTCCGTCTGATTTTCGGGTGATAAAGTAAACTTCCCGTCCGTCTTGCTGTTTTACGCAACTATCAAAAATGAACCGTTCAATGAGTTCCGGGGGCATATCCGCGTCCGCGATTTCATTTCGCAGTGCGTCGTTGTACGTTTGCAAGAAGTCGGATATGTCGGACATTGCGATTCACCTCGTGGTTGTGATTATAAAACTATCAAATTTTTCATTCCAACTCGGCAAGCCTTTTACGCGCCGTTTCGCGAAGGTCTATTTCTACCATGTCACGATCAAAAGTTGATCCGCTGCTGCTTCCGTATACAAACTTAGTTTTATCACCATTCATTATCATCGTAAGTGTGATTTTGTCGGTCAGTTTGTTTATAGTCATTTTCCTTACAGCACCACTACCGGACTCACACATTGCTACTTCGGTAAGCAATGCTTGGTCAGTCATCCTTGAAATCGCGTGTTCGCGCAGACCGATGTCTTGCATTGCCAATAAACGGTTTCCACCGACACGATATTTTGTTGTTGCAAACTCGGCAAGCAAGACTTGGTCTGTCACCCTTGAAATTGCGTATTCACCAATATGTTTATTACAATATGCGTTCTTCGCAATATCAACAAGTGAAGCTTGGTCAGTCACTCTCTCAACAGCGTATTGTGCTACTTTAGGACTTTTGCTGTTTTTCGCCACATCTACAAATGATGCTTCGTTAGTCAATTTTACAACCGCAGCGAAGCTAACATCAGCATTATTATCCTTTTGAAGAGATATATAACTAACATTAATATTTTTTGGCAAATCTGAAGGGTCTTTCTTTGCTATATTGGTAAGTAAAGATTGGTCTAAAATTTTATTTACTGCCTGCATACGAACAGAACAGTCAAAGCCATATTCTGCAATATCTGCTAAAGTAGATTGTTCAATTATTTCATCTATATTGCGTTTTTTTCCGCATCGATTACATCTACAAAACTTCCAGTCGTGTTGTTCGTCGCGAGTTTTACCGCAACGCTTACACTTACAGCCAGCCCAGACGTGCTGCTCGTCGCGGATTTTGCCGCAACGCTCACACTTGCAACCGTTCCACCTATGACCAAATAAACACGCCATGTTCGCACACTCCTATAATATTACAGCTTTTCAGCCGCCATTTTGCGCACATTCATGTGCTTGGCGTTTTTCGCAACATCAACTAACAACGCTTGGTCGGTCAACTTCTTGACAGCTTCTTCGCTTACATACCACTCCTCGTTAATTGTTTGCACACGAAACCCACCAATTTGCTCGAACCCTTTCTTATGAAATCCAAGATCATTGATTTTCGCAACATCAGCTAATAAAGCTTGGTCAATCAGTTTTTCAATTGCTTCTTTTAGTAGATCATATTTGACACCTTTAAGGTTGCTGTCAGAAACATATTTCACAACATCAGCTAATAAAGCTTGGTCAGTAAGTTTTTTAACTGCCTCCATGCGAACATAATAATTTGTGATGCCACTTTTTACAATATCAATAAGTATGGATTGGTCTGTTAGAATATTTAATGCCATTAAAGCTTTTTTTTCACTAAGCTTGTTGAACGCCCTTAACGCTTTTTCTTTGTTATCGCTTTGCCAAGCTGGTTTGAAAAGCCCCATGTCACACACTCCTGAAATATAATTTCAAAACTGCCGGTTAATACATCTGTCAAAGGTGAACAGATCTATGAGTTCCGGGGGTATATCCGCGTCCGCGATCTCCTGCCGGAGCATGTCGTTGTAGGATTGCAAAAAAGCAGATATGTCGGACAAGTGAGTTCACCACCTTGTCAAGATTTTATCAATTCTAACATCCGCTACATGAACTTTCCCTTAAAACTCATGCTAATGCGACCATTGGGAAAAGCTTGAAATGTACGGATAGAATTAAATGCCACACCTACATTACTTGTCACGACGACCGTATTATTTGTCAAATGCCGGAGTGTTTTATTATCGATTGCCGCAAACCTACGTTACATTTATAATTCCAATCATATCCCGAATTGCTCCCCGGTGGTCTGCCTCGCGCAGACACTTTCATCCGTCCGCAATCCCCGTATCAAGTGGCGGTAATTCCAGCTCACACAGGAAATCATATGTCTTTTCAAGGCTGTAGCCGTGGTTGATAGCGAAGATCACAGCCGCGTCGCGTTTTATCAAAGGGTGCAGCGCGCCGTTTTTTGTTATCGCCAACATTCTCTGTGTCGTTCGTAAATCAAGGGACATGGCGAGGGCAATACTGAGATAATAATCGCGTTTGCCGAACCGCCGCCCCTCCATAATTTGATACCCGTATGTACGCGCAATATTAGCTTTTCGTATAACGTCGCTCCTGCGGTGGCCTGTCCGTTCAATCAGTTTATCAAAGAAAGCGCATATATCGTCGTTTAGAAAATCGTCCGGGTTCACAGGGAAGGAATCGCCTTTCAGTTTATCCTGCATGGCGTCCGTATTAGGCGGTAGTCTGTCGTTATCCCTGCTCTCCATATCGCTCAATCCTTTATCGTTTGGAGTTATCACCCTTACTCGTTTCGTCCTGATTTTTCGTTTTGATATACTTCCCGCTTCTGATACGGGCATCGGGGGGTCTTTCCGCGTCGGCGGGTATCATCCAAACCTTGCTGAACTTAGACGCGCCCTGAATCCGGCCATCCAATACCAGCTTGTGAACCCACCGCTCAGATACGCCCCATTTCAACGCCGCTTGTCTTACTGTTATATATTCGATGTCGCTACCCCTCTCACATTATCATCGCTACTAAATCATTATATACGATATGCCGCATAGTATCAAGTAGGAAATGTAAATATTTCCAAAAATCTTTTCGCTATACCTTGCCAAAACCACATTCTCCAGCGTGCTAATCTATATAGGGGTACTATACGGGTAATGAGGAAACACAGTACGCTTATACGGGTAAAAAGTAAATTTGCAAGCATAGGCAGAGGTGCCCCACTTTGAAAAAGTGTGTCGCTCTGCCGTCAAAACCTCCGCGCTACGGCGCGTCGGTTTTTGCTTGTCGGGAAGTGTCCCGAACCCTCGTTTTTGGGGAAGCCCCAAGCCCCTTTATCACGAAAAGCAAAGGAGCGTTTTCTATGGACAACGATATCGAAAACATGGGCGGGCGCAAGCGCGAGGTAATGATACGGTTTCGCGTCACGGAGGCCGAAAGGGATGTGATATTTGAAAAAATGCGCCAGCTACGGACAAACAACCTCGCGGCGTATTTACGAAAAATCGCCATAGACGGCTACGCGATAACGACCGACTTCTCCGGCTTGAAAACCGTCGCCGCCGAAATGCAGAAAATCGGCATCAACTTCAATCAGATTGCCAAGCGCGTGAACAGCACCAGCCGGATATACGAACAGGACATAGACGAAATGAAAAGGGGGATAGACGAGATATGGCGGTTACTAAGATCAAGCCTGTCAAGACAGGGTTAAAGCAAAGGGTCGAATACATACAGAACCCCGCCAAGACGGACGGAAAAATGCTTGTGTCCTCCTTCGGCTGCGCCTACGAAACGGCAGACAAAGAGTTTGAAATCACCCTGTCGCAAGCGTTGGATAAAGGAAACAACCTCGCCCATCACCTGATACAGTCTTTTGAGCCGGGTGAGAGTACGCCGGAACAGGCGCACGAAATCGGGAAACGCCTTGCCGACGAGATAACCAAAGGGCGGCATGAGTACGTCCTTACGACCCATATAGACAAAGGGCATATCCACAACCACCTGATTTTTTGCGCCGCCAGTTTCATAGACCACAAGAAATACATATCCAATAAAAAAAGCTATTATGAAATCCGTGCGGTCAGCGACAGATTATGCAAGGAGTACAGCCTGTCAGTCGTGAAGCCGGGGCAGGACAAAGGCAAAAGCTACGCCGAGTACGCCGCCGACCGGGACGGCGGCGGGAGCTGGAAATCGAAGCTGAAAAAGACCATTGACCTGATTATCCCGCAGTCAAAAGACTTTGAGGACTTTCTGAAACGTCTGGAAGCAACCGGGCATGAAATCAAGCGCGGCGCGTATATCTCTGTCAGGGCGCAGGGGCAGGAGCGGTTCACCCGGACAAAGACCCTCGGCGCGGACTACACGGAGGAAGCCATCAAAGGGCGCATAGGCGGGACATATGCCCGTACCATCGAGAACATAACCGCCAGACCCGCAAAGCGCGTCTATACCCGTCCGGCTCCCGGCGTCAGCCTGATCGTGGACATTGATAATTGCGTCAAGGCACAGCAGAGCGCGGGGTTTGAACGGTGGCTAAAAATCCAAAATCTTAAAGAAGCGGCCAAGACCCTTAACTTCCTCACGGAAAACAACCTTTTGCAGTACGGCGATCTGGAAGCTAAGACCGATGAAGTCGCCGCCGCGTTCTACGCGGCGGCCGAAGCGTTACAAGCCGCCGAACAGCGGCTTGCGGATATGGCTGCGCTGATGAAGCACATACAGAACTACCAGCAGACCAAGCCAATATATGACGGCATGAAAACGGCGAAAGACAAAGCCGCGTACAGGCGGGAACATGAGAGCGCGATCATTCTACACGAGGCCGCCGCCAGAGCGTTAAAGCCTCGCGTCGGGGAGGATAAGAAGCTCCCGAACCTCGACAAGCTCCAAGCGGAGTATGCGCGGCTCACGGACAACAAGAACGCGCTCCGCGCCGAGTACGGCAAACTGAAACGGGAAGCGCAGGAGTACGGTATCGTCAAGCGCAATGTGGACAGTATACTTGACACTGGCACGGAGCAGAGGGCGCGGGGGAAGGACAGAGGCATGGAGTTGTAAAATGCCTTTATTTGTCAAATGAGCGCAGACGATGTATAATAACCTTGTACAGTATAGAAAGCCGCAAAATTGCCACTTGACAATATATCAAAAAAGGAATATTATATACAAGGAGATAGGCTCATGTTTGATGTGGAGTATTACGAGCTTCCAAACGGTAAAAAGCCCGTAGAAACATTCCTCGACAGCCTCGAAATGAAAATGCGCGTTAAAGCGTTGGGGAGCATTGACATACTCGCGGAGTTTGGCAATACGTTGAGGGAGCCTTATTCAAAAGCGGTAGGCAAAGGTTTGTTTGAGTTGCGTATCAAGTTCGCTGGGGATATTACGCGGATATTTTACTTTTTTGTTGTGGATAATAAGATAATCCTGACAAACGGATTCATTAAGAAAACGCGGAAAACGCCGATGAATGAAATTGCGCTTGCCATGAAATACAAGGCTGACTATGAGGGGAGACACAAGAAATGAGCGACCATAAAAACTATTTGAATAAGCAGCTTGAAAACCCTGAGTTCGCGGCTGAGTGGGAACGCCAACGCCCAGAGCGCGAATACATCAAGGCGATTATCGCCGCGCGTTTGGAACAGAACCTAACACAAAAGGAGTTGTCCGAAAGGACGGGAATCAGGCAATCGAACATAAGCCGGATAGAAAACGGGAACAGCAGCCCTACCGTCGCCACGTTACAACAGATCGCGGACGGCGTGGGTAAGACGCTTCATATTGAGTTCAGATAAAAAGGAGTTATCTATGACGAAAAAGGAAATCGCAAAAGACTTTTTCTTCAAAACCGTCGCCCCGGTCTGTATCGCGGCGTTCCTGTTCGCCATGTTCAAAAACGTCTTTACAAAAGACGGCGTGACCGATTATTTCCGGGTATGCCTTGTATGTGGTATACCGTTCGGAATACGGCGCGTGTACTTATGGATCATCCCTCGCGGCTCCGGGTGGGGCTTCGGCGGCACATTGGCAGTTTGGGCGGTAAACTTCATTGTAGGCGGGTTAATCGGCATAGTCGTTTTAGCGTGGAAGCTGATTCTTGCCGCGTGGTATCTCGCCCTGACGGTGTATAGGATAACGACGTACAGTAAAAATATCCCGGCTGAACTGCCAGTCATGGCAAGCGGCGGCACAGAATAAATAGAGATACGGAAGTTACTTCGATTAAAAATTTTTCCATCGTTTAATACGGTATTCAAAAGTGTTCGGACAATTCCCGCCGTGGTGGTAAGTGAAGCGTCCGTTTCGTACTCCGTATGAGTCGCCCTGTCTGTCGGCGTGACGCTTAACCCTTGCCCGTGTGGAACGTGCGGGAGCAAGGCGAAAACGAAACTAACAATGAAAGTTTGGTGGTAAACATATGGCTTTCTTCAAACCGGCATGGCAGAGCGACAATAAAGAAAAGGCATTAAAGGCGGTAAGTAAAGTAACCGACCAGATAATACTTGCTGAAATCATCAAAAATGCGCCGCTTGGTGTTGTTAAAGAATCATCACTTAAAAAAATCACTGACCATAATATCCTTATCGACATTGCTAACAACACCAAAGGCGAGTATAAGCAGTCTATACAGAATATGGCGCTTGCAGAATTAACTGAATTGATTAACAAGGCATCTAACCAAAACCTGCTAACTGATACTTTAAGTAAATGTCAAAGAACAAGTATTCAATCTGCAATCAGGAAAAGACTAAGCATTTTATTAAAGGAATCAATTACTACATTGACCGACCAAGCAATATTAGCTGATATAATCGCAAATCACGATGATGTGGAAATACGCAAAGTGGCATTAGAAAGATTGACCGACCAAAATCTTTTGGCTGACGTTGCAAAAAGTAACGAAAATGTTTCTGTTCGCATTGAAGCTGCTGAAAGGTTAATTAACCAGACTCTTGCTCAAGAGGTGTATGCTGACTTTGTTGAAAAAGGTCGCTTGCTTCCCATCAGATTAGTAGAAAGTCTAAACAATGAACTCCTTAAACAAAAAGCGTTTGCTAATTATGCATTGGATATATCAAGAACGAACCTACATCGGCAAGATTTATGCTTTGAAGCATTTGAAAGACTTACAGACATTGACTTGCTCATTAGTATCGCCAAAAACGAACGCTACAATGCGTGTAGAAATGCAATAGAGAGATTGAAAAGGATAATCAATAGTCTATATAATAAAGATATGCTGATGGAAATAATCAACGGAAGCGCAAAGAAGTATAAAATTTATAAGGAAATAAATAATTTAGATATGGCTTCGGAAGTTGGGAATCCTAATTACACCGAAATATGTGATATAGACCTTCGTGATATTGCAGGCAAAAGACTTGCAGAACTGACTGGACAACAGTATATTCCGATCCATACGACACAACGAAAAGAGGGTAATGGACAGACAAAAAATAGTAAAAACGCCGTTGAGACAATGATTTCTAAAAAAGATACGGATCAGATTGATAGTCTCCTTAATGATTTTGAATTTATTGTGCAGTCACTAACGAAATCTCGAAAAGTCAAAATAAGAGGAGCCATCAATGGCACAGTAATAATGACACCCGATAACGCACATATTATGCAAGATTTCCCTCATGATTCTGAATGCTTATATCAGATTCCTGGCTTAAACTCAGGATGGCATGGTGATTTGGTATATAGAATCATGGACAATCCAAATGATAATTACGTCGGAGATTTTGTTCCCCATTATGGATTCCCAAATGTCTGTCTCACATGTGGCAAACCGACGAATAAGTATGAACTGCTCATTGCTCTTGTTTCCAACAACAGGAGGATGGGCAGATTAGTAATCGATGCGGGAAACGGAGATGATAATACACAGGATGTCTATATTGTTTTGAAAAATACGAGGCATTTTTTTGCTATACCGAGGTGTAACGAACACTTTCCGATAAGCCGATTTTTCTTTGGGAATGGTTCATTATTTACAGATGATGAAAATATTGCAAAAATCTACTTAAAACACACAAGTAGATACAACCAGCATTTATTAGACCCTATACGAGTGGTTAACGGAAAAATAATTAGAGAATAATTATTGTTTACAATACTAAAGTCAAAAAACTGTGTGCAAATGAGGACACAGATGTTACTACGATAAATTGCTTTTTATTACGTAATAAGGAATTGAAATAAGCATTTCAGGCAATCTCCACTGTGGTGGTATGATTGGTTGGCTCCATTGTTTTATGCGCCAAAACCGCATATTCAATTAGACAGTACGAAAACGAAAAACCTATTTATATAAAGTAAGTGATGATTAAGAGGGTACCTGTATCAGCCGGGCAGGAGATGAGACAATAGTATAGGTGCCAGCCCTCTTAGGTCATCGCTTTACACGAGTCAGGCGCGTTATGTGGTAGAAGTTTTTGAAGAAGCGCTGCATCCTCACGAATATTACCGGCGCAAGCTGACCGGAGCACATAGGTCAAATACTCAAACGGATTCAGCCCATTTTCCATCGCTGTTTCCGTTAGGCTATGGAGAACTGCTGCAGCCTTTGCACCTTCGACGGACGTAGCGAACAAAAAATTCTTTCTGTTTATCACAAAGGGTTTAATGGATCTTTCCGACCTGTTATTTGAGCACTCAATACGCCCATCAAGCAGATATCGAATCACATACTTCCATTGGTTTAAGGCGTAAGTGACCGCCTGTCCGAGCTTGCTTTTCTTTGCGACATATTGGTTCACCGATTCAAGCCAGCCCTGAAACTCATCCAGCACCGGAGCAGCTTTCGCCATGCGGACCTTGTATCGATCTTCAAAAGATTTGCCTGCCAGATCCCGGTCGATGTCAAACAGTTTGTCGCAATACATTTTACCGGTAAGCGCCAGTGATCCTTTTTGTTCATTATCTTTCAGGCACTTAAGCGCGTCCACGAACTTCGATCGGACATGCGCAAGACATCCGACGACAATGATGTTGCCCGGAAGACTATGGTAGGCGGCGTAACCGTCACATACAAGATACCCACTGAACCCGTCCAGAAAATCCATTGGCCTTTCCTTCTTCCGGTCTGGTTGGTATTCATATAGGATTATCTGGTTCTGGGCATCGGCTCCCGTCCTGTACAACCACATCCTGCTTTCGCTCTGTGGTGGTTTACCCGGCTCCCTCAATACCTGCAGAACGGTGTCATCACTATACAAAAGTGTCTGTAGCAGCAACAGTCGATGTAGCTCGGTATATATCGGTTCAAAATAATCCTGACTACACCTGATCAACCAGTTTGCCATAGTCTGCCTTGTGATCGGTATACCGTTGCGCTGCCAACTTTTCTCCTGTCGGTGTAATGGGGATCCCATGACGCATTTCTCAACTACAATGTGTGCTATGGTCTCGGGCGCGCACATGGCGCCTTTGATCACCTGGGGTGGAAGCGGCGCTTTGATGACCGGAACAGTATCGGCGTAGTCCTCACAGTCCCTGCACGAGTAGGCGTGGCCCCAAAACTGCGTTACGACCGCTTTAGCGGGTATGATCTTAAATTCCTTGCGGACAAGTGTCCTGCCGATGTCGCGCATCGCTTCTCCACATTGGGGACAGTTCCGCCCGTCCTCCGGCAGTTCGCACTCGATGACCTCTATCGGCAGGCTATCTGGCAGCCTCGTGCTCATCTCGCCACGCTTTATTGGCCTTTTTTTGCCGGTCGACTCATTCTCGCCCGAAGGCGCCACATCCTGAGCACTTTCAACAGTTACCAAACCCGCCTGGGCGTCTGAAAATAAACTTGGTTGGCAATAAGCGCTTTTCTCTGAGGACACCCCATACAGCTTGCGATTATTGCTGCTGATCTGCTCGATCAGCCACGAAAGCTTCTGGTTCACCTCGGCGAGTTCCGCTTTCAAAGAGGCGTTTTCAATGAGTAAGTTCTCAATCGTCACTGTGTCGTTCATGCATAAAATATACCATATTTAGCGTTATTTTACAAGAACGAAATGATGAATTTTCCTTTTATTTTCAACGGCTTTCGTTGATCAGACCATGATTTTCGACCCCACTGAAACCAGGGCTTTTGGCTGATCCACACTCAGACCCTCCAACAGCCATCGGAGCTGCTGCCGGGTGATCATCCGAGCCTCTGACCTCCGCCTGGGCCATTGAAATCGGCCACCCTCCAATCTTTTGTACAGCAATAGGAATCCGTCACCTTCATAAAACAGTGCTTTAATTCTGTCGGTTTTTCTACCGCAGAATAGGAACAGGCTCCGGCAGCACGGGTCAAGCTTAAATGACTGCTGTACTATGGATGCAAGTCCATCTATACCAAGGCGCATATCAGTGCGGCCACAGACGATTATGACATGATCCGCGGGTATTGAGTTTAGGACGCTGTTCCGTTCCGAATATTGTCCTATGTGGTTTGGGCCAGGCCTCATCATAGGCTTGCGACAATCCGCAGGACTCGTTCGACCATTGTAGCTTCAGCACTATTCTGTATGTTTATGGCATGTCCGCTTATACGTACCGTTATTGACGCGCCCTTGGTGTCCAGCATTGGCAGTGCTGCGAACTCTGGCTTTGGTTTGCGTACGGGGACGACTTGCGGTTTTCGTTCATCACGAATAGGCAACCATGGTAAATCGCTTCCCTCAAGGCTGTCAACCAGCTCTTCTCTGAGCTTTTTCCGTCGGTAATAGAATGTCTTGCGATTCATACCCCGGATTTCGCACCATTCAGTTATGTTGAGTCCGCTTTGCCTCTGCTCATTGATCTGGTTCGCCCACTCCTGCAGCATTATCGCTCGGCTTACCTCTTGTGCTTTCATTTAGTTCCAACCTTTCTCGGGAAAACGCAGTAGTACGGTATCGTGGGTAAAGATTCTCAAGAATACTTGGACTGATTGGCTATTTGAGCATATATTCTATAGAATCGTTGGTCACGGGCCCATTACGTCACGCGTTCCCTTTTGGACCTATTTTCTCACCTCCATCCCGGCTGATACAGGTACCCTCTTAATCACCGCTTACTATATAAACGCTCTCACGCCGCCCGTCAGCGCGGACGCAAAAGAAAAGCAGGGGCGCGGCCAGCCGTCCAAAAGACG
>Ga0209737_10001107_pt1 | contig 19924 bp, 18 predicted proteins | sample TergutCu122P3_FD_187284 | JGI IMG/M metagenome (GOLD analysis project Ga0209737, IMG submission 187284) | Cubitermes ugandensis P3 segment gut microbial communities from Kakamega Forest, Kenya - Cu122 P3 (SPAdes) (version 2) | ecosystem: Host-associated > Arthropoda: Insects > Digestive system...
GCTGCGTCATGGTCTCTGATGACATGCTTTTCTCTCACATTCCAAGCAGCGCCGCAGGCGCGCAACATGAGTAACCGTCGGTGGAGCGTGAGCGTAGCGAACGCGGAACCGGCGGAGACAGACAGCACCATCGTCCAGCCCTGCAAGGGCTGAACAAACATTATTCAGCCCTTGCAGGGCTGGGGGAGTGTTGGATGTTCGCTTTCCGCTGGTTTCGCTCGCGATGCTCGCTCCACCGACGGTTACTCATATCACGCCCCTTCGGGGCTACTCCCATACTTGTGTAGATACCTATGCCTTGAAGGGGAGGGAACAGAGCGGCGCAACGCGGAAATGTGTACAACTAAACAGAAAACACTCTAGCGATATTGCACCGAAACAAACGATTGCCAGATAGTGCCTTTTCACTACTTTTTCAACGATAGTTCGCTCCGCCATTCTGCGCGCAGTTCCCGGACTGCGCTTCGCTTGTCCGGGCTACTCGCTCGCCGCAGTGTCCCTCTTTGCTTTTGCCGCGGGCGGCGGCGCAGATCGGGGCAACATTTGCGACAAATGCGTCATTTTGTGCGACAATGGCGCATCGAAGATTCTCTGCGAGATTCCCATGTCCGAGCGCATCAATGCCCGCCTATCCCAACCGCTGGCTGAATTCGTCAACCGCATGGTCGGCGAGTCGGGGCTTTACGAAACGCCCAGCGAATACGTGCGCGATCTGATCCGTCACGACATGGAACGACGCGAGGGAGGGCTGCTGCAAGAGGCCGTTCTTGCCGGCTACCGCGACTTGGCGGCGGGCCGCCTATTTGAATCAAGCGGCGACTTCAAGGCCGACATGGAGATGCTCGAACGCAAGGAAGCCCATGGCTGGTGACAAGCGCACCGCTTCCGCTGCGTTCTTTCTGACCCGCAGGGCAGCCATTGATCTGCGCAACATTCACGCACGATCATGCCGCGAATGGGGTGAAGCGCTTGCCGACTGCTACCTTGCCGACCTGTACGCCAGCATGCGTCAAGCGGCAGCCCACCCGGAGGCGGGACGCTTGCGCCAGCATCGCTCTTCGCCTTTTCTGATGATTCCGGCGCGGCAGCATTTTGTGATCTACGACATCATTCCGAAGGGCATCGCCGTGCTGACGATACAGCATCAAGTGCGAGATATCGAATCCCTGATTGCCGAATTAACCCCGGCATTCCATGCTGAGATCGAACAGTTGAAACGGAAAATCTGATGGCGCGGTTCGCAAGCTCACCAGCGACCTACACCCTGATCGCCTCAACAAGATAACGCTGCCGGTTGTCGCGCGCCAACGCGTCGAACGGGTAACAGGTCACCAGCGTCAGCCTCGCTTCTTCGGTTTCCAGCGGAAGCGCGAAATCAGCATCGACAACGCGGGTGCGCCAGATTCGGTAATGCGCAATGAGTCCTTGCGCGTTTTCGAGTTCGAGCGTATCGCCGACGCTCAAATCTTTGAGAAAGCGGAAATGTGTGTCGCGGTGCGCGATGATCACGCTGTTGCCGCCGCCTTCACCACCGAGCGGCGCCGAATCTTCGCGCCAGCCCGGCCCCCAAGCGATGGTGCGGCCGTTGGCGCCGCGCAATATCAAGGTTTGCTCTCCCAATGACCGCGCCGACAAACGCGCCACCGGCACGGTGTCCGCCCAGGGCCAGGGCTTGACGGCTGTTTGTGTTTGTTGCGTTTGCGTCCAAGCGCGTTCAAGCAATGCCTGCCCGAGCCATGCTTTGGCGTGAATGTAACCGGCGCTGCCGAGCCACCAGAGTCCCAATGCAACGGCCAGGCCTATCGCTGCTTTTCTTGCCAGTGTTTTTTCGGCTGAAACGTTTACCCCCCTGTGAGGAAGCGCCGCGCTTTGCTCCCCTCTCCCCTTGCGGGAGAGGGGCTGGGGGAGAGGGGTAAAACGTTTTTCTTTCCCCCTCTCCCGCCCCTTCGGGGCACCCTCTCCCGCAAGGGGAGAGGGTAAAAAAGGCATGCGCTTGAATCGGAAACACGTCAACCCGCGCGCTTTTCCATACGCCTCCCCCAACATGTTTCTAAAAAAGCATCCGGCCCGTCGTTCACCACCACCACGTCTCTCCTCTCTTTTCGACGGGCCGGATGCCCAACTTTCGGCAGGGAGCGACCGAAAGCACTCAGCAGGAAGCAGCAATGTTTCGTTCATGGTCAACCTTTTCTTTCATTCTCTGATACCTGACAATTCCTTCCCTACCGTTCTCCCCCGCCCGCTTTCGCCGCGTACTCCTGCAAACCCCCGTCGGCTTCGCCGACACCCCGGCTTTCCGTTCCTTCGCGGCTTCGCGCCTTCGCGTGAGGCCCTTCCCGGATGGCGCTTCGCTTATCCGAGCTACGCGCTTTGCGGTTCATTTCTCCGACCGGAACCGCCAGCATTTTCCGTGCGCGCACGTTTAACGATTCGCCTTCCATCGCCGACCACTTCTCTGCGGTCAGCGCCGCTTTCGCTGCGGCAAGCGACATCTCGCGTTCTTCTTCCGGGCGCAACACCGCCAGAAAAACATCGTCGGCATCCATGCTGTACCTGCTCATTTCGTTCACCGTTCTCAATGCCCCGGACGCCGCCCGTTCAACATCGGCCATGCCAGCGCCCAAGCCAACAGCAGCGCCAGCACACCGCCCAGCATGTTCCAGGCCGCCGACGTGCTGCCCGCCGGTAAACCGGCCATCGACACATCCATCCCGTGCGGCAGGGTTGACGCCATCGCGGTTTTTTCGATAGGCGTGTTGGATGGAAAACTCGGTGTCACATCGACCGCCACCAGACTGGTGAAGCGGCTGACCAGATGGTGTTTCAGCGCCAGCGGCACCACTTCATCGCGCGCCATGTCGGGATTACCCTGACGACGGCCTTCGTCGAGCAGCGCGTCGATTTTGCGACGCGCCCACAACGCGGCGACGCCCGATGCCGGCACGGCTTCGCCGAGCGTCAGCGCACTGTTCCAGCCTTTCCCGCCGACCGCGCCCTGCAATGTCAACGCGCCTTGCTTCGCGCCCATCGTTGTTTTGCCGACGATCACCACCGGCTCGCCCTGATACAAATCACCGACCACCGTCGGCCACATGTCCACCGCCATCGGCCATTGCGCTTTCACGTCGGTCAACGCGGGCGATTCCAGCTTTTGAAACAGCGTCGCCATTTTTTCGCCGACTTCGTGAAGGTCGCTGATGAAGGTGAAGGTGCCGCGTCCGAATTCCGCCGAGCGGGTCATGAAGTAGGCGTTCGGCGCGGAACCGATGCCGACGGTGAACAAGCGTCGTTCGTTCAGTCGGTCTTGAATCAGGCTGAACAATTCTTCTTCATTGCCGACCGCGCCGTCGGTCAGAAACACCACTTGTCCGATCATGCCCGGTGTCGGCGGCGCTTCGAGCGCCAGCTTCAGCGCGGGCGCCATTTCCGTGCCGCCGTCGGCGCGCAGCTTCGAGACGAACGCGCGCGCTTTTTGCAACGACGCCGCATTGACCGCGACGGGCGTTGCGAACAACGGTTTGGTGATGTGGTTGAATTCGATCACGTTGAAAAAATCGCCGGAACGCAAACGCTCCAACGCCATCAACAAGGCATCTTTCGCCTGCCGAATCGGCGCGCCCTCCATCGAGCCGGAGGTGTCGATGATGAAAGTGACTTCGCGCGGCAAACGGACGGTTTGCGCCGCCGGTTCGCTGGCGGGCATCAGCATCAGGTACCAGTAATCTTCATCGGCAAACCGTTCGGTGAACAACACCGCCTGCGGCGCGTGTCCGGTGTGCGGCGTCCAGGTCAATTCAAAATCCCGATCGGCGGGAACGCTGTCCTCCTCCAGCGTCACGTGATAACGCCCGTCGCCGAGGTCTTCCATCACAACGGCGTGATAGCGACTGTGGACTTCGCGGATCGGCGCGCCGGGCGCTAAGGTGATGTCGAAGCGCACCGGATTCGCCAGAAGGCTGTGTGCGCCGCCGTCCATCTGCATCGGCATCTCGCGCAACGCCGGTTCAGCGGCCTTTTTCGCCATCTGATCTTGCACGGGGCTGTAGCGCGGCGTGATCGCCAGCGGAAAACGCCAGGAGAACACGCCCTGATCGTAGCGCAGTGTTTGCTGGTATTCGATTTCGACCACGATTTCGTCGTCGGGACCGATCGGCGCAATGCGAGTGGTGAACAGATTGGGACGCCATTGTTCGACCAGCGCCGCTTTTTTGCCTTCCTGTTTCGCCTGCTCGTAAATCTGCCGCGCTTGTTGACGCTCCTTGATCTGTCCCTGAATCCGGCGCTCGCCGATTTTCATTTCGAGACGATCGACCGCCGCCGTTTCCGGCAGAGGAAAAGCGTAAACGCCTTCGCGGACAGTGTCGCTCGGATTTTTGAAGGTCTGAATGACTTTGACGCGCGCGATCAATCCGCTCAACTCCGCCTCCACGACCGTATCGAGCAGCGGCGCAGCTTCTCTGCCGCCCGCGCCGTCGCTCAACAGCAACGCGCCATATTGAAGGTCGTCGCCGACACGCATGGGCGGCTCGCTCTGCGCGTAAGCATGGCTTGCGAAAATCAGAATCGCCGCCATCAACACCAGACTGGCGATAAGACCGGCCATGAGCGCCGCGCCGACAAAGCGCAGCAAATCGCGCCCACGGCTTCGTTTCATCGCCGGAAAGCGGACGGAGGACGAAGACGGGGCGGCAACATCGTGAACGGTGGCAGACATGTTTTTCTCCTTGAGGGGTGGTGATCCGATGAGGCCATTACACCCGCCAACCATGACCGTTTCGGACACGGTTGCTGCCAAAACGCCGATCAATTGTGGCAAAGTGATGGCAATGTTCAAAAACCGCGCCCGCCGTTCGCCGCTTCGGCTATAGTTCCGTTAACGCGGTTTTGATTTAACCTCCCTCTCCCTGCCTCCTTTCCAAAGGGGGCGCCGCCGAAGGCGGCGGGGGTTTGTTTCTCCCCTCTCCCCGTCATTCCCGCGAAAGCGGGAATCCAGAGCCAGAGAGAGAGGTTAGGGGAGAGGGTCGCCAAGCCGCAAAAAGCATGTGATCGAACATTTTTATGAGAAGCGTTATTACTTTCAAGGAACCCCATGAGCCGCCACATCGCCCTGATTGAAGACGAACCGGCGCTGCGCGACAACTGCGCCGAAGCGCTGCGTCGGCAAGGCTACAAAGTGTCCACCTACGCCAACCGCGCCGAGGCGCTTGCCGCCTTCGCCGCCCGCCTGCCCGATCTGGCGCTGATCGACATCGGCCTCGGTGATGAAGTCGATGGCGGTTTTACGCTGTGCCGCGAACTGCGGGCGCGTTCGGAACGCTTGCCGATCATTTTTCTTTCGGCGCGCGACAGCGATTTCGATATCGTTGCCGGATTGCGCATGGGCGCCGACGATTACGTCACCAAAGATGTCAGTCTTCCGCATCTCACCGCTCGCATCGCCACCTTGTTTCGGCGCAGCGATCTGGCCGCGTCGCCGCCGGAAGCCGACGATGTGTTGGTGCGCGGCGCGTTGCGTCTCGATCTGCCGCGACTGTCCGCGCATTGGCAGGATTCGCCGGTGCCGCTCACCGTCACCGAATTCTGGATGGTGCACACCCTGGCGCGTCATCCCGGCCACGTCAAAGACCGCGAGAGCCTGATGAAGGATGCCCGCATCTACGTCGATGAAGCGACGATCACCTCGCACATCAAACGCATCCGCCGCAAATTCGCCGCCATCGACCCGGCGTTCGGTCACATCGTCACCGTTTACGGCATGGGTTACCGCTGGAACCCGCAAGAAACATGAACACCTCAACTCCTTCCTCTCGCCAGGGTTGGCGCTTCGGCATTCGGCTGCAACTGCTGCTGACGCTGACCGTGTTGTTGATTCTGCCCTGGCTCAGTTATGAACACCTGCGCGAAGTCGATCTCTTTCTCAAGAGCGGTCAGGAGCGGGCGCTGCGCGTGACCGCCAAGGCGGTGGCGACGGCGCTGTACGAGCGCCCCGATGTTTTTCGCGCCGACAACCTCATCTTTTTACCGCAAGCGCAACGCGAAGCCGATGCCGCCGATTTTTCGGATGTGCCGTCAGACATGCTGGATACGCCGCCGCGATTGCCGATGCAACCGCTGGTCGTCACGCCGTCGTTGCTGTCGCCTGCTTCGCCCGCATCTTCGTCACCCGCATCTTCGTCAACCATACCGCTGTCGGACATGCTGCAGCAACAACTCGAAAATGCGCTGTCGCCGCTGGTGCCCGCCAACGTGCGCTTGTGGGTGATCGACCGCGAACTGAAAGTGTTGGCGCGGCTCGGTTCATTGCACCGAATGATCGACGAACGACCGCCACAACCGTTCGCCTGGTATGACCCCTGGCCCTGGTTGCGCGCGCGATTGATCGAGCCGGTTTACGCACGCCTGATCGAACAGCCGACCGAAGACTTCGTGGACGAGCCGGGAACACAAACGCTGGCGTCGGCGCGTGAAGTCGAAGGTGCGCTCTCCGGCATTCCGATGCTCGGCCAACGCCCGACCACCGACCGCGCCGCCACCATCACCGTCGCCACCACGCCGATCTGGACCGGCGACCGCGTTGCCGGCGCCGTCATCGTCGAAGAAACCACCAACGGCATTCTCGCCGCCCGCAATCAGGCATTTGAAAGACTTTTTTCATTGCTGCTCGCCGCCGTGTTGCTGATCGCTGCCGTGCTGATCGCTTACGCATCGCGTTTGTCGGCGCGTATTTGCCGCCTGCGCAACGAAACCGAACACGCCGTCGATGCCCGTGGTCGCGTGCGCACCATTGCCGCCAGCGCCAACGCCGGCGACGAAATCGGCGATTTGTCGCGCAGTTTTTCGGAAGTGCTCGGGCGTCTCGAAGAAGCCGCTGTTTACCGCGAACAAATCGCCAGCCGTCTGTCGCACGAACTGCGCACGCCGATCGCCGTCGTTCGCAGCTCGCTCGAAAATCTGCACGAACCCTTGTCCGACGATGAACGCCGCACCTATCTTGAACGCGCTCAGGGCGGATTGACGCGGTTGTCGCACATTCTGGCGCGAATGACCGAAGCCTCGCGCCTCGACCAAAGCATCATCGACGCCGAACGCGCCGACATCGACCTTTGCGCGTTGCTCAAAAGCAGTGTCGAAGGTTACACGCTGGCGTATCCCGGCCGCCGCTTTTCGCTGCGCGTTCCCGATGCGCCGTGCCGCCGCTTCGTCGCGCCCGACCTGATCGTGCAAATGCTCGACAAACTGGTCGCCAACGCGCACGAATTCGCCGCGCCCGACACCGTGATCGACATCAGCCTGCAAGCGACCGACAAAAGCGCCGTGCTGCGCGTCGTCAACGAAGGCGTGCTACCGCCCGAAGGCGACAACGCCTCGCTGTTTGAACCGATGGTCTCCGTCCGCCAGGGCAAACGCAGCGACACGCCGCACCTCGGGCTGGGACTTTACATCGTGCGACTGATCGCCGAATTCCACGGCGGCACAGCGCGCCTGTCGCCGCGCGACGATGCGCTCGGCGCGGTGGTGGCGGTGACGTTGAACAGTGCACCTGAGCAGATATCAGAAGTCAGAGGACAGAAATCAGCGCATAGGTCGCGGTGAGCGCAACGAACCGCGACGTGTTGGCTCACGCGAAGCGGCGAAGCGTAGCGAAGCGCCGTCCGGGAATTACCTCACGCGAAGGCGCGAAGCCGCGAAGGAACGAATCTCCCCTCTCCCCTTGCGGGAGAGGGGTCGGGGGAGAGGGGTTATCAGGTATCAGAGGTCAGGAATCAGAAAAACCATTTCACCGCAAAGAACGCAAAGAAACGCATAGAGCGCAAAGAAGAATTCTCACGCGGAGGGCGCGGAGAAAAAGCCCCCTTTTGAAAGGGGGTGCCCGCCGAAAAGGCGGGCGGGGGTTTGAAGCCCCTTCCCCCGCTTGCGGGGGAAGGCTGGGATGGGGGCATCAAAGAAACATTGCTCCAAACGAAAGAAAGGAAAACGCATGATCCGAAAAACAAACCTGCTGGAAAAAGCAAACAGCGCCGCCTTGTTCCAATACCTTGAAATCGGTCGCCTGAACAACCATACATTGAGCGTGCTGCAAGTCGAAAACCGAACGCTGGATTTTCACTGTCACGAAAATTCCGACGAATTGTTTTACGTGATAGAGGGCACGTTTGATCTGGAGTTTGAAGACGGCCTTGAAACCTTGAACCAGGGCGATATGTTGATCGTCCCCAAAGGCGTGCGCCATCGCCCCGTGTGCAAATCCCTCGTGAAATGCCTGCTGATCGAGCTTGACGGAACTTTGGACGAAAGCAACACCGGCGGGACGTATAAGAAGCCGTTGGTGTAGGTTGGACAAGCCGCGTAGCGCATAGGTCGCGGTGAGTACAACGAACCGCGACGTTTGGCCTCACGCGAAGGCGCGAAGCCGCGAAGGAACGAATCTCCCCTCTCCCGCTTGCGGGAGAGGGGTGGGGGAGAGGGCGGTGGGGATGGGGTTGTCAGATATCAGGCATCAGAAATGCATCATTGCGAGGACGAATTGACGAAGCAATCCAGTTTTTTCGTTGCACACATTTTCTGGATTGCTTCGCTTCGCTCGCAATGACGAGTTCTTCTTCGCGGCTTCGCGCCTTCGCGTGAGACGTTTTTATAAATTCTGCGTCCTGCGATTTCGCGCAGAATGACGTTTTTTCTTTGCGCTCTATGCGTTCTTTGCGGTTAATTGCTTTTAGCAAACCCCCGTCGGCTTCGCCGACACCCCCTTTGGAAAGGGGGCGAGTCGGGGGCTGTCTCTTCGCGGCTTCGCGCCTTCGCGTGAGGATGTTTTTCGTGGCTTTCGTGCTTTTCGTGGTTAACCGCTTTTCTTCGCGTGAGACAACAAAACGAGAGATTCGCTTTACAATGCCGAAATGAACATTTCGGCGCTTTTGCTTCACGGTCTGGGTCGCACACCGCTTTCGATGGCGCGGTTGGCGCGACGCTTGCGGGCGGCGGGGATGGATGCGCGTTGTTTCGGTTACTCGGCGACGTTTGAACGCTTCGCGCCGTGTCGGGCGCGGTTGCGAGCGCGCATCGACGCGCTGACGCCGCCGTATGTGTTGATCGGCCACTCGCTGGGAACGGCGTTGATCCGCAGCGTGTTGCCCGAATTGGCGATCCCGCCGCAATCCTGTTTTTTTCTGACGCCGCCGACCGTCGCCTGTCGCTTGGCGCGACGCTTTGCTTCGCATCGTCCCTATCGCTGGCTGACCGGCGAGATGGGGCGGTTGCTGGCCGATCCGGCGTTCATGGCGGCGCTGCCGATTCCGTCGATGCCGACAACGGTTTACGTCGGAACGCGCGGTTGGCGCGGTCGTTTTTCGCCGTTCGCCGATGCGGTCAACGACGGCATTTTGAGCGTCGAGGAAACCGCGTTTCCAGATACATTGCCGAATGTCCGGCGCGTCGTAATTCATGCTGCCCACACCTTCATCATGAACCACCAAGACGCCGTTCGCGATATGATTGCCGAAATCAAAAAAGCAGGGAGCCAAGATGTGGTTTAACGCGCTGGTTATCATTGTTGCCATCGGATGCGCAGTGACGCTGATGTATCTGCGCGCTTTTTTAGCCGTGACCTTTCCTTCATGGATCATACGCCGTTTGCCGGAAGGCTTTCCTCCGCCAACAGCCACCGCCGATCTTTACGAAAAAGCCGCCACCGAACTGGCAGCGCTCGGTTTTTCGCCGCCGCAATGGATTGTGGTCACCCCTGAGAAGGAAACGCCAAGTGCTTTTGCGATGATCGGCGCCGTGTTTTGTCACACAGAAAAGAACGCGCTGGCGTTATTACTTCCGCCGCTCAATATCGCGGCACCGAATGAATTAGACACCCATTTCATTACCCGTCTGGCCGACGGGCGCGAACTCAACAGCCAAGTGCATAATGTTGCCGATGAAACTGTTGCCAACGACAAACACTTGGCGCAAACGATTTCCGGCGTGACGCTTGCCGAACAATGGATGCAACACCTGCGCTGGGTGGAGCGTTTCAATACGCCGACTGCCGTCGGTTTTGGATCGCTGGAAACCTTATCTGCGGAAATACATGGAATTCTTGATGTCGCTGTTCGCTTGGTCAGCGCCGGAAAATTATGGCGCGATGCGCAAGGCGTCGCTCGCCCGACACTGGCTTTCGCGCTGCGTTTCCTGTGGCTTCATTGGACACGGCCAAGACCGAAAGCGAACAAGACCAACGTGCCGCTTGCCCGACAACTGATGTTTGCAATGATCTACGAACGTTGGCAGAAATGCCTGTTGCCGACACGCTGGCGGTGGTTGTTGCTGGTGGCCTGGGGCGTTTTGTTTGTCGTATTAGGTACGATGTTCTTGGGTTTGCCGCTCACGCTCGTCTTTCTCGGTATCTTCATCTTGCACGCTGGCGGTCATTATCTGGCGTCGCGCCTGTTTGATTGCCAACACAAGAAAACGTCGATGCTTCCGTTACTTGGCTGCGCTACTGCCGACATGGAGCAAAAGTCAAACCCAGCACGGCACGCTTGGTCGGCAATGATGGGAGCGTTACCGGGGATTGTGCTAGGCTGGGCGTTGTTGGGTTTCATTGGTTTTGATGCGGCCAATACCGAACCGTTGTCCGCAACAGCACTGACAGCAGCAACCCTTTTATTATTTTTAAATTACTTTACCCTGTTGCCGATACAACCGCTTGTCGGCGCTCACATTGTGCAAGCCATTTTACCGCCGCAGTGGCTCATCGTGCGAACAGCCTTCCTCATCATCATCTGTCTTGCTCTCGTGGTAACCGCATTTTATTTCGGTCTTTATTCGCTGATCGTATTAGCCTTGATATTATACTTATGGGCACCATTGCTATTTACCAGCGATAAAATTTTATGGATTCCATCGCTGTTTACCAGCGACCGGATCGTACGTCTGCTGGCAGCCGATACCTCTTTTTCCGGCGCCGCTCCCGATCAACAACAACGGCTGGCGCTCAGCGCGCTGCAACAACACCTCGGCGAAACCACCAACATGCCGCGACGCTTGCAACAAGCACGAACCGTCGCAGCCGCATTGGCACAGACAGCGATAAACTGGAAACACCGAGTAACTTTGGCGACGGTGTATCTCGGTTTGTGGTGTCTGCCACTGATTTTCTGGGGATTGACCGCAATGGGAACGTCGGCAGAGCAACCCTTTTCATCTTTACAAATCGACCCGGAAAAACAGAAACAAACGCAACAGCGCGTCTTTCTGTCGCTGGAGGGGATGAAAGTTCCTCAACTGTTGGCGCAAATGCCGGAACCCGAGCCTCCAAAGCCCAGCGGAGGATGGTTCGCGCGGCTCAAGAAATCTGTGCCGCCCCCATTGCCCGCTCCTGCTGACGCGAAGCAAATCGCCGCAGCGCAAAAGCGATTGGGAATAACGTTCCCCGACGATTATCGGGAATTCCTGTCGCTGCATGACGGTTATCCGCCGCTACAGTTGTTGCCGGTCGCGCAAATCCCGCGCTTATCAGAAACCATTTCTTTTCATATGATTCCCGCGCAAGCCCCGTGGCGATTTTATTCCTTCGCGTTTCCGCCATCGTTCGATGAGGGCGACACGGAGGCCGTGCCTGGACAGCGTTTATGGGTGCGAGATGAACTCAAAGACTGCTTGGTCATCGGTGGTCTGACGGAAGCGTATGCCCCCCCGGATCTCAAAAACACTGCGCCCTCTGAAATATTCCCGACGCTGCTATGGTGTTCCGCGCCGGAATTTGAGCGGGCGCGCATCGTTTCGTTGGGGGAATCGCTGTGGGCGCCGGATTTCACCACCTATTTGCGTTATAAGGTAACGCAGAAAATCGCCGCGCAAGAACTTGCCGAAAGCGATGTCGCGCCATAGGTTCATGCGGTTCACCGTCCCGCCCTCGCGCGGTACAATGCTTGCGTGACGATCGTAACAAACACATAGGAACACCATGAAAAAACTCTTTTTCACATTGGCGGCAACCGCGACCCTGCTGGCGGGCTGCGGCGTTGAAACCGCCACCACGGCGGCAACCGCTGCGCAAATGAAGGCCGAGGAAGCCGAACGCGCCAAACAGCAGATGGAAGCGGCGATGAAAGAAATCGAGGCCGCCCAGAAGGTGATGCAGCAACGGGTCGAGGAAGCCGACCGGAACGCTTCGCCTGCGGCGCCATAGGTCGCGGTGAGCGGCCTTTAGCCGCGAGCGAAGCGTGGCGGGAACCGCGACAGGTCGGTCTCACGCGGAGGCGCAGGGCACGCGGGGAAAAACGGTTAACCACGAAAAGACACGAAAGCGCAAACCGCTTCCCCCACTCACGGGGAAAGGCCAGGGTAGGGGCGTAGGGGCGCGATTTATCGCGCCCTGTTTTTTGGATTTTGCGACTCCGCTTCGCGTCGCGCAGAATGACAGTGCGCGTAGGATGGATAAGCCGCATAGCGGCGCAATCCACCGTGTAGCCTGGACAAGCCGGGCAGCGGCGCAGTCCGGGACGTGCGTTACGGGCGGCAGATTGCCGCCCCTACGCCCTCTCCCCCACCCCTCTCCCGCAAGCGGGAGAGGGCTTCAAACCAAACCCCCGCCCGCCTTCGGCGGCACCCCCTTTGAAAAGGGGGCTTTTCTTCTTCGCGCCTCCGCGCCTCCGCATAAGCCAAACGTCGCGGTTCCCGCCACGCTTCGCTCGCGGCTAAAGGCCGCTCACCAGCGACCTATGCGCCAAGCAGAATGACGCCTTTCTGACCTCTGACCCCTGTTCTCTGTCCTCTGACTTGAAGGATAGGGCTTTCACGGGTTACCATTTGAAATTCCGCCGTTTTGGCGCGTTGTTTCAGGAGCTTGATATGCCTACCGTCGCAGAAGTTCTTTCGATGATTCGGGAAAACGAGGTGCGTTTTGTCGATTTCCGCCTCACCGATACGCTGGGGAAGGAGCACCATATGACGGTGCCGTCCCGTTTGCTCGATGAAAACCTTTTCGAGCAAGGCCATCCGTTTGACGGTTCGTCGTTCAGCGGGTGGAAGGGCATTCAGGCGTCCGACATGCTGTTGATGCCCGATCCCAACACCGCCGTGCTCGATCCGTTCATGGAGGAACCGACGCTGAATCTGGTCTGCGATGTGGTCGATCCGGCCGATGGCAAGGGTTATTCGCGCGATCCGCGCTCGCTCGCCCGACGCGCCGAAGCGTATCTCAAATCGACCGGCATTGCCGACACGGCGTATTTCGGCCCGGAGCCGGAGTTTTTCGTTTTCGATGCCGTCGAATGGGGCATCGACATGTCGGGTTGTCATTGCAAGATTTTCTCGGATGAAGCGCCCTGGATGTCGTCCGAGAAAATGGACGGCGGCAACCCCGGCCATCGGCCTCGCGTCAAGGGCGGCTATTTGCCGGTGCCGCCGGTGGACAGTCTGCACGACCTGCGTTCGGAAATGTGTTTGACGCTGGAAAAGATGGGCGTGCCCGTCGAGATTCATCATCACGAAGTCGGCTGCGCCGGTCAGTGCGAAATCGGCACGCGCTTCTCGACGCTGGTGCAACGCGCCGACTGGTTGCAAATCATGAAATACGTCATTCACAATGTCGCGCACCGTTACGGCAAAACGGCGACGTTCATGCCCAAGCCGATTGTCGGCGACAACGGTTCCGGGATGCACGTGCATCAGTCGTTGTGGAAGGACGGCAAAAATCTGTTCTCCGGCGACGGTTACGCCGGTCTGTCGGAAACGGCGCTCTATTACATCGGCGGCATCATCAAGCATGCGCGGGCGCTGAACGCGATCACCAATCCGGGGATCAATTCGTACCGCCGCCTGGTGCCGGGCTTTGAAGCGCCGGTGAAACTCGCTTATTCGTCGCGCAACCGTTCGGCGTCGATCCGCATTCCCTATGTCGCCAACCCGAAGGGTCGCCGGATCGAAGCGCGTTTCCCCGACCCGACCGCCAACCCGTATCTGGCGTTCGCGGCGCTGATGATGGCGGGGCTGGACGGCGTCCAGAACAAATTCCACCCGGGCGATCCCGCCGACAAAAATCTCTACGATCTGCCGCCGGAAGAAAACGCCAGGATTCCGACCGTCTGCTCCAGCCTTGAACAAGCGCTCGATCATCTCCGCCGCGACCGCGATTTCCTGACGCGCGGCGGCGTGTTCTCGAACGATCTGCTCGATGCGTTCATCGCGCTGAAAGAGGAAGAAGTGACGCGCATGCAGATGGCGGTGCATCCGATTGAGTATGATTTGTATTACAGCTTATAGGATGAACGAAGTTTTTATCTCCTTGCTGAAATCGTCTGCCCGCGTTGCCGCGGGCGGCGTTCTGGCGCTGTGCGCCGGTCACGCGCTGGCCGAAATTTGCGTTTACGAAAACAACGCCGGGCAAACCTTGTACACCAACGTCTCGCCGGGGGCCGACTGGAAAAAGCGCCAATGTTTCGCCACCGTCGAGCCGCCGACGCCACCGGCAGCCAAAGGCGCCGCGGCAACACCCGCCGCCCGCAGCGCGCTGCCGAAAGTGTCCGCCGAGAAGCAGAAAGAGCGCGACGCGATGCGGCGCAAAGTCATCGAAAACGAACTGGCGGCGGAAAGCAAATTGCTCGAAGAAGCGCGCACCGCCTACGCGAACGGCGCGCCACCGGCCTTGCCGGACGAATTCCTCAACCCGCAGAAATACGCCGCCCGGATCGCGCAATTGCGCGAATCGGTCAGCCTGCACGAGCGCAACGTCGAGGCGCTGAAAAAAGAAATCGCCAGAATGTGATTCAGGGATCAGGAATCAGGAATCAGAAAAAACCCTTTTCACGCGAAGGCACAAAGCCGCGAAGAAGAAAAGCCCCCGCCTTGCCCCCTTTTCAAAGGGGGTGTCGGCGAAGCCGACGGGGGTTTGCGGGGGTGCCCGCCGAAGGCGGGCGGGGGGTTGTTGAAAAAGATAAACCGCAAAGAAACGCATAGAGCGCAAAGAAAAAAGTCGTCATTCTGCGCGGCGCGAAGCAACGTCGCAGAATCCAACCCTCTCCCCTTGCGGGAGAGGGTGGCCGAAGGCCGGGAGAGGGGGAAATAAAATACAATCCTTTCACCCCTCTCCCGCAAGGGGAGAGGGGAGTTTCGTTCCTTCGCGGCTTCGCGCCTTCGCGTGAAGCTGTTTTTCTGATTCCTAATCCCTGACCTCTGATCCCTGACACCCCCATCCCAGCCTTCCCCCGCAAGCGGGGGAAGGGGTGTCCGGCGCTACCTGACCTCTGACCTCTGACCTCTGACCTCTGACCTCTGACCTCTGACCTCTGACCTCTGACTTCTGACTTCTGACTTCTGACTTCTGACTTCTGACTTCTGACTTCTGACTTCTGACTTCTGACTTCTGACTTCTGATAACCTTACCCCTAAAAGGGTTACGGTCTCTATTAACCCTACTCATAAAAAACTTGACAGCACTGCCCGCGTGAAGTGCTAGAATCAGGCGCATTGCTTTTCTCCGTCTTTTTTTCAGCACCCTTCCTAAGAGGTTTATCGTGAAAATTCATGAGTATCAAGGCAAGGAAATTCTCAAAGCGTTCAACGTTCCTGTACCGCGCGGTCAGGTTGCGTTTTCTGTTGACGAAGCGGTGAAAGCCGCAGAAGCGTTGGGCGGCCCGGTGTGGGTTGTCAAAGCGCAGATTCATGCGGGAGGTCGCGGCAAAGGCGGCGGCGTCAAGTTGGCGCGTTCGCTCGACGAAGTGCGCACGCTCGCGCAGGAGATTCTGGGCATGCAGCTCGTCACGCATCAGACCGGGCCGGAAGGGCAGAAGGTTCGTCGCTTGTGGATCGAGGAAGGCGCCGACATCAAGAAGGAGTTTTACGCCGGTATCGTGATCGACCGCAACACGCAGACGCCGTGTTTGATGGTGTCGAGCGAAGGCGGCATGGACATCGAAGAAGTCGCCGCTAAAACGCCGGAGAAAATTCATAAGGTGTGGATCGATCCGGTTTCCGGTTTGAGTCAGTCGCAGGCCACCGACGCAGCGCGGACGATCGGTATTCCCGAAGCGTCGCACGCGCAGGCGGTGCAGGTGTTGCAGGGTTTGTTCAAGGCGTTCTGGGAAACCGATGCGTCGCTGCTCGAAATCAATCCGCTGATCCTCGAAGGCAAGGGCACGCTGAAGGCGCTCGACGCCAAGTTCAATTTCGACAGCAACGCGCTGTTCCGTCATCCCGAGATTGTCGCGTTGCGCGATCTGGACGAGGAAAATCCGGCGGAGATCGAAGCGTCGAAATACGATTTGTCGTACATCGCGCTCGACGGCAATATCGGTTGTCTGGTCAACGGCGCCGGTCTGGCGATGGCGACGATGGACACGATCAAGTTGTTCGGCGGTTCGCCCGCCAACTTCCTCGATGTGGGCGGCGGCGCGACGACGGAGAAGGTCACCGCCGCGTTCAAGATCATGTTGTCGAACACGCAAGTCAAAGGCATTCTGGTCAACATTTTCGGCGGCATCATGCGTTGCGACACGATTGCCGAAGGCGTCATCGCAGCAGCGCGCGAAGTGTATCTCACGGTGCCGCTGGTCGTGCGAATGAAAGGCACCAACGAAGAAATCGGCAAACGGCTGCTCAAGGAATCCGGCCTGCCGATCATTCCGGCAGACAACATGGGCGAAGCGGCGCAGAAAATCGTTGACGCCGTAGCGGCACGATAAGGAGAACGACGATGGCGATTCTGATCGACAAAGACACCCGCGTGATGACGCAGGGCATGACCGGCAAGACCGGCCAGTTTCATACGAAAATGTGCCGCGAGTACGCATTCGGAAAACAATGCTTCGTTGCCGGGGTGAATCCGAAAAAAGCGGGCAAAGTATTTGAGGACGTGCCGGTGTACGCCTCGGTGGCCGACGCGAAGAAGCAGACGGGCGCTAACGTCTCCGTGATTTACGTGCCGCCTGCCGGCGCTGCCGACGCGATCTGGGAAGCGGTGGAAGCGAATCTCGCGCTGGTGATCTGCATCACCGAAGGAATTCCGGTGCGCGACATGGTGATGGTGCGCGACCGGATGCGCAAGGAAAACCGCAAGACGCTGCTGATCGGCCCGAACTGCCCCGGCGTGATCACGCCCGACGAAATCAAAATCGGCATCATGCCCGGCCACATTCACAAGAAAGGCCGGATCGGCGTGGTGTCGCGGTCGGGAACCTTGACCTATGAGGCGGTCGCGCAACTGACCGAACTGGGGCTGGGACAATCCAGCGCCGTCGGCATCGGCGGCGACCCGGTCAACGGCCTGAAGCACCGCGATGTGCTCGAACTGTTCAACAACGATCCCGACACCGACGCGGTGGTGATGATCGGCGAAATCGGCGGTTCGGACGAAGAAGAAGCGGCGCGTTGGGCGCGCGACCACATGAAAAAGCCGGTGGTCGGCTTCATCGCGGGTGTCACCGCGCCGCCCGGCAAGCGGATGGGGCATGCTGGCGCCATCATTTCGGGCGGGCAGGGGACGGCGCAGGAGAAACTCGCCGTGCTGGAAGCCTGTCGCATCAAGACGACAAAAAACCCGGCGGAAATCGGGCGATTGCTGAAATCCGTGCTTTAGCCATACCCTGGCGCAACGTAAATAAAGCGTGAGGGGGGAGAAACACGACATAGAAAATATGTTACAGTGCTTTTCTGTTTCGTGTTTCTTTCTTCCCTCAAATGCTGGATACCTCCACGCATACGCATTTCACGATGGCCTGTCAAACCGACAGCGGTCAAGTGCGCGACCATAACGAGGATGTCGTTCTGGTCAACGACCGTATCGGCCTGGCGCTTCTTGCTGACGGTATGGGCGGCTACAACGCCGGAGAAGTCGCCGCCCAGATGGCAGTGGACATCATCGCCGAAGGGACAGCGAAAGCGTTTGACGCTCAGAAAAACGGCGAGAGCTTGAGCAAAATCGATCCGGCCACCGGCTTGTCGCGCGCCGGTTTGGTGTTGCGCGAACAGGTTCTGCGCGCGAACGACGCCATTTTCGAGTCCGCGCTCAACGACCCCGATTGCGAGGGGATGGGAACGACGGTCGTAGGTGCTTTATTGACCGATCGTCGGCTGGTCGTAGCGCACGTCGGCGATTCGCGGTGTTATCGCTTAAGAAACGGTGCCTTGATGGCGCTGACGCGCGATCACTCGCTGTTGCAGGAACAAATTGATTGTGGTGAATGGAAGGAAGAAGCGGCCAGAATCTTTCCCCACAAGAATCTGGTGACGCGGGCGCTTGGCGCCGAGCGCTATGTGCAAGTTGATCTCGCCGAGCATTTTACCGAACCGGATGATCTGTATCTTCTGTGCTCGGACGGCTTGACGGACATGCTCGACGATCCGCAACTGGCACAGTTATTGCTGAAAGAAACCGACGGTCTTGCGCAGAAAGTGGCGCGGCTGGTTCGGGCGGCGAACGATTTGGGCGGACGCGACAACATTTCTGCCGTCCTGATCGGCATCGCCGCCGACCCGAACGCCAGACCGGCGGTCATCCGCAAGCGGCGGGCGGCATGAGCAAAGAAGTACGTATCAACAAATTTGTTTTTTAATGCAAGAACGGCCTGATCCAGAAAATAGCTGATCGCAGGAATTGTTCGACGTAGGAAAATGCCTTATGCCCAAATTGCTTCTTTTTTTGCAGGATGGCGACGCCCGTGAGGTGCTGTTCGACAAGGACCGGATCACCATCGGCCGACGCAGCGACAACGACGTTGCCTTGCCCTACCCCGGGGTGAGCGGTCGTCACGCCGTCATCTCCTACCTGTCGGCGGACAAATGCTTCGTCGAAGACCTGAAAAGTACCAACGGCACCCTGCTGAACGGCGTATCGCTTTTTGAGCGGCAGCAGTTGAAAGACCGCGATCAAATTGACATCGGCGGACAAAAATTCGTCTTTCTCGAAGGCCGGAAGCCGGTCGAAAACGCAAAGGGGAAAGACGAAAAGAAATCAAAAGCCGACGCCCAAAAAGACAGCAAGTCACCCGAGATGGACGTCGCCTCCCTGTCGCTGACCGCGACGCACGAATACCTGAGCGCGAAACCGACCATTCCCAGCGCGCCGGAACGGGCGATGACCGAAGAAGAACTCGACGAAGAAGAAATGATCAGCGGGCTGCACTTCCCGACCATCATCAAAACCTCGTCCGATGATATCCCGCCGCCGCCCAGGGTCAACAAAGAACCGGCGCCCTTGCCGACGCTGGATGCGGACTTGGTGCCGCCGCCCCCGCCCGAAGGCGAGTTCCCAAGCACCGCGCCTCCGCAACCGCTTGAAGAGCCGACCTACCGGTTGCCGCCGCCGGTGGCCACCCTCACCGCCATCGCCGGGCCGAACAACCACCGCCAATTGCTGTTGCGCTACGGCGAATACGTGCTGGGACGCCCCGGCTACCAACTGGCCGTGATCCGCGTCGGCGAAGAAGGCTGCCGCCTGCTGCCGATGGAAGGCGAACCCCCGATCGAATTGCGCGGACAAGCCGTTCCGGCAGAAGGTATTTTGCTGGCCGATAAAGATTCCTTTAACGTTGGCCGTTCGCCGTTGCTGTTTGAACTGTGCCCGCCGGAAGCTGCGCCGTCCGAGGGGCAGGAAAAAGAGAACAGGGAATAGAAACCAGAGCTTCGTCTTTCTTCGCGGGAAGGGCGGGTTTGAAACCTGCCCTACACGCGCAGACGGTTTTTTCTTTGCGCTCTATGCGTTTCTTTGCGTTCTTTGCGGTGGAATGGTTTTTCTGACCTCTGACATCTGATTCCTGACACCCCCATCCCCGCCTTCCCCCGCAAGCGGGGGAAGGGGCTTCAAACCTCCGCCCAAAAATGTTGCAAACGAACCACATCGGCAGAAAGATTTTTGTGAGAACCGTAAATAAATGTGAACTTTTTCCCACAGGAGCACCCATTTCCCCATGCGCCGTGCTAACGTGTGCGCGTGGCATGATCT
>Ga0209737_10001108_pt1 | contig 19844 bp, 19 predicted proteins | sample TergutCu122P3_FD_187284 | JGI IMG/M metagenome (GOLD analysis project Ga0209737, IMG submission 187284) | Cubitermes ugandensis P3 segment gut microbial communities from Kakamega Forest, Kenya - Cu122 P3 (SPAdes) (version 2) | ecosystem: Host-associated > Arthropoda: Insects > Digestive system...
CTGTTTCGACGGAAATAGACAGGGGGCTTACTATCTCTGCTAAGGGATTCAACGCCTCTGCCAAAGGACTCCAAAAAACAGCGCTTATATTGGAATTTATAAACAATAATTAATAAGATGATGAAAAAATTTATTCTTTTTACAGGTATTATGTGCATTGCTCTTACAAGTACTGTCAATGCGCAAGAAAGCAAACTGATATCTTTTGCTGAAAGATTTATGCAAACATTTAAAGGTCATGAGGACGATTTTTCTGTTGTAAGGATTAGCCCACAAATGCTGTCAATGATAAGCAAAATGAGTGATGAAAAATCCGTAGAAAATGAGTTCTTAAAAAAATTAAAAGGCTTATACATACTTAGCTATGATATGGGTAATAGAAAAATCATTCAAAACTTCGACCAGCAAATGAAGACCTTGCTCAAAGACTATGAATCGCTGATGGAGATTAAAGATGGTAAGGATAAGGTGCAAATGCTTACCAAGATGGAAGGCGGAAAAATTACTGATTTTGTAATGCTGGTGAATAGCTTAGAAGGCTTTACCTTTATTAATTTTTTTGGCGAAATAGACCTGAGTAACCTCTCGAAACTACAAACACTTTCCAAAGCATTTACGAAGTAAATTTGCAGATTAGACCGCTGTTTTTCGCAACGAAATGGCGCAAAACAACATTTCCATTTTGACTGTGAAAAATTTTTCGTACTTCATTGTTCGTTAATTTGCTCCAAATACTGCTTAATTGTAGCTTCCAAGCCAAGATAAAGCGCTTCGCTGATTAATGCGTGCCCGATAGATACTTCCAATAAGTTCGGAATTTGCCGAACAAAATAACCTACGTTCTGCAAATTCAAATCGTGCCCCGCATTCAGTCCCAAGCCACAAGCAACAGCAGTACCCGCCGCCAGCACAAAAGGAGCCGCCGCTGCCTCCGGATTAACCGGAAACTGCGATGCATAAGGCTCAGTGTAAAGCTCCACCCTGTCGGCGCCGGTGAGGGCAGCCCCTTCCACCATTGCCGGGTCTGCATTCACAAAGATAGAAACGCGGATCCCGCGGGTGTGAAAAATTTTCACCACCTCCGTTAAAAACTGCCGATGTTTCACGGTGTCCCAGCCCGCATTGGATGTCAGTACGTGATGAGCATCGGGAACCAAGGTTACCTGAGCAGGCAATACCGATAATACCATCTCTATAAAATCAGAGGTAGGATTTCCTTCGATATTAAATTCGGTAGTCAATACCGGTTTTAAGGCAAAAACATCGCTTCGACGGATATGCCGCTCATCTGGACGAGGGTGAACTGTAATGCCCTGAGCGCCAAATTTTTCGCAATCCAAAGCTACCTGCACCAAATTGGGAACACTCCCTCCCCGCGCATTTCTAAGGGTAGCCACTTTATTAATATTTACGCTTAATCTTGTCATTTCATTGCAAAAATACATCTTAAATTCAGTAAAAAACCATACCTTAGCGAAAATTTTTGAACAATAAAGATAGAATATTATTACTATATTATTGTAACATCTTAATAACTATGATAATAGCTATAAACGGGCAAAAAATCGAAACGAGCTATCTACCGGCGGTAGTTCATTTATTGGAGTTATTAGAAGAAAAAAATATCCAAATTTCAGTTGCTCCTGTATTACAACAATTGCTCACTAAGGTCGGTCATTTTGTTGAATCATTCGAAAAATTGCCGGAAAACACTGATTATCTGATTAGTCTTGGTGGGGATGGCACTTTTTTAGAAAGTATTATGTTGGTTAAAAATTTAGGAATTCCGGTTTTAGGCATTAATACCGGCCGTTTGGGCTTTTTATCCAATGTCGCTTTAGACGATTACGAAAAAACCATAAGCTACTTATTACAAAAAAACTACACTATAGAAGAACGTAGCCTGCTCAAAGTATCGGGCGATTTTCTTCCCACCGGCGATATTCCATACGCACTCAATGAAATAGGCATACAAAAACGCATGGCAACGATTATGATTAACGTAAAGGTAAGCGTCAACGACGAACAATTGCCTGATTATTGGGCCGACGGCTTGCTGGTGGCTACGCCTACCGGCTCCACAGCCTATTCCATGAGTGTAGGAGGTCCTATCATCGTGCCGGAAGTGCGTTGTCTGCTGCTTTCGCCCATAGCTTCCCACAATCTCAGTACCAGACCTTTAGTTATAAGCGATCAATCAATGATAAAAATGCAGGTCAATACCCGACACAGTAGTGCCGTTATTAGTCTCGACAACAGGCTTTATGAGGTGCCTTCGGGTACAACAATCAGTATAGAAAAAGCCGCTTTTACCGTAAAAACCATTCGATTACAGGAAAGCAGTTTCTTTTCAACCCTTCAAGAAAAATTATTGTGGGGTAAAGACAAAAGAAATACCCACCATTAAACCATTTACATTTTGACTCATCTAATACATAACAAAAATATAATGCGCGCTATTAGAACGACCATCATCGCAGCCTCACTGCTGCTAACGCTGAGTGCTACCGCTCAAGACTGTATCTTTGAACGTAATGTTCACGAGGTAGGTGTAATAATGGGAGCCACCTATTATATGGGTAACTTCAACCCTAATCGTACGCCTTTCTTTTATCCTTCGGGTTATGGTGGAGTAATGTATCGTTACGGTTTTTCCCGATACTTTGCCCTCAGAGGACAAGTTGGCTATGGTCATATCCGCGGCAGTGGCGCCAATGTGAAAGGCCTTCCCATTGACGAATCCGGTAATAATTGGCGCTTTAACCGGCCATGGGCATTTGCCGATATTTTAGCCGAATTTAATTTTATGCCTTATAATGCTGTCAATCTTAGCAAAAAACAACGATTTACGCCGGTAGTACTGTTAGGATTCGGAGGTTCTTACTTATCCCGTAATGCCGGTAGCGAATATAATGACTACTCATATCATGGCCTCTCCTATTTTTTAAATGTTCCTGTAGGCATTGGTATTAAGTGGTGCTTCATAAAGCGTGTGACACTTGGCGTGGACTGGATATGGCGCCTGAGCTTATACGACCAGATTGATTACTATTCCACCACAAGTGACAGGCACGGCAACCCTGTCAGCCATAGCAACCCTATCAACAACGACTGGATAGGGACTGTTGGCATTACCTTGTCTTATATCATCAAAGAAAAACTGCCTTGCCCGGCCATTCAAGATCATAAGTTCGTGAGACCAAAACTCAAAGGCATTCGCCATGACCCGGATGAAAAGCAAAAAAAGCAAAAAAAACGCACGGGTATTCGCACAGAAGATGGGGAAGCACCACCTAAGCAAAAAAAGAGCAAGGTTACTCCTAAAAAAAATTAATAATTATGCAGAAAAACCCTCAATTAATACCTCAGCATGTAGCGATTATTATGGATGGCAATGGCCGCTGGGCTAAACGACAAGGCATGAAACGCATTTTCGGACACCGCCATGCGGTGGAAGCCGTGCGTGCAGCTATTACCACAGCCGGCGAAATGGGGGTAAAATACCTTTCCTTATATACCTTTTCAGAAGAAAACTGGAATCGTCCGCAAGAAGAAATTGAGGGTTTGATGGATTTACTGATAGAATCTATTCGTAAAGAAACGCCTGAATTAAATAAAAATAACGTGCGCCTCGACTGTATAGGCGATACAGCCTCCTTGCCGCCTAAGGTACAAGTGAAGTTACAAGAGTGTATTAACAACACAAAAAGCAACACGGGATTAACTGTACTTTTAGCGCTGAGCTATAGTGGTCGTTGGGATATTCTCCAAGCTGTAAAACGCTATACTACTGACACTTTGCAGCAAGGCACAGTTTCGGAACTCACTGCCGGAACTTTCGGGCAATACTTATCAACTGCCGGCATTCCTGAGCCTGACCTGCTTATACGTACCGGAAGCGAAAAACGCATCAGTAACTTCTTCTTATGGCAAATGGCTTATACCGAATTTTATTTTAGCGATATTTTATGGCCTGATTTCAGAAAAAAAGATTTCTTAGATGCTATAAATGAGTATAATAAACGAGAACGGCGTTTTGGGCTGACCGGCGACCAAGTAAAAAATAATAAAAATGAATAATTTTTTTATACCTTTGTAGGCTTATTTTGAAACATGAAGCTTTATAATTACATAATCCTTACCTTAGGAATCTTAACAGTTGCAGCTAATGCTGCCATCGCGCAAACAACTGCCGACTCAACTAAAGTTGAATTAAATCTTAGTGCCTACAATCCGCAGCAATACGTCATTGCCGATATTGCCGTAGAGGGAATTAAATATATCAATCCTGAACAAATATTGTCGTTCACAGGCTTGGTAAAAGGCGATACCATAACCCTTCCCAGCGAGGATATTTCTTTTGCACTGAAAAAGTTATGGGCGCAGCGTTATTTTTCCGACATTGCAATCTACGCCAGTAAAATCGTAGGCAATGAAATATACCTGACCCTTAAGCTGACCGAGCGTCCCCGCGTTTCATCCTGGGATTTTAAAGGCGTAAAAAAAGGCGAGCGCACCGACCTGCGTGAAAAGCTGCGCCTGCGCCGCGGAGGTGAACTTTCGGACTATGTATTGAAAACATCAACCGACCTGATTAAAGAATACTTTGACGAAAAAGGATTCCGCAAGGCAGAAGTTAATATTATACAGGAAAATGACACCTTAGTGCCAAATGCCGTAAAAGTAATTTTTGACGTGCAGAAGAATGAAAAGGTAACCATCAAAAAAATAAATATCTTCGGGAATAAAAAACTTTCTGCCGGAAAAGTGAGAAAGCAAATGAAGAACAAAGATGCTTCTATTTGGAATTTTTTTAGCAGTAAAAAATTCAAAGACGAAGAATATCCCAACGATTTGGAAAAGATTATCACCTATTATAATGAAAAAGGCTACCGCGACGCTGTAATTACCAGCGATTCGATATTTTATCTCAATAAGAAAAGATTAGGCATTGACATCACTATAGACGAAGGGCAGCGCTATTATTTCCGCAACATTACCTGGGTGGGGAATAGCATTGTTCCTTCAACAACGCTCAACAATATCCTCAATATTAAAAAGGGAGATGTTTACGATGTGGTAGCCATGAATAAAATGCTGTATTCCGACCAAATGTCAGTACGTACCCAATATATGGACCAAGGCTATATTTTCTTTAATGTTAATCCGGTGGAAATAAATATTGTTGGAGATTCTGTGGATATAGAAATGCGCATCTATGAAGGGAAACAAGCGGTTATCAAACGTGTTAACATTACAGGCAACCATAAAACCAACGAACACATTATCCGCCGCGAATTGTGGACACGACCGGGCAACCTCTATAGTCAATCGGCTTTTGAACGCTCCATACGTGAATTGGCGCAGTCGAACAACTATGATGCGGAAAAATTGTTTAGCGAAGGCTATAATGTATCGCCTAATGAACGCGATGGTACTGTAGATATTACTTATAATGTAGAAGAAAAATCCAACGACCAGGTGGAATTGTCGGGTGGATATGGGGGTAATACTTTTATTGCTACCATAGGCTTCCGCTTTTCGAATTTCTCGCTTAGAAATATCTTCAACGCGAAAGCCTGGCGGCCGGTTCCTTCCGGAGACGGGCAAACCTTGGCTATCCGTTTCCAAACCAACGGCACCTATTATACCGCATTTTCGCTAAGCTTTATGGAGCCTTGGCTGGGCGGACGCAAACCAACTTCCTTGTCCGTTTCTACCTATTATACGCGTGAAACTATGGGAGGCAATTATTTTTGGCAAGCGCAACAGAACAAGCAATCGCTCGAAACCTACGGAATTTCTGCAGGTATAGGTCAACGCCTTAAATGGCCGGATTCCTACTTTACTCTCTATACCGGTATATCCTTGCAACATTACGTGCTTAATGACTGGCAGGGCTACTTCCTGTTTAACGATGGAACTTCCAATAACTTCAGCATTAATCTTATTTTAGGCCGTAATTCTACCGACCAGCCTATTTACCCCCGCAGCGGCTCCGACCTTTCTTTAGGCTTGCAATTTACCCCTCCTTATTCCCTCTTCAGCCCGAACAAGGATTATAAAAATATGCCTGACAACGAAAAATACCGCTGGATTGAATACCATAAATGGACGTTTAAAGCAGCAGTATTTACCCGATTGGCAGGCGATTTGGTATTGATGACCCGCGCTCAATTTGGTTTCTTGGGTTACTATAACTCGAACTGGGGTTACTCGCCCTTCGAAGCCTTTGTGCTGGGTGGTGATGGTATGGGCTTCTACAACCGTTACGGACAGGAAAACATTGCACTCCGCGGTTATACTAACTCCTCGCTTACCCCGCTTGTCAACAATGCTTATGCCGGCCGCATCTACGATAAATTTACCTTGGAACTTCGCCACCCCATTATCATGCAGCCGCAAGCCCAAATTTTCGGTTATGTGTTCTTTGAAGGCGGCAATGCCTGGTCGTCATTCGACCAGTTCAACCCCTTTGCCATCAAACGTTCGGCTGGTTTAGGTATTAAATTGATGTTGCCTGTTGTTGGAATCCTTGGCATAGACTGGGGTTATGGTTTCGATAACATACCCGGCAACTCCAATGCCGGAGGCGGACAAATTCACTTTACCTTCGGAATGCCAATGTAATCAATGAATAATTAATAATTAACAATGAATAATATTATGAAACGTTTACTTATTATTTGTGCAATAATGCTGGGCGCGATAGGAACAGTATCAGCCCAAAAAATCGGTTATGTAAATACCGAAACTGTTTTGAATAAGATTCCTGCCTACAAAACGGCGCAGACTCAGTTGGAAAACCTGAGTCAGCAGTATCAAAAAGAAGTAGAAGCAGGCTATCAAAAAGTAGAAGAACTCTTCAAAGCTTATCAAGCAGACAAGATACTTCTTACGGACGATATGAAAAGACGCCGTGAAGAAGAAATTGTCAACAAGGAACAAGAGGTGAAAGAACTGCAACGTAAATATTTCGGGCAAGAGGGCACGCTGTCCAAAAAAAGCGAAGAACTGTTGAAACCTATACAGGACAAGGTTATGAACGCGATTAAAGATATTGCTAACGACGATGGTTATGCCATGATTATTGATATTGCAAATAACCCCTCTATCGTATTCACGGCGCCGCGTTTTGACATTAGCGATAAAGTAGTCGGAAAATTAGGATTTAAATAAAAAAACAAAATAATCATGAAAAAAATCACAAAATTATTCTTAGTAGTTGTACTGGCCTGCATCAGCTTGTCTGCTTTTGCCCAAGCGCCTAAATTCGCACACATCAATTTTCAGGAGTTTGTGCTATTGATGCCTGAAAGCGATTCGGCATCTGTTAAATTAGAGGCCTTTGGCAAAGAACTACAAGAGCAAATAGAAAGTATGCAAATGGAATTGCAGAACAAATACACTATTTTCGTTAACAACAATGCTAATTGGACTGCCGGTGTGTTAGAGGCAAGGCAAAAGGAATTGCAAGAGTTAAGTCAACGTTTGGAGGAGTTCAGACAAATAGCGCAACAAGACTTCCAACAAAAACAACAGGAGTTGATGCTGCCTATTTTGGAAAAAGCAAGAAAAACCATCTCAACCGTGGCTAAAAGAGAAAATTTTATTTACGTGTTTGATGTAAGTACCGGAGCGCTTTCTTATTTCGATGAGCAACAAAGCACAGATTTGTTGCCGATGGTAAAGAAAGAATTGAAGATCACCAAAGAATTACCTCGTACAAACAGGTAAGAGAATGTCGTCGGCTCCTATCGGCTTATTTGATTCCGGTATTGGCGGATTGTCGGTATGGCACGAAGTAACCCGATTGCTCCCGAATGAGCGTACTGTGTATTATGCCGACACTGCTTATTGTCCTTACGGACCAAAAACACGGGAAGAAATTATAGCCAGAGCTGTTCACATTACTAATTTCCTATTGGCAAAACAAGCTAAACTGATTGTAGTAGCTTGCAATACTGCTACTGCTGCAGCTATTGATGAATTACGTAAACAGTATAAGGTACTTTTTGTAGGCATGGAGCCGGCTGTAAAGCCGGCTGCTTTGCTTTCTAAAAGCGGCGTAGTGGGCGTATTAGCCACACGAGGCACTTTCAATGGGCGCCTCTACCACGAAACAGCCGAACGATTTGCCGCCAATACTATCATCATCGAACAATGCGGCGACGGATTGGTGGAACTGATTGAAGCCGAAAAAACCGATACGCCGGAAATGGAAACCCTTCTGCATAAATATATAGACCCTATGCTGGAAGCCGGAGCCGACCATATCGTATTAGGCTGTACCCACTATTCTTTCCTGATACCGGCTATCCGAAAAATAGTCGGAAACAAAGCTGAACTGCTCGACCCTTCGTCCGCCGTTGCGCAACAAGTCAAACATCTTTTAATACAAAATAATTTATTGAACACCGAAACCGGTAAACCTGAACATGAATTTTTTTCCAATGAAAAACCCTTTCTACTTAATGAACAATTATAGCAAATAAATAAATTAACAAAAAATATTAAACATTAATCCTAAATCCTATGACACCCGATCAACTATTCTGGTTTATTCCGGCAGCATCAATCTTAGCCTTGGGCTTTGCTTATTACTTTTTTAGAAGTGTAATGAAAGAAAGCGAGGGCACCGACACTATGAAAGAAATAGCCTCGCACGTCCGCAAGGGTGCGATGGCTTATTTGAAACAACAGTACAAAGTGGTGAGTATCGTATTTTTGGTACTTGTCATATTCCTGGCTATATTAGCCTACGGGCTTAAAGTACAAAACGGCTGGGTTCCTTTCGCTTTTCTCACCGGAGGTTTTTTCTCCGGTTTAGCGGGATTTCTCGGCATGAAAGCAGCCACTTATGCTTCGGCGCGTACTGCCAACGCAGCGCGGCGTTCGTTAAACAGCGGTTTGAAAGTGGCTTTCCGCGCAGGCTCGGTCATGGGGCTAACCGTGGTTGGCTTGGGACTGCTCGACATTTCCGTTTGGTATCTTATATTGGATAAATTTGTGTTGCTATTTCACCCAAACCCTGAAGTAGTAAGCGATTCTCAAAAATTAGTGTTTATCACAACCACCATGCTGACTTTCGGTATGGGCGTTTCTGTTCAAGCATTGTTTGCGCGCGTGGGCGGCGGTATTTACACGAAGGCTGCCGACGTGGGCGCTGACCTTGTGGGTAAGGTGGAAGCAGGCATTCCCGAAGACGACCCGCGCAACCCCGCTACCATCGCCGATAACGTGGGCGACAATGTGGGCGACGTAGCAGGTATGGGCACCGACCTGTACGAAAGCTATTGCAATGCTATCTTAGCCTCTGCCGCTTTGGGTTCCGCAGCGTTTTTTACGCCCGACAGCAGCGGAATTGACATGCAACTGAAATCAATATTTGCGCCCATGTTAATTGCTGCAGTAGGCGTTGTACTTTCCATCCTCGGTATTTATTTAGTGCGCACCAAAGAAGGCGCAGGCATGAAGCAACTGCTCAGCTCCGTTGGAAAAGGTGTAAACGTAAGCGCCGTATTAATTGCCGTCTCTACCTTCGGAATTATGTATCTGTTGGGAATTGATAATTGGTTGGGAATTTCATGCTCAGTAATTGTCGGTTTGATAGCAGGGGTTGTTATCGGACAATCCACAGAATACTTTACCTCCCATTCCTACAAACCTACGAGAAGAGTTTCGGAAAGCGGCAAAACAGGACCTGCCACCGTTATTATTTCCGGTATAGGGCTGGGACTGATGTCCACAGCCATTCCCGTACTTACCATCGGCGTAGCTATCATGTTGGCTTTCCTCTGCGCCATCAATTTTAATGTAGCCGAAATGTTGGAAGCACGAAATTTGCAACTTGGCTTATACGGAGTCGGAATCGCTGCTGTGGGAATGCTTTCTACCCTGGGTATCACGCTGGCTACCGATGCCTATGGACCTATTGCCGATAACGCAGGCGGTAATGCCGAAATGAGCGGACTGGAACCCGAAGTTCGTAAACGCACCGACATTCTCGATGCCTTAGGAAATACAACCGCTGCAACGGGCAAGGGCTTTGCCATCGGCTCGGCTGCCTTAACTGGCTTAGCGCTCTTAGCTGCTTACATAGAAGAAGTGAAAATAGGATTGGCTCACGCAGGGAAAACCTTCTTTGAAATCATTATGCCTAACGGTGAATCAATGAAAGTGATTACCGAAAATGCCACCATTATTGATATCATGAATTATTACCAAATCAACTTGATGAATCCGAAAACGTTGATTGGTGTTTTCATCGGCTCAATGATGGTATTTGTGTTCTGCGGTTTGACGATGAATGCTGTAGGACGCGCTGCACAAAAAATGGTGGAAGAAGTACGCCGCCAATTCTGCGAAATCAAAGGAATACTCACCGGCGAAGCTAAACCCGACTACGCCCGTTGCGTGGAAATATCTACACGAGGCGCTCAAAGAGAAATGATGCTTCCCTCGCTTCTGACTATTGCGGCGCCCATCGTTACCGGATTGATTTTCGGCGTGGCAGGGATAATGGGCTTGTTGGTCGGCGCACTGGGTTCAGGCTTCGTGTTGGCTATATTCATGGCTAATGCAGGCGGCGCATGGGACAATGCTAAGAAATATGTAGAAGACGGCAACTTCGGCGGCAAAGGCTCCGATGTGCACAAAGCGAATGTGGTAGGCGATACTGTTGGCGACCCCTTCAAGGATACCTCAGGTCCCAGCCTCAACACGCTGATAAAACTGATGAGCATTGTAGCCATTGTAACAGCAGGCTTCACAGTGGTGTATAGCTTGTTTTAATGAAGAACTCCGAGTCAATTAGGAGATAACTTGGAGAAAATTGGGGAAGGTAGGATAATGTGTTTTTTACCTACTTTCCCCAATTTTTATCTTTTACCCTATACCCTTTTACCGAGAATAAATCGCTTAACGCTTTAAATCAATAACACACAAAACCCCAACAATCTTATTAATAAACTGTTGAGGTTTAACCAAGTACCCGGAGCCGGGGTCGAACCGGCACAACATTGCTGTCACTGGTGTTTGAGACCAGCGCGTCTACCAATTCCGCCATCCGGGCAACATTACAAATAACTTTAAGGGGCACAAAGTTATGCAATTCTTTTATTCTTACAAAAAAACCAAGGGTTTTTGCTTCTCTTTTTTTATCGGATTTAACCGATGTGATTTGCAAATCATTTATTTTCAGCAATATAGGAAACGCATTAAAAAAATCGAAAGAAATATTAGAAAAATAGTTTCTTTTTATTACCTTTGCAAAATATTACAAGAGAGTTTCGGTCATAAGGTCGAAATTCTTTTGCTTTTATGAGTATAACGAAAATGTAAAAAAGATTTATAGACATGTCTAAAATTATTTATGTAACAGAAGAAGGGTTGCAAAAGCTGCGCGCCGAATTAGAGCAATTAAAAAGTGTAGAACGCCCTGCCATCTCGCGCCAGATTGCCGAAGCACGCGATAAGGGCGACCTGTCGGAAAATGCAGAGTACGACGCAGCTAAAGAAGCACAGGGTTTGCTGGAAATGAAAATTGCTAAATTGGAAACTACCATTGCCAGCGCCCGTATTATTGACGAGTCGCGTATTGATTTATCGCAGGTGCAAATTATGACCAAGGTAAAAATCAAAAATCTTGCCACCAAAGCGGTGATGGAATATCAATTAGTTGCCGAGTCGGAAGCCAACCTCAAAGAAAACAAGCTGGCGGTGGGTACACCCATAGCTAAGGCTCTTTTGGGTAAAAAGAAAGGAGCTGTAGTAGAAGTTAAAGTTCCGTCGGGCATAATGAAATTAGAAATTTTAGACATCAGTAAATAAAATGGCGACTATTTTTACACGCATTATCAATGGGGAAATTCCTTGCCACAAAGTGGCGGAAGACGAGCGTTTTATCGCTTTCCTCGACATTCGTCCCCTCAGCAAAGGGCACACTTTAGTAATCCCAAAACAGGAGACCGATTATATCTTCGACCTTGAGCCCGAATTGTTAGGCGCATTGATGCTGTTTGCTCAAAAGGTAGCAGGCGCATTGAAGCAAAGCGTAGCCTGTAAGCGCATAGGCGTTGTGGTTATAGGATTGGAAGTGCCGCACGCACACATTCACCTCATCCCGATAAACTGTGAGGATGACATGAATTTCAGTCGCCCAAGACTTGCATTGAGCGCTGAAGAATTTACCGCATTAGCAAATAAAATAAGCAGTAATTTATAATATGAGGAAAATAATTTTTCTATTAGCATTGGCTCTTATGTATTGGTCGTGTACCGAGCCTTCTGCCAATATTTCAGGCTGCATTTCTACGGCGCCAAATACTAAAATCAGTATTAGTCAATTGGGCGCAACCACGCAATTGCTGCTTGACATTATTCGCACTGATGCCAAGGGCTGTTTCAAGTACAAGTTTAAAATGTCGACTGCCGAAGAACCCGCATTCCTGTTGCTGAGAACCGACAGTATTCAGATAGCTACCCTGCTTGTCAACGCAGGTGAAACAATCGAATTAATATCCAACGGAACGCCTCAATATATAGTTAGCGGATCTGACGGCTCTACGCTGTTGCAGGAGTTGAATAACAGCTTCAACACATCTATGCTGCGCTTCGACTCTTTGTATAAAGTATTAGACCTTCATAAAGACACTGAAGATTACGATACAATATACAAACGCATCAACATTGAGTTAGGGAGCGTGTATGTAAAACAGAAACGCGAAACAATCAGGTTTATTTTTACTCATCCGAAATCTTTTGCTTCCATTGCTGCCATCTATCAGCGTTATCCCACGGGATTGCAAGTGTTTGCTTCGGCTGAGGATGGCATCTATTTTAAAATGCTGCACGACAGTTTGCAAACCGTATATCCTAAATCGGCTTACATAGCGGCGCTGCGCGATGAGTATGAACACCGCATGCGCGAAAGAAATTTGGGTGCCATAAGCGTGAGTGAAGTCGGTTTCCCCGACTTGGATTTGCCCGATGTAAATGCTCAGAAAATAAAATTATCAAGCTTGGAAGGTAAGATAATATTGGTTTACTTTTGGTCGCCTGCAAGCATTGAGCAGCGCATGGAGAATAACGAACTTCTTAATCTGTACAATGAATATTCGGCTAAAGGATTGGAAATTTATCAAGTGGCATTAGATTTAGACAAGCCCGCCTGGGCAAAATTGGTAAAAACACAAAACCTGCCATGGATTAATGTGTGCGACGGCTTCGGCGCCGGTTCCCCTGCTGCTCGAATCTACAATGTGCAACAGGTGCCTGCATCTTATATTATAGACAAGGAGGGGCAGATTGTAGCAAGCAATCTTTTTGGAAAAGACTTGGAAAACAAAATAGATGAACTTTGCAAATAAAAGATAAATATTATTTTGTTGCCGATGTGCATTTGGGGCTTCCTGTAGGCGATACACAGCAACGTGAACAACGCTTTGTGGCGTGGTTAGACATGGCAGCGCAAGATGCAAAGGCTATTTTTCTTTTAGGAGATATTTTCGATTTCTGGTGTGAATATAAAAAAGTTGTTCCCAAAGGCTATGCTCGCACCTTGGGCAAGTTAGCCGAATTAGCCGACCGAGGCGTTGAAATACATTTCTTCACGGGCAACCATGATTTGTGGACCTTCGGCTATCTTTCCGAAGAATTGGGCATTCAGGTGCATCACAGCCCGCTTGAAATCAACTTAAACGGCAAGCTGTTTTATTTGGCGCATGGCGATAATGTCGGCAAAATACCCAAAGGTTATCGTCGCCTGAGAAGTATGTTTACTTCGCGTTTTTTTCAGAAATGTTATACATCTATACATCCTCGGTGGGGCGTGGCTTTTGCGCACCGCTGGTCGCGTCACAGTCGTTTATCGAAGGGCTTGTCTTTTCCTTTTCGACACGAAAAAGAGCCGCTCTACCAATTTGCTGAGGCATACGCAAAAGAACATTCCATTGATTATTTTATTTTTGGACATCTTCACACTCCCATAACTGTGTCGGTGGGCGAACATTCCCGTCTTGTTATTTTGGGAGAATGGATACAAGGCTGCGAGTATGCGGTCTTCGACAGCACAGGGCTTGAGTTGCGGAAGTGAAAATTTTTGACCTTATTCGTTTTGAAAAATTATTTATGCCAACTAAATCTTTTTGTTCAATGCAATAAAGCATATTGAGAACGTCTATCATCTTAGAGGTTGCCGCTGCTGCTGCTTTGCTTATTACTTCGCCACCGCCGTATGCTTTAATCATAGCATCTCTTACTATTTCATCGTCCATTCCCCTGAAATCTTGCGACCTGTCATATAACCGCGCATCGCCAAAATCAATGACACCCACTTGGTTGTCGCCGTTTATCAAGGTATTGTTATAGTCTAGGTCGCCGTGACAGAAAACAAGTTCGCCCGAGCCTGTCATACACTTTGGCACCTCGTGAGCAAAAAAATCATCTATCGTTTTCAGTTCAAATTCGCTAAAAAATTCTTTGAGCAAATCTCTGTCTTTTCGGTACCAATTTTGGTATTCGACTGTCTGTTCTTCAAGCGTCTGCGCCTTAATATTGCCGAAGTGCTTTATACCGTGAAGTTGCTTCACAAATTCGCCAAGCCGCGTACCGATTTCAATTTTTTGCTGCTCGCTTAAACTGTCTATGACCTCTCCGAGCGGTTTTCCTTCTACACCATAAAAACCAAAGTATGCGTTGTCCTCTGTCGTCCAATTCAGAATAGGAACGCTTAGGTTAAACGACTGCTCTTTTATCAATTTGAGCGCAGCCACTTCTTGCTTACATCCTTCGCGGAATTTTTCATTACGTGGGAACTTGAATACAATTTTTCCGCCGTCAATAATGTAAACTCGGCTTGTCCAGCCAATTTCACTGACTTCAATTCGGTTATCCTCAACACCCGTTAATTGTTTTACAATTTTCAGTTCGTTTTCCGTACTCATACAAATTTATGTTGTCAGGTTTGCACTGTCGCCCACACATTGCTGTTAACGTGGTGACAGATTAGCGCAGTGGCAGCATTCCTGCACTACTTTTCATGTGGGTGTCCTGCCGCCGCTGTGTCAAACCGCTCGTTGTAGGCAGTATTTGCTCCATAATTTTCTTATTTTACTTTCAGGTTTTTCACGTCAAACACCAATACAGCTTCATTGTCCTTTCTGTTTTCTAAAATAACTGTTTTACGAGTCATCTTTTCATCAGGTCGTCCCCAATTTCGGTAGAAGTCAAGATATACCTTCGTTTTTGAGGAAGTTTTAGTATCATCATCTGAATAGTAAACCAAACGTACACGATATTGACCGTCTATGGCGTGGCGTAACACATACATTTCTGGTCCATAGCCATCTGTAACATCAATTGTAAGTTTTCCTCCGATTTTTGTTTCCGTATTTCCGTAATAACATTCTTCTCCAGTAGGTTCAATTACGTGCAAGTCAACGTCTGTGTTATTAGTATTCCAATTGATAATCAGCACAATATCTGCTTGGTCATACAACAGGTCATTATTATCCAAATAGTTTGAGATCTCTTTAAATAATTCATCGGCATATTTTAATGTTGTGTTAATGCGAGAAATATTTTGTTCAGATATGTTGGCTTTTTTTCCTGTAGGCCACACTTCTTTCGACCAAGTTTCAGGCTTTTTGCTACGCACCTCTTTGAGAAAACGATAATATTGTAATGCCGCAATATCTTTAAAACTACCGTAATCACTGTCCCAATCTGAATACATACAGATATGGTAATATATAATTGCCATTTCAACATTCCCCGATTTGGCAAGTGCATCTGCTGCGGTAAGATAGGCGACGGCTTCATAACGCCTGTTGGAAATGATACGGTGCATCATGTAATAAGCCTGACTTCCCATATCCCATTCGATTGCTTTTTGTGCAAGGTCGCGTAAAGCAATAAAATCTCCGGGGTTACGTTCAATTACCGAACTAAGTAATTTTAAGGCATCGGCACTTCCATATTCTTTCTTCCGCAAATTTGCCAAAGAAAGCATATTGTCGTAACGGATATTTTCATTACCTAAAGCGTCTTTTTCTTCTGTTGTTTGTTGTTCACTGAGCCGCACTCGGTAATTTAAAGGTTGTTTTTTTACATTGAAGACTTCATCTGGAAGGTTGTTGACATAATCCATAAAATCTTTGGAAGGATTAAAGCGTAATTCCTTATCCTCTTTTAATTGCTTTAACCACACAAGAAAATTTGCTTTTCCATTATTTAACGGTGCAATTATTCCATTTTTTAATAATTTATTGATTACAGATTCTACTGTATTCTTTTCCACGAAATACTCTGCACCATTATCGTCAATTCCAAACCTGTCGTAGTCCCACTGACTTTCGAGCATCAAGAACGACATCGTGGCGTTGGGTATGCGAAAATATGTAGCGTATGATTCAGCCGCTTCTTCCGTTTGATAACCGTAACTTTCGAGAGCGCCTAATGCCAATTGTCCGTATAAGCGTGTAGATAGTGCAGAGGCGATTTGTTCTTTTGCAGATAGTTTCAGTTCTTTTGTTTCTATTCCGTTATTTACTCGAATGTAGATATTTCCTGTCGGTTTTTTACGTCCTGCAAATATTAATTTCTGTCCGTTATAAAGTTGAGAAGGTTGTCCTGAAATAAGAAAATCTTTTACGCCTTCGACTTTTATATCTTCAATACGCCAAGGACGAAAACGAAATGATTTGGCAACTAAAGTCGCTTCTTCTTCGCCTGTAACCGTAAATGAAAAACCATTCGATTCCTTGCTCAGATAATCAAGTACGGCATTATTCGTTCCCGATAATCCTGTTTTGTAGGTATGTATGCGGTCGCCCGGTCGAATAAATGTCTTAAAAGCATGCATATTGCTTTCGCCCCAATTGAAATCGGCATCACTCATCAGGAATATATGTTTGGGCGCATTTTTCTCCGGTTTCAACCACGAAGGATTGCTCGCTTCGGACAGGACGGCGCCAATGTCTGTGGCTCCTTCCAAAGCCAAGGTGTTGGCATATTCAAGGAATTGCGTTACATTGTAATTGTTGTTGCGCAGATAATATTTTTTCCACCAAAATGTTTCTATATTGAAACATAAAACGGAAAAATTTCTGATTACATCAGTATTTTTCGTCAAAATTTCTTCCATCAATTTTAGCCAAACATTAAATTTATCGGGTTGCGAACTAAGTGAAACGTCTAATAAAAATATGGCATCAGTAGGCAGTTGTTCCTGTTTTGTTTCAGGTAAGTTAATTCTGTAATTAGCGGCAAAATAATTCTCATCACTTAGCATTACAGGTTCTACGGTATTGTAACGTATCGTATATTCTTTCTTTTTTGGGTTTTCCGTCGACACATATAATCGGTCGTTTATTTGTTCAAATTCAAGTTTTGGAGATATTTGTGGTGTCATATTTTCCGAAGCATACATACTTATATCCAATTTGAAATCTTTTTCTACTTTGGGTAATGTAAGAATATATTCGCGAAAATCAAGCGCTTCTGTCATATTCAGTTCGTAACCGATAACAATGCGGTGTAAAGTATTTTCCGACAGAGGAAAGACACGACAAGAGAAAAAGTCAGCACCAGCCCACTCCATTAGCGCAGGGTCTATTTTTGCACTGACAGTTGTTTCGTATGCTCGTGCCGCCTTTTGTTTGGAAACAATGCGTGCCTGCTTTACACTTCCCCATTTGCGGGAATCCATATTCTCAATAGCATCAGGCGACAAATCAAATTCATCGGGAGTGTATTGAGAGTATGGTATTTTATATGATTTCACTCTTTTTCTGTTCGGATTGTCGTCTTCGTCCTCATTCAAATATTCTGTTTCGCCGAAGGCAAAATAGTAAGGCGTGGCACCTGTCGGCAATCTAAGTTTGAAAGTGCCTTCCAAATTGTTTTTTTTATCATTAAAGAAGAAACAATCCATTAACACTCTTACGCGAAATCCGTCAATTTGGACTGCCATTTGTGCTGCCTGTAACGGAAGAAAGTCATCATTTCCATCTCCAACTTCAAGCCTGATAGAGTTTTCCGGCATACCCGAACGCTTCCACGTTGTACCTTTCACCTCTTTTTTGTTTACCTTGTTAGTAGTAACTGAAATCCCAGATGCTGAACCCGTATAACAATAACTCCTCCTTTGTACATTATAGTAGCCTACAACTACGACTTCTTCAAGCAACAAAGTTTCTTCTTTCAAGTTTACATTTACAATATTTTTATCCGGCTCTACGGATATTTCCTGTTGTTGGTATCCGAGATAAGAAAATATCAGTATCTGTTTCCCTGAAGCAGGAATTTTAATACTGTACTTTCCGTCAAAATTTGTTACAGTTCCGGTATTTGTCCCTTTTAACATTACGGCTACACCACCAATTGGCGTACCATCGTTAGCATCAACAACAGTACCTGTAATGGTACGCAAATTTCCCTGTGCTTGCAGTACCAACATTGAAAGCAATAAATTAAAAATCAGTAGGATAGTTTTCTTTCTCATAAGTATTTTGATGTATTTTCATATTCAGACAATTTCTTTTTATATTCTTCAACATCCCAAGTTAATCCCCAATTTGATATATAGTTTTGTATTGAATCTAATCCGACATCAGCACGTCTTTTATCCACATTATCAGGGTCAATTAAAGGTTGTAAATAATATTCTCCGGTTTCCGGATTTTGTCCTATCTGGCTCCCGTAAATTTGCTTTTCATTTTTTTCCAAAGCTACTCTGTCTTCTAAGAAGGCTAACATACTTGCACATGCACTTCCTTTACTAACAGCTTCTCTCATCATAGGTAAGTATTTGTCTTGAATTTCAAGATTGGAGTGTTGAATCACCAAAAATAAGGCTTGGGTTCCTTTACCTCCAATAACATCGGCTCCGAGCCAGCCTCTTTCATCAAGTATTTTCTTTACAATAATTAAATTGATAGAGTCTTGCTGGCTTATTATTTTCCATTGTGCTTTCATTTCTTCGGATTCTCGTCCGTATTTTTCTTCAATCCATCGTAGTTCTTGTCTATATTTTTGGTCATTTTGGAGAACGGTATCCAAAAGTGCTACAAGAGTTTTGTCAAGATTAACTTTTGCTTTTTCTTTGTTTAATTCCACAATTCCGATAACTTCCTCTCCATCTTTTGTCAATTTAGCGTATTTTTCTTGGTCTTGCCCAAATATGAAGTTGAATACAAATAGGCTCAAAATTGTAATTAATGTTAGTTTTTTCATCTTATTATTATTCATTTTTGCTAGACAATTAAACTCCTAAATATACGCGAATATACACAATATTTATCTATTCATCCATTCTGCCGAATCTTCTTATATCTCGCCACCAAAAACAAGTCGCTTCACACCTAACGCTTCACGACAAATAAGCAAATAACCAAATCAACAAATAAGCAATATTTATATAAACAAACAGCCCCGATCGAAACCGAGGCTATTCGTTGTATAGTGCAGGTTTTGCTGCTCCGGCACAGATTAGAAGGGCAAATCGTCTCCCTCTTGCTGCTCAACAATCGCTTCCTCAACAGTTGCAGGAGGAGCAGTCGGCTTGGCTGCTACAGCGGGTTGTTGTTCGTTGTCAGACTTGCGTCCCAACAGGCGCACAACATCGGCTACAACTTCGGTAGTGTAGCGTTTCTGCCCGCTTTGGTCTTCCCAACTGCGTGAACGGATTTTTCCCTCCACGTAAATTTGCGTGCCTTTACGAAGATATTTCTCCGCAAATTCGGCTAATTGCCGCCACAGGACTACATTGTGCCACTCTGTTTGCTCTTTCACTTCGCCGTTACGATCTTTGTAACGCTCGCTGGTAGCTAAAGAAATAGTTA